>Ga0256404_1008359_pt1 | contig 15617 bp, 13 predicted proteins | sample RumenRJG_01DNA_FD_185990 | JGI IMG/M metagenome (GOLD analysis project Ga0256404, IMG submission 185990) | Bovine rumen microbial communities from Lethbridge, Alberta, Canada - RJG_01 | ecosystem: Host-associated > Mammals > Digestive system > Stomach > Rumen | place: Canada: Alberta | collected...
AACGGATCACTGCAAGACTTCACAAACGGTCCTGTGACCTATACCGTAACCTCTGAAGATGGCGAATGGACACGCCAGTACAAGGTCGCTTTCATTGAGCCGACACTGCCCACCTTCAAATTCAGTTTTGAGCATGTTGAGACATCAGAGCAGACCTATAGCGGCAGCTACTATCACATTTTCTATGAAGAGGCGACCACTGGTCAGCGACAGGACATTTGGGACTCGGGCAACTCCGGAGCTGCCTTAACTCTTTCCTACGCCCAACCAGACGCATTCCCAACCAGTTCCGTCGAACAAGGCTACCAAGGAAAGGGCGTCTGTCTGAAAACCATTTCGGCAGGCTCGTTGGGTGCCATGATGAAAAAGCCTATCGCAGCAGGCAACCTGTTCTTAGGTAAGTTTATCATCGAAAATGTGCTGACCGATGCACTGAAGACCACCCGCTTTGGTGTACCCATCGACCGCGAACCCGTCCGCGTGACAGGCTACTATAAATATCAGCCGGGAGATAAATTTACCGACAAGGACATGCACGAGGTAGCCGGACGCACAGACGAGGCAAGCATATATGCCGTGTTCTATCGGAATAAGGACAGTGAGGGAAAAGACGTTTATCTTTGGGGTAACGATGTGCTTGACCTGAACAAACTGAATACCCACCCTCAAGTTGTCAAAGTGGCAAAAATGGACAAGTTGCCTCCTACCAACGAATGGACACGCTTCGAAATGTTTTTTGAAGGTAAGGATGCTGATGATGAAGAACTGTCGGAAAAGAAATTCAATCTGGCTTTGGTATTCTCATCAAGTAAAGACGGTGCCCTGTTCGAGGGCGCCATTGGCAGTACACTCTACGTAGATGAAGTGGAAATATCGTTTGAAAAATAAAAGAAGAGGAGAATAAAAGATGAAACTGAAAATATTATTCACGGGAATATTGGCATTGTTGGCTTCCACACTGTCAAAAGCCGATTCATGGGACGACGACCTGAAAGTGAAAGCCCGTGCAGGCTATAGCATTGGCGGGACAGCCCCCATCGGAATGCCGGAAACCATTCGTAGCATTGATGCCTACAAACTGACGCCCTCGTTCATGTTCGGTCTTGATATTCAAAAGAATATAGGAGACAAATGGGGACTGTTGACAGGACTGCATTTCGAGAACAAAGCAATGAACGGCGATGTTACCACTAAGGCCTATCACATGGAAGTGCGTAAGGGCGACTCTATGATGGAAGGGCTTTTCACTGGTAAGGTGCATCAAGAGGTAACGCAATGGATGTTTACCCTCCCCATTCAAGCAACCTACAGCTTCAACGACAAGCTGCAACTGAAAGCAGGTCCTTACTTCTCCTTGCTTATCAACAAAGACTTCAGCGGAATAGCTTCTGATGGCTACCTGAGACAGAACGACCCTACCGGTCCGAAGATTCTCATGGGCAGCAAAGAAGGAGAGTGGGCAACTTACGACTTCAGCGATGACATGCGTCGGTTCCAATTCGGATTGGCTGTAGGCATTGACTGGCAGTTTTATCGCAACTTCGGACTTTCTGCCGATCTCAACTGGGGACTCAATGGCATCTTCAAAAGCAACTTCAAAACTGTTGACCAGACACTCTTCCCCATCTATGCCACCATTGGACTGTTCTATCGATTGAAGTAAGTGCACACCGCAATAACCCAAACCATATTTTCACACTCCCCTCTCAGCCCAGTCGCCGCGGTCGAGGTTGCGGTAGCCGATGGCTTCGGCGAGGTGATGGGATTGCACGTGCGGTGTCCCTTCTAAGTCGGCAATAGTTCGCGCCACCTTTAATATTCTATTGTACGCGCGCGCGGAAAGTTTCAGGCGCTCCATCGCCATGCGCAGCAAGTTGATGCCAGCTTCGTCGGGCTCGGCATATTCGTGAATCATACGCTCTGACATCTGGGCGTTGCAATAGACTCCATGCACGTTTTTAAAACGGTTTTCCTGTACCTGTCGCGCCTTTATCACACGCTCACGAATAGCCGCCGACGGCTCGCCGGACTGTGCCTTGGATATGTCGTTGAACGGAACGGGAGTTATCTCGCACTGAATGTCGATGCTGCTGGGGATTATGTAACCCCGTTTACAAGAATTTTTTATTCCTGTAAGAAGGCCGGTTGTCAACATTGCAGCGAATAAACATATTGCTGTCGTAGTCATTGTTCGCTTTTTCCCTCTTTATTGTAGTTAATCTTCTGATTCAGCAAAAGACCATCTTTGGCGTTTAATGGCGAAACTACGGGTTTACCTGTCTTGGCTTCAAGTTCCATACGGGCATTGCGGGCAATCTCACCACCTTGACGAGCTACGTCGATATGGTCGCCAAACGTTTCTGGATTTTGACTTTCGGAGATTTCCTTGGTAGAAAGCTCTGCCAACATGTTCATCACCAGTTCGCGATTGGTCATGTTGTCACGCAGGTTCTCTTTCTTCAGCCCCTTAAACTTCTTGTACTCACGTGCAGTCATACCAGCCCAAGTATGATAGATGATGTCGGTCAGCGTTGCAAACTGTACGCCTTCTTCCAATCCACGCCGTTTCCACTCGTCAGTCAGGTCTTTGCGTATCTCTATAGACTTAAGACGCTGGTTAATCCAGTTATCCGAATAGCCCAAACGCTTGTAGTCTGCCAGTGCCTGCTGAATACCCAACTCAGGGTCTTGCATCTGGTCAAGTCGCAGTGCAGCCACCTGCGCCATCCATTGCTTGAACGGCTCTGCTTTGGGTGACGGGATGGACTGAATGAGTCGGAAAAGCTGTTCAGTATCAGCCACATCCGTCTTGCGCATCTTGCCGTCAGCCGCCTGTAATTTCAACTGGTGACAATTTGTCACCGTTTCATTTCCTTCTTCTTTAAGCCTCTGTTTCAATTTGTTCCAATATTTACGAGCCGTCAATGCATCTTTGCTTTCAGTAAGCACACCACAAACATCGACTATCGAGAAGTACCACTTCTCTTCCACGTCATCATACACGGCGCGTACCTTTTTCTCTTCAAAGAGTTTTATCTGATTGAACTTAGACATGTTTTTGTTTTTTACCCTCCAACTAATATGTATGTATTGTGAATTTGATTTTTTGTAGAATAAGCGCTACGCATCATGATAATCTTGCTATTCTATTACATAACATCGAATTTGGTAGTCATCCGTAACCTCAATGTTGTTTTCATATAATTCTTTCCCATTATAGTAAGCATATTGCAAACTATTAGCTTCCATCTTCTTTTCTCCATTTTGACTAGTAGAGAAATAAAAACGATTGTTTGAGCTAAGCAATTCTCTTCTTTTATGCATCTTACCTTGATTTCCCATTGGTGTATGTATCGGATTTAAAACTATATCTGTTTTCTCCAATAGTTTTTCAAAACGCACCTGTAAATCTTCCCGCTGGGGAATACGAAAAATTGGTTGATTATCTTTACCTTGCAAATTCTTAATAATATTCAACTCTCCACATTGAAGTATCAGGATTCGTTTTTCTTTAATTACGAAATGACGTTTATTTTCAAGTTCTTGGATGAAACGTTCACATAACATTTCATTGTTATCTAATTCACCATGCGTAGAGAATAATTGGTTGGTGAAAAGATTTCTTGGCTTTCCTTGTTCAACCATGAATAATCCATGCTTAAACTTTACAAAATCACTTTCTTCAATTTCTCTTACTTCAAACAAAACAGTCACATCCTTGTTCGCAATTTCTTGTTCAAGAGAGTAAACTTCATCTTCTTTGATAAGAGAATGGCCACAAAACAAAATAATGTCTGAAGAGGAATGATTAATAATATCAACAAAAATTGAATGCCGTTTTTGCCATTTTAAACTTGAGCGGAGTGACACTAATTCTATTTTCAACATATTCAAACAAATAATTATGTTTATAAAGATTCTCGTTTATATCCCTCTCTCTGCCCAGTCGCCGCGGTCGAGGTTGCGGTAGCCGATGGCTTCGGCGAGGTGATGGGATTGCACATGCGGTGTCCCTTCGAGGTCGGCTATGGTGCGCGCCACCTTTAATATTCTATTGTACGCGCGCGCGGAGAGTTTCAGACGCTCCATCGCCATGCGCAGCAAGTTAATACCAGCTTCGTCGGGCTCGGCATATTCGTGAATCATACGCTCTGACATCTGGGCATTGCAATAGACTCCATGCACGTTTTTAAAACGGGTTTCCTGTACCTGTCGCGCCTTTATCACACGCTCACGAATGGCCGCCGACGGCTCGCCGGGCTGTGCCTTGGATATGTCGTTGAACGGAACGGGAGTTATCTCGCACTGAATGTCGATGCGGTCGAGGAGCGGTCCGCTGATTTTCCCGAGATAGCGCTGTATCTGTCCGGGGGTGCAGACGCAGTGGTGTGTGGGGTCGCCATAATAGCCACAGGGACAGGGATTGCACGAAGCAACGAACATGAACGATGCAGGAAACTCCACACTGTATTTCGCCCGCGATATGCTGATTTTGCGGTCTTCGAGCGGCTGTCGCAACACTTCGAGCGTTTGCTTGCTGAACTCCGTGAGTTCGTCTGCAAAGAGCACACCGTTATGTGCCAGACTGATTTCGCCGGGCTGCGGATTGGTGCCGCCACCTACGAGTGCCACTTGCGAGATGGTGTGGTGCGGACTGCGGAATGGTCGTTGAGAGATGAGTGACATGTTGCGCCCCAATTTCCCTGCGACGCTGTGTATCTGTGTTGTTTCCAGGCTTTCGGCGAGTGACAGTGGTGGAAGAATGCCAGGCAGCCGTTTCGCCATCATCGACTTTCCGCTGCCCGGAGGACCTATCATGATGAGATTATGTCCGCCCGCTGCCGCAACCTCAAGTGCCCGTTTCACGCTCTCCTGACCGCGGACATCGGCGAAATCGAGTTCGAATTTTGTCTGATGCTCATAAAACTCCCGACGGGTATCGATACGCATCGGCTCGAACTGGGTGCTGCCATTGAGAAAGTCGATTACCTCGGTGAGCGTCTCCATTCCATAGACATCAAGTTGATTGACCACCGCCGCCTCACGCACATTCTGCTTCGGCACGATAAGTCCTTTGAACTTCTCGGCACGGGCACGGATGGCAATGGGCAGAGCACCGCGCACGGGCTGCAACTTTCCGTCCAGCCCGAGTTCTCCGACAAGCATATAGTCTGCGAGCATTTCGCACTGCATATTATCATTTCCCGCCAATATGCCTATTGCGAGCGGCAGGTCGAAACCACTCCCCTCCTTGCGCAAGTCTGCTGGAGCCATGTTCACCGTGACGTCGGCAACAGGAAATTTGTAACCATTGTTCTGCAACGCAGCCGTAATGCGGTCACGACTCTCCCTGACCGCCTCATCACCAAGTCCGGTCAGGTGATATTGCACACCGCGCGTGATACTTACCTCTATCCTCACGGTCGTCACTTCCAGACCATTGACCGCTGCGGAAAATGTTTTCACCAACATGATGTCCTCTTTTTTATGAAGTTTGTTCGCAAAGATAGCAAAAAGTTAGCAAGTATCGGTCATGTTGCCCTGCAAATCTCATTCGCTTTCCTAAGACGCAGGCGCAATTGCATCACACGTGTTTGATTACTTTACAGGGATTTCCCACTGCCACCGTGTCGGAAGGAATATCGCTCACCACGACCGAACCTGCACCGATAGTCACATTGTCGCCTATCGTCACACCGGGCAAAATCGTCACGCTCCCGCCAATCCACACATTGTTACCGATTGTTACAGGCTTTGCCCATTCCTGACGGGTATTCCGCTCCACCGGGTCGGTGCTGTGACAAGCCGTATAGACACTGACGTTGGGACCGATGAAGCAATCGTCGCCTATGGTCACCGGAGCCTCGTCAAGCACCACAAAGTTGAAATTGGCAAAGAATCGCCTGCCGATGCTTATCTGCTTGCCGTAGTCGCAGCGGAACGGCTGGTTGATGATGAAGTCGTCGTCAGCCACGAATCCGAGCAACCCTTTCAGAATCTCCTTCATCCGCTGAGTTTCCGACGGGTGCAACGAGTTGAATTCATGCAACACCCCTCTCGTCGCCTGCAAGTCAGCTATCAACTGTGAATCAACGGCACAATAGACTTCTCCCGCCAGCATTTTCTCTCTTTCCGTCATATCAGATTTCCTTATTCTTCCTGTTTCCTACAAACTATTCTCACTATCTCTTGCAAAGATACACCATTCTCCCCACATTTCCAAATTCCTGTCGTTCCCAAACAAAAAAAGGGAGTTAGACGAAAATCTAACTCCTTAATTCCCTTTGCGCTTCAGGATGGGCTTGGATTCGAGAAGATGAAATCGTCAGAAATCTTTAGAAACAAAAAGAAACTGATATACAATTAGTTATAAAGACAAATGGAAAAGTGTTCAAAAGTTAAAATTTCACTATCTTTCAAAAATTGGGTGCAAATTGGGTGCAAATATTGAAGAATAATTGTATCTTTGCACCCAGTTAAACATATATGATATGGCACAGTTTTTTCTTAGATCAAAAAGAGAAGAGGGTGAAGCACCTCTCTACACCAAGATACGACGCAACGGAATGCAGATGTATATATGCACAGGTATACGTGTGGATATACAAGAGTGGAATAAGTCGCAAAAAAGTCTTTCTGCCATACAGCGTTATGAGAAAACAACTGAAGGAGCGAAAGTCCACGATTTACAAATGAAAGTAATAAAGGCAATTGATATGCTTTATGCCGAGAACAAAATAAAAGCAAAAGAAGATAAGCCCATTATAGAGCAGGCCTTATCTGCTATTGTTAATGGCACGGTAGAGGAAATCCAGCAAACGGCAAAGGTTTTCACCGAAAAGACAAGGTCAACAGTATTGGGGTTCTATGATTACTTCTTTGCAGGAATTTCCGATGGATCCATTCGTCATGGGAACAACTCAGATTATTCCCCTGGCACAGTAGGCGTTTGGAAAGCTTTTGGAGAGAACTTACGTGGCTATTGCAAGAAGGACATCCCGTTTGATGATATAGATAAACCATTTGCTGACAAATTCACCCTCTATCTCATGAAACAGGGATATATGCCGAATACCATCAATAAAAAGGTTTCATGTTTTCGCAAACTCTGTAACCTTGCGGCTATGGAGGGGTACAATAAAAATGCTGTTTCCCTGAGGGTCTGGAAAGATAGGGCTGTGAAAGAGATTGAAAAGCGGGCGGAGATATACTTGACAGACGAAGAGATTGATGCAATGTATGCCATGCAGCTCACCGGTGAAAATGAAATTGTACGCGACATTTTCCTTCTTGGATACTTTAGTTGCCAGCGTTATAGTGATTACTGTAAGTTACGGGAAGAGAATTTCATAACCTATAACAAAAGTGGACTGATTACATTGACACAGAAGAAAACCGGGAAAAAGGTCGAAGTGCCTATTTTCGATGACCGTGTATATGAACTATGTGATAAGTATCACTATGAGTTCCCAAGCATGGATATTCAGAAAATGAATTTGAAGATTAAAGTTGTAGGGGCAGAATTGGCAAAAACAGTACCTTCTTTTTGTGAGAAATACGTAACGGTATTGACGACTGCAGAAAAGCGGGCGGAGAAAACCTATGAAAAGCTGTTGGATAAGAAAACCAAAGGTATTAAGTTCACGGAAAACGAACGCAAATGGTTTCACAAACTGGATAAGCTGGCAAAGATGCGAAATGGTTCCCCTCTTTGGGAACGGAACAAGCATGGTGAGGTTATTCGTGCAAAGTATGAGTTGATATGCTCACATACAGCACGAAGGAGCGGAACTACTAACCTATACAAATTAGGTGTGCTGTCAGACCTGGAACTACGCAGCATTACAGGTCATGAGTCCCAAAAGAACTTTGAGGGCTACATCAGGATAGGTATATCGGAGCAGGCCCAAAGAGTGGGTGATAAGATTAAGGCCGCACGAGAAGCAATGAAAAAGTAGGTTGACAAGTAGAAATCTCTAAGGTTTTTCAACTGTCAACGAAATAATAACGAAGATGATATTGTTAACTATCCACATAACATTGGCTGTATTCGGATTGATTATTGGAAGTTCTAAATTAAAATAATTATTTCCGTTTTATTATGTCAGGTGAATTGTTTAATATAATTATATGAACGTAATCATTCATAAATCATTTGTATGTGAAAAAATGGTTTAGGTGAAATGGTTATAGTTGATATAACCAAAAGTAATCAAACTGTTAATATATTTTAATTATATAATATTTTGGAACAAAAATAAATAAAAATAGCACGTTTTGTATTGTTTTCGGAACACCTTTCGGTTGTTTTTTGTATCTTTGCATCAAAATATCAACTGTTATGGAAACGGAAGTATTACGTATAATTGAAGGTGGGCTTTCAAACGACAAACGCAAGATAATTACCTATTCAACAAAATTGGCGGACAGGCTTTCAAAAGAGGGTAATGAGTCTTTAGCTAAATGCATCCGGCAAAAGATTAGCACGTCTGTTCCACAGGGGCAAGCCCAGGCTGATGCCATCCGATTAATGCCTTTGGATGTCGATAGTCATTTGAAAATCGTTGAAGTTTATCCCGCGAATACTATAAGACAGAATATAGTGTTAGACCCCTCTGTCGAACGCCAGGTAAGTGAATTCGTTAACTTAGTGAGCCATAGTTCTGAACTCGAATTGGCTGGTCTTGACATAAAGAAGACACTGCTTTTATATGGACAACCTGGCTGTGGAAAAACTAGTATTGCCCATTACATATCAGAGAAAACAGGATTGCCTCTCATTGTGGCTCGACTTGATGGTGTGGTTTCTTCTTTACTTGGCAGTACTGCCAAAAATCTTCGCAGGATTTTCGATTATGTGCAAAGTATGCCATGTATATTGTTCCTTGATGAGTTTGATGCCATTGCAAAAGCAAGAGACGACATCCATGAACTAGGCGAGTTGAAGCGTGTTATTAATAGTTTACTTCAAAACATCGACGGTATGCGCTCTGATTGTGTGTTGATTGCGGCTACTAATCATCCAGAAATGTTAGACACAGCTGTATGGAGAAGGTTTGTGCAAGTTGTTGAGGTAGGATTACCTTCAGAGAAACAATTATTAGAAATGATAGATGTATTCTCTACACCATTCAGCAATGAGTTTACCTCAGATTCTCAGAAAAAAAAGGTGTTTATGGAACTTGTTAAAGGGTTATCGCCTTCTGTCATCAAGACAATCTTTGATAGGGTGAAGGCAAAGAGTGTAATTGCTGGTAGCCAAAGAATTGAAACTGAACAATTGTTACAAGGAGTATATGATGTTACTTGCAACAACAAAACAGAGTGTGGGTATGTTCTATTTTTGAGTAATCATGGTGTAACACAAACGGAAATAAGCAAACATACAGGTCTCAGTTTAAGGAAAGTAAAAAATTATTTGTCAACAAGTAAAAAATAAAGAAATGCTAAAGAATTTACCTATACAGTTTGTCGAGACACGAGGAGAACAAGATGTCTTTCTCAAAGAAGGTGGCGGTGGTAGTGAACTCCCCAAATGGGTTACTCAAGACACAATCCAAAAAAACATTGCTTCAATAAGAAAAGCTTTTAAATCATTGGATACGATATTTGAAAACAGGGCTACTTTCGGTGACGAAGAATTGCCTTTACTTTCCATTGTAAAACTCCACGAGAAAGCCACTGCAAAATCTTATCGTGCTAATGCCAGAGTTATGTTTGATGGGAAACGGAAACGCAATATTATTGGTGTTAAAGACACGGGGCGACTTGTGGTAAAGATAGACAATAAAGCGGAATTGATAAGAGTAGAAAAAAAATATGAGGAAGCTGTGAAAGTTGGAAGTAAGATGCAGCAGTTTAGCTTGGCTGCCATTGAAGACTTACAACCATTTTATCCTTATGTAGAAGAGGATCTGTTAGGACACCCCATAAAGGTAAGACTTATTGACTATCTTGATTGCAAGCTTAATGAAAAATCGGAAATGATGTTCTTGCAGAAGTGTGCGGAAAACCATTTGAGAGTAAGGAAAGCCGATTACGGTATGGAACTACGTATGTTCAGTATCGATAGCACACAAGATTCCAATGCCATTCAAGCACTAGCAACAATGGATTCCGTCATCTCTGTCAAGAAAATGCCATATATTGAATTGTCAATTTCACCTGAACCAGAAAACACAATGCTCGAAGTTAAAATGCCAAAAGATGGGGAAAACTATCCTATTGTGGGTCTTCTTGACTCAGGTGTGACCAATTTGCCTCATCTTGCTCCTTGGATGCAAGGTGATAATCAAAATACTGCTGACTTTGCTGATGAAGATATTGATTTAAGGCATGGTACAGCTGTGGCTGGCATTTTGAACTATGGAGATGAACTTGAAGATCAACATTGGACGGGGTGTGCACCGATGAGAATTGTTTCATGCATCATCAATACAAATCCAAGTTGTGCCCAAGTTGAGGAGATTGAAATGATAGAGTACATAAGGTCAGCTGTTGTTGCAAACCCCGACGTAAAAATATGGAATCTTTCACAGGGTTCAAAGAATTCCATTACTGACAACAATTTCTCTGAGTTCGCTATCTCTTTAGATGATATTCAGAAAAAGCATAATGTGTTGTTTTGTAAATCGGCAGGAAATTATAACTGGCAAAGTGACGACAACGGTCGTATAAGGCAAGGAGCAGACTCTGTATTGTCTCTTGTTGTTGGTTCGATAACACATAGATGTGATGACGAGGAAGACATACAAGTTGGTTTGCGTTCTCCATTCTCATGCAAGGGACCTGGGCCAGAGTTTCTCATCAAACCAGATCTTGTTCATTATGGCGGCAACGCTAATTCTGGGGTACAATCATTTGCTATTAGTGGATTTCAGTGCAAGGGATTAGCTGGTACTAGCTTTTCCACTCCACGAGTATCTGCTTTAGCAGCAAACCTTGCTCATCGTATCAACAAGGTTTTTGATCCAATACTTATCAAAGCCTTGCTGGTACACCATGCCAATTATCTTAACATTGGTGGTTTAGTGACCAATGATCTCCTTAATGAGCAAGGATATGGACTACCGTCAAACTTGAATTCAATGCTCAACAATGACGATGATGAGTTCACTATGATTTGGCAACCATCACTTGATTTAGGTGATGCACAAATACAGGATATCCCATTTCCTGAGTCGATGATAGGTGATGATGGATTATTCTATGGTGACATCACTGTAACAGTTGTTTCAGATCCAATATTGAAGGCGACAGAAGGAAGTGAATATTGCCAGAGTGATGTAGAAGTGCTTTTGCAGACGTACGAAGGAATCAACTATATCCCACTAAATGCTATGGGAATATCAAGATATTATAGGAACGCTGAAAGGCTTCATAATCCTCAAAATATTTTAGCTAAAAATATATATTCATCACGGTCTTTAAAGAGCAGCGATTTAGAAGAACGTACATTAATAGAATCTGACTTCAAGTATCAACCCATTAAGAAATATCATGTCAATTTGGAGATGATGAGACCCGCAATGCGCCAGGTTTGCCTTTCAAGTAATAGGAAATGGTGCCTTTCAGTGAAAGCGAGATATCGTGACGCCGTATCCACAGATAGAGAATATGATGGGACTTTAGCTAATACTAAAGCCACTATTATTATTACTATCAGAGATCCTAAACACAAGGGGGTAGCTTATAGAGAATGCTATTCTTATCTTGACCAACATAATTTTACCCATTCAAATCTTGACATTCAACAGCATGTTCAAGTTGCGAATAATAATTGAGATAGGTATAAAAATGATGTTGGTGTTTATATAATATGGAAGGAAACCAGACCAAAAATATTGAGAAGAGCCTGAATGCTTTGAGGTTTATTAAGCATACGGTATATAGCAAAAGATTTTATCCTGGCAATTTCGACGCGGATTTCTGGGAAGAGAAGGATTTTGAGGATTCTTCTTTTCGGGAGTCCATACGTGCCGAATTTGAGCGATACATTGAACTATATGTTGAACTTAACAACAAGTATGTAATCGCTTTGCAAGAATCAGCAACCGAACTGGAGTCGGAATATAACCAGATAGTCGTCTCTTCCGTGAATCTGGAACAAGCCTTGAAGCACTTTCGGGAACAGTACAGTGCCGCTATGTTTAATATCGAACAGGAATGCGACCTTAACAAAATACTACTCAGGTATCTGAATCCCTTGAAGAAACATGGCATTATTACGATGAATGAGTCTTCAGGCTATCAAGATGTTCTCTCTAACATAGGTTGGATTTATTGCCGGGCGGTTGATTACATTTGCAATCTGTTCAACATCAAAAGACCATGGGAGATAGAGGAAGAAACTCCCATCGAGGAAGACCATGACTCTGGTTCACAAAATGAACTGCCTATTTTGGAACAGAGGGAAGAAGAAAGAGAAAGACGCAGCCCAGGGAGAAGAAGTTTCTTAGACGACCTTCCCGAAAAGACGTTGATGGCATTCATAGCTTATAGCATGGGCAAGGGAAAGCCCACTACAGACATCTATAACACCGTGGTAAACGAGTTGAGGAAGTGTCTTTCCGCTGAAGATGTCGCTGCCATGACAGTCGCTATTGAGGAGTGCGGTATTATCAAATATGTCGATAATGGTGCCGTGCGAGGCTATTGGGAGATGCTGACAAAAGAATACCCTGAAGTTGTAAGATACGAGACCTTCAATACTTATTACAAGAAACTGTTCCCTTTTCACAACAAAACCAAGCCCATGAAGGCTGGTACAGAAAAAGGTGTGGCGAAGATAAAATCTTATATTAAGACCTTTCAAGAAATGATTTTAAGCACTTGATGACTGCCATTTTTATGCCAAGAAATACCAATTAATACCAACAAATTCAAGTAATAATTAGTTGATATTTAATGGTATAGACGGAATTTGACTTTCGTTGTAATTTCGCCCCCGAATTGAGCAAACGACTCAGTTCGGGGGCATTCTTTTTCCCTCAAATTGTATAACTTAAAATTGGTCTAATATGAACAGTCAAGTCGTAATTTTGAATGAAGAGCAGTTTGCAGATGTCATCTACAAAACTGTAAATCGTTGCCTTGATGAAAGAGAGGTCAGTGCAATGGTAAGTAAAAAAGAAGAGGAAGAGTATTATGGTCGCAATGAACTGTGTAGTCTGCTGCACATCGCCCTTCCCACCTTATGGAGAATCGAGCAGAAAGGTCTTCTCAAATGTAAGAAGGTCGGTAGAAAGAATCTGTACTCGAAGCAGGAGGTCAACGAACTGATCAATTCAGGGAAGTTGGCAAAGTTTAATCGTTCAAAAGGCTAATGGTTATGAACAACTTTGTGGACTCTATCAGAGAAAATGTCAGACAGATACAGTTCCAGGCACAGGATGCTGACATTGGAAACGAAATTACAGGAGAGATGCTGTTGAATAGGAATATTCTGGAGATACCATCTTTGTTGGAGCCTTTGCTGCCTAAAGTTGGATTGGCTTGTCTTGCCGGAAGTTCCGACACAGGCAAGTCGGCTTTCCTCCGTCAATTGTCAATGGCGGTTTCTGCAGGACAACCTACATTCCTTGGTATGAGATTGTGTTCATCTCATCATAGTGCCATCTATGTTTCTACGGAAGATGACGAAACGGCTAATGCCTACCTGATTGGCAGACAGAACAAGCAGCTGGGATTATCGCCGACGGCATTGAGAGGATTACGCTTCATCTTTGACTGCGAGAATGTTGTTGCAGAGCTTGACAAACGATTGACTGCACATCCAGCCGACTTAGTTGTAGTAGACTGCTTCTCAGATCTCTACATGGGAAGTATGAACGAGAGCAACCAGGTACGCTTGTTTCTCAATCAATACTCACAACTGGCCAACCGTCATCAATGTCTTGTCATTTTTCTGCATCACTGCGGAAAGCGAACGGAGCATTTCATGCCCTCCAAACATAATCTCTTGGGGAGTCAGGCTTTTGAGGCAAAGATGAGATTGGTACTTGAATTAAGGAGTGACGTTGCCGATGTAACCTACAAGCATCTTTGCTGCGTAAAGGGTAACTACCTCTCTGCCGACTATAAAACGGAGTCTATAAAGTTACAGTTTTCCAGCTTCCTGACATTCACGGAAACAGGAGAGCGTGTTCCTTTTGAGAATCTGGTTCCAATATCCTCCGATAATGAAGTGAAGTATGAGACCATCATGCAACTCAAAGAAGATGGATTAACCCTTGATGAAATCGCCAAAAAGGTAGGCTACAGCGATAAGTCTGGCGTGTCGAAATTTATTACCCGATATGAACAATTAAAACGAAAGTGATATGGACAATTATGACTATCAGGGTCTGGTGAACGAAGTGGTACAAAGAGGCATCAATATGTTTGGAAACTTTGAGGATTGGACAAAAGGCGCTTTTGCATTTGCCGATCTGGGAGAGGAAGGACGTAGTATGTTCAAAGCCATCAGCAGTATAAGTGACAAATATCGTGAAAAAGAGAACGACTACAAATTCAGCCATGCCCTCCGTACAAGAGGACGTATCACAATAGCGTCTTTTATCTATATGTGCAAACAGCATGGTATTGACACGAACAAATACTATGTGAAGGATGAAACCGTCACCGTCCCTTATTGCCCTCCAAAGGTTAATCGCCCTCCAAAGATAATAGAGTATGGTGCAATAGACAAGAAATACATGCTGGAATCTCTTGACGAAGACCTTCAATCAGACATCGTCTGTTTCTTGAAGCCTTTGATAGATGACATGGATAAAGTTAGAAAGGTTGTCAATAGTTTTTACCTTGGGATATCTGATGATAAACACGTCATTTATTGGTATATTGACAAGGATGATGTCGTTCGTTATGGTAAAGTGATGGCATACAGAGCCGATGGGCATCGTGACCATTCAAAGCACCCTGAAAGCATTCCATGCGAACTTTCCAAGAAAGGTTTGATTTCTTCCGATTTCGTCATCAAGAAAACTCTTTTTGGTGAGCACTTGCTTAGCCTGCCGGAGAACAAAGGTAAGACGATTGGTGTAGTCGAAGGGGAGAAATCTGCGGTCATCTGTTCTCTTTGCATACCTGACATATTGTGGATGGCAACGGGTTCACAGTATAACATGCAGCAAGAACGTTTCAATGCTGTCAAGGATAACAACGTGATTCTTTTCCCCGATACTGATGACAAATCTGAGGCTTTCAACCAATGGTCAAAGAGAGCGGAAGAAATGAACCAGAAAGGGTGGCACATTCAAGTCAGTGACTATCTGGAAAAGATTGCTACACCTGAGCAACGCTCTATGAAAATTGATATTGCCGACCTGATAATTGACTGTCTCTCAGAAAACAAACGAAATGGTAATAATATGGTGTTTGGGGAGCAAGTTTATGTTTTGAGCGACTCAAAACCCCTGCTCCCTGCCGATGGCGAGCAGTCAGCATCCCGTTGGTCTCACTTACATATATAATAAGGTGTATGGTTATGGATGAGAACAAGAATAAAGGTGGACGACCAAGACTGGCCGTGACCGAGAAGAAAAAGTACGCCTTGCCGCCTGTGCATCTTGACACCAAGAACTACTTCTGGGTGAAGGCACAGGCCAAGCGTGCGG
>Ga0256404_1008360_pt1 | contig 15613 bp, 13 predicted proteins | sample RumenRJG_01DNA_FD_185990 | JGI IMG/M metagenome (GOLD analysis project Ga0256404, IMG submission 185990) | Bovine rumen microbial communities from Lethbridge, Alberta, Canada - RJG_01 | ecosystem: Host-associated > Mammals > Digestive system > Stomach > Rumen | place: Canada: Alberta | collected...
TTAAGTACTTGAGTTTTAAATTCTTCTGAATAATGTTTACCCATAAAAATAACACCTCACTTTCTTGAGATGTTATTTTATATTAAACTACTTTTTTTTAAAAGTGTCCAAAATGGGGTTCACTTCAGAAATAATACTTTTTTTTAATTTCCTTTTTATACTTAATTTTTAATGTTATAATTAAATAAAGGTGATATTATGAAAAAAATATCAATTTTATCTTTACACTTAGGCTATGGTGGAATAGAAAAGTGTGTTACGAATTTAGCAAATTCACTATGTAATGATTATATAGTAGAAATTGCAGTTTGCTACAAACTTTATAAAGAACCAGCATTTCCAATAGATAAAAGAGTTAAAATTAAATATCTTAATAAAAATTTAAAACCAAATAGAAAAGAATTTATGACAGCTTTAAAGAAAAAACGTCTAATTTCTACAGTGAAAGAGGGACTATATTCAATAAAAGTCTTAAATTCCCGTCGAAGAACTATGGTTAATTATATTATTAATTGTCATTCTGACATAATAATTAGTACAAGAGATTTATTTAATTATTGGGTTGGAACATTTGCAAAAAAAAGTGTTTTAAAAATAGGTTGGGAACACAACCATTTCCATGGAAATTATAAATATGCTACAAATATAGTAAATAGTTGTAAGAATTTAGATTATTTAGTTGTTGTTTCAAAAGAGCTAGAGAAATTTTATTCAAAAAAATTAATTAAAAGTAAGTGTAAATGTTTGTATATTCCTAATTCTATTGATAAATTACCAAGTAAGTGTTCTTCTTTAAAAAATAAAAGGTTTATTAGTGTAGGAAGACTTTCTCCAGAAAAAGGTTTCTTAGATTTATTCAAAATATACAAAAGAGTATTAAAAAAGCATAACGATTGGCATTTAGATATTGTCGGCGATGGAAGAGAAAGAAAAATACTTGAAGATTATATTTTAGATAATAATCTTTCATCTAACATTACACTACATGGTTTTCAAGGTGAAGATTATATTAATAGATTATTAGATAAATCTTCAATATATTTAATGACATCTTATACAGAATCTTTCGGTATAGTCTTAATTGAAGCAATGAGCCATGGAGTCCCTTGTATTGCCTTTGATTCTGCCGAAGGAGCAAGAGAAATTATCAATAGTGGGGAAAATGGTTATTTAATAAAAAATCGTAATTTTGAAGCCATGGAGAAAAAAATAAATGATTTATGTGATGATTTTAAAGTAAGAAAAATATTAGGTGAAAATGCTAGAAATGATGTAAAAAAATATACTAGTGATGTAGTAAAAGAAGAATGGATAACTTTGATAAAAGAGAGTGGTGTTCATGAATAAAAAAAATGTTTTATTTGTTGCTTCTACCGGAGGTCATTTAAATGAATTAATGCAGTTAGAAGGTATGTTTAAAGAATATAATTTTAATTTAATTACTGAAAAAACAAAATCTAATTTATTTTTAAAAGATAAATTTAAAAATCATGTCTATTTTTTGATTTATGGTACTAAAGATCATAAATTATCTTATCCATGGAAACTATTAGCCAACTGCTTTAAAAGTCTTTACTTGTATTTTAAAATTCATCCAGACTATATTGTAACAACAGGTGTTCATACAGCTGGACCTATTTGCTGTATTGGAAAAATATTTGGAACAAAAGTAATTTATATTGAGACATTTGCCAATATAGTTACTAAAACAGTTACAGGAAAATTGCTATATCCAATCAGTGATTTATTTATAGTTCAATGGAAAAGTATGCTTTCCTTATATCCAAATGCTGTATATGGGGGGTGGATTTTCTAATGATTTTCGTAACTCTTGGAACACAAGATAAAAGTTTTACTAGACTATTAGAAGCAATTGATAGAGAAATTGATAATGGTACAATCAAAGAAAAAGTAATAGTTCAAGCAGGACTCACAAAATATAAATCCAAAAATATGGAAATATTTGATTTAGTCCCTGCAGATAAATTTGAAAAATATATTGATAAAGCCAGTTTAATTATTACTCATGGTGGAGCAGGTTCAATTTTAACTGCTATTAAACATGGAAAAAAAGTTATTGCCGCAGCTCGTCTTGCCAAATATAAAGAGCATACTAATGATCATCAAAAACAAATAGTTAAAGAATTCTCTAAAGATGGCTATATTCTAGAATTAAGAGATTTTAATAAATTAGGTAAATTAATTGAAAAAAGCAAGACTTTTATTCCAAAGAAATTTGAAAGTAACACTAAAAATATGATAAGTTTAATAGAAAATTATATTGATAAAACTAATCATATATCTTGGTATAATAGATATAGAGAAATAATTTCATATTTATTCTTTTGCATATGTTCATATTTTATATTTTTAATATTAAATAAACTACTATTAAGAAATTTAGAAATACACAGAAATAATATAATTACTTGGTTTATTATCACTATATTTGCTTATATTACTATAAAAAATTGTGTTTTTAATAAAAAAGAAAAAAATTTAAAATTAATTATTAAATTCTTTTTATCTTCTTTAATTACGACTTTAATAGGAATGTTAATAATACATATATTTGTTTCTAAATTAAATTTTAATTTTTATCTATTTAATTTTATTTCTCAAATTATTATAATAATTTTAAATTTTATTGCTTATAAATTTTATGTTTTTAAAAATTAAAGGAGGATTTATGTACAAAAAAAATAATGGATTTACACTTATAGAATTACTAGCAGTTATAGTTATAATTGGAATATTATCAGTATATGCTATTCCTCAAGTTGTAGGTTTACTTAATAGGAGTAGAAATAGAATGTATATTAGTGATGCAACTAAATTAGTTTCAATGGCTGAAAGAAAAGTAACAGCATCAGACTTAGAAATTGAAAAACCAGATAATAATAATTGCATTGTTATCAGTTTAAGCTATCTTGATGTTTCAGATTTAGATAGTCCTCCAAATCAAGGAAGCTATTTAGAAGATGGCTCATTTGTCGTTGTTAAAAATAATAAAGGAGTTTATGAATATTCTGTTATGCTAGTTGAAAAGACAAAAAAAGCTTCTTATATTGGTCTAAATTTAACAAAATCTGATAAGCTACATACTAATAAATCTTATTCATTTATAAAAAGCTTTAATCAATCAGACATAAATTCTATTAGAAACAATATAACAAACGAGAATAAGACTAATATTAAAAAATATATAAATGAAAATTTAGGAAGCACTTATATCAATAATGTAGAAAATATTTATAGTTAACAACTAAATACATAAAACTATACAAAGAAGACACATAAATAATTTTATTTGTCTTTTTTAATATACAATTTATATATTTTTTGTTAAAATAAACTTAAGGTGATAGTAGATGAATTTAAGAAAATTTGCTTATATATTAATGACTTTTAGTTTTATATTAATAATTTCTGGCAGTGTTTCTTCTTTTTTAATCAGTCTAAGTAATGATAAAAAAAGAACTTACAAAAGAATGGATGATGTTAGTAATAGTTTTGAAGTTTTTAGTACTAATGTAACAGCTTTTGAAAATTTAAGAGAACAATTGTATACAACTACTTTTAATAACGTCTACTATGATACAATGTATCAACAAGATAACGAAGTAAAAAACAATTTATCTAACTATGAACATTTAGTAGATGAACTAAAAAATAATACTACTAATTTAAATAAATTATGCGATAATGTTTATTATCCAAATAGTTCCGTTAATAAAAAATGTGCTGAATATAAAACAATTTATGAACAAGTAATTAATTATTTTGTATCTGATATTAATTCCTATAATGATAATGTAACAAAATATAATAATTATCAAGCAAGCCAAGGAAGTAATTTAACTATTGATAAATATCTAACTACTAAGAAGTTTATTGATTATGATAATGATGATAAGTTTGCAGGTAAAGAGGAATAATATATGCGTTTAAAAAAAAATACTAACAAATATAAAATGCCTATCAAAAGAAAAATAATTAGAATAGTTTGCTTTTCATATATTGTTATATTTTCTTTGTTTATATTTTTGTTTTATGGGCCAATTGAATCTTTCAAAGAATTTTGGATTACCAGTGCCATGACTACTATAAATCATAGATATTTAGCAACTATGCTATATAGTCATAAATATATTAACAAAGTGTTAGCAAAAAATAGTATAATCGAAGTCAGTGAAACAAGCGACCCCTCTAAAATTAAATTTAGGCATTATACTAGTTCTATATATAAAAATAAGTATGATAAAGAGATACTTGATCGAAAAAATGATGCTTTATATAAAGTAATTAATATTGATGGTAAAGGCTATCATGGATACTTAGTTGCTATATATGACCCAAGTCGTATATCAATTGCAACTACTGCTTACCTAGGAAAAAGGGGAGAATCAATATTAACAGTAAGTAAAAGAGAAAAAGCCATTATTGCAATGAATGCTGGTGGATTTTATGATCCAGATTGGAATAGCAATGGTGCCATACCACATGGAACTGTTATTTCAAATGGAAAAGTTGTAAGTGATTATATGGATGCAAATATGGGTGGAGGATTCATTGGCTTTACGAAAGATAATAAACTTATACTAGGAAAAATTAGTAAAGATGAAGCTATTAATAAAGGATATAGAGATGCTATTGAATTTGGACCATATTTAATTGTTAATGGTAAAAGAAGCTTTATAAAAGGTAATGGAGGCTGGGGTATTGCCCCAAGAACTGCAATAGGTCAGAGAGAGGATGGAATAGTATTATTCTTAGTAATCAATGGTCGACTTGCTAATAGTATAGGTGCTGATATGATTGATTTAACAGATATTATGGAAAATTATGGAGCAATAAATGCTGCTAACCTAGATGGTGGTAGTTCTTCTGAATTAGTAATTGATAATAAAATTATAAATACACCAGTCGCTGGTGGAGAAAATGGTTTAAGAAATATGCCAACATTTTGGATTGTGAGGTAATAATATTATGGAATGTTATAGTACTGTACTTGGAAACTTTTTTGCAATATTTAAAAATATTTTAAAATTAATTCAAATAATCGGACCAATCCTTATGTTAATAGCATTATCTATTAATCTTTATACAATGGTAAAAGATCCAGAAGATAAGAAAACCCCTAAAAAAATTAAAAATAGTATTATTGCTTTAATTTTATTATTTTTTGTTCCAATATTTGTTAATGTCTTATTACAAAATATTTTAGGAAGTTCTAATGTAGGAGTTTGCTATAAAAATGCAACTTTTAATAAAGAAGATTCTACTTATAAGGATCCATATAACAGGTCAAAAAAGGATGCAAAGGAAAATTATAGTAATTATAAAAACGGAACTGACAAAGATAATTCATCCTCAAGTGATAGTAATTCTTCAACTAATGAAACAACAACAGGAATTATTTTTTTAGGTGATAGTAGGACAGTCCAAATGTATGCTTACAATGCAGGTACATGGAATAATGTAAATTATTCTGATGGAGGAGCACATAAAATTGAAAGTGATATTTATATAGCACAAGTGTCTCAAGGACTTGCTTGGATGAAATCTACTGGTATTCCAGCAGCTAAAAATTATATGGGTAGTGGTAAAAAATTAGTAATTATGATGGGAGTTAATGACCTAAATAATGCTTCTAATTATGTATCTTATATAAATGAAAATTATTCTTCTTGGACAACAAAAGGAGGAAAAGTATATTTTGTTTCAGTTAATCCAACAAGTGGCTCATATAATAATTTAAATACTTCGATAAACTCATTCAATACCACACTAAAGAATGGTCTAAATAGTAAAATTGGTTGGATCAATACTCATGATAATTTAACGTTTACTACAACAGATGGACTTCATTATGATAAAAAAACAAGTGTAAAAATATATAATTATATTAAAAATCATGTTTAATTTTAAGAGTTAGTCTTGTACTGATTCTTTTATTTTGTTATACTTTTTAAGATGGAGAGTAGTTAAAATGGCGAAAAGAAGTAAACATTATTTAAATAAATATGAATTTATCTTTAATTTAATTAGTCTAATAACAATAATTATAATTGTATTATATTTTGGTATAAGAAGCTTCTATTATTATGGTGTTCAAAACAGTCCAAAGAAAACTGAAACACCAGAATTAAATGAAATTATTATAAATAATAATAAAGTTGAAAAAAATAAAAATGGATTACATAGAAATAATGATGGCTATTATTTCAAAGGTAAGAATGTTAATAATTATGTGTATGTTTTTAATAGAATATTTAGAATAATTAGTATTAATGATTCTGGTACTATTAAATTAGTTAGTGAAAATAACGTTGCTTCTTTTATGTGGGGAGAAGACAGTAGTTATAAGAAATCTAATTTATATACTTGGTTAACAAAAACTGATAATGAATATTCAGGAGTATATTATGATACACTACCAAATCCAAATAAGTTTATAGTAAAAACAAACTATTCTGAAGATATATTAAGTGATAAAGTAAAAAAAGGAAAAAATAGTTATAGTGATTATGTTACAAGTCTCGGAATAGCTGATTATATTAATAGTGGTGCTTCAAAAGGATTTTTAAATAATAACAAAATTTTCTATTTAATTGGTAACAACAAAAATAAAGAAAAATTATATGTCAATGAAGATGGAGAAATTGAAACTAGTGATGGACTAGACGGATATGGAATAAGAGCAGTTATTACATTAAAAAAAGGTATTCAAATAACCGGTGGAGATGGTACAAGTAATTCTCCATATGTTATTAAACAAGATAAAGATACTAATTATATTGATAGTTATGTTAAATTAGGTAATGATACTTGGAAAATTTATAATGAAGAAAATGGTTTGCTTAAGATGTATTTATATGGATATATTACTAATAATGGAGTACAAGTATTACGTGAGTATAGTAATAAAAATAGTTTATTTAATTTAAATAATAAAAATAATATTGCTTATTACTTAAATAATACGTATTTAAATAGTCTAAGTTATAATTATTATCTTGTTTCAAATAAATTTTATATAGGTGAAATTAGTGATGAATCAGGCTACATCTATAAAAATATTTATAACAATGTAATTGAATGTAAAGTAGGTTTATTAAATATATTTGATTATGTATCAAATGACTTATTTGATGATTATTTTCATCTTAATAATACTTCAGAAATTAGTGATATAGAGTATAGTACAAACTCTAGAGGATTAGTTGAAGAAGTTGATGTTACTGAAAAGAAACATATAGTACCAGTTATTTCAATAAATGCAAATATTATAAAAAATGGTGATGGGACTATTAATAATCCTTATGTAGTGGAGTGATAAAATGAATAAGAAGAGGAAATTACGATTAAAAATTAGTAAATTTACATTACTTATATTTTTATTAGATATTATAGTAATTGATGGAATTATTTTAATTAATAATAATAAATTTAAAGCATTTTGGATACCTACAGCCATGACAACTATGTCCCATAAATATTTAGCTTACACTTTGTATGATCCTGATACTGTTAATAAGGTTATGAGTGAAAATTATATTGAAACAAATAGTGAAGAAATAAATCTTGATGATATAGTTATTAATAGTAATAAGAATAAACATTATACTTCTAAATATGAACAAGAATTATTTACAAGAGATCCTGGTAATGATCTTTATAAAATAATAAGAATAGAAGAATCTAAATTTAAAGGATACTTAGTTGGAATATATGATCCAAGTGATGTAGAACTTGCTGTGTCATCTAAGTTAGGAAAAGCTGGAGAATCTGTTAATACTTTGGTTAAAAAAAACAATGGTTTAGTTGGTATTAATGGAGGAGGTTTTGAAGACTTAGATGGTTGGGGTAATGGTTCTATTCCATACGGAGCAATTATTAAAAATGGTGTTCATATTTGGCAACACGACGGTGGTTCAGGTGGCTTAATTGGTTTTACTAAGGATCATAAGATGTATATAACTTCAAAAACTCCAGAAGAAGCTATTAAAGATGGAATGTGGGATGCTGTAGAGTTTGGACCAAACTTAATTGTTAACGGAAAAACTGCGAAAATTCATGGTGATGGTGGTTGGGGTACAGCCCCACGTAGTGTAATTGCACAAAGAAAAGATGGCGTTGTTTTATTCTTAATAATTGAAGGAAGGCTTCCAGGATATAGTACTGGAGCTACAATGAATGATGTAATAAAGATATTAAAAAGATATAAAGCCTATAATGCTGCAAATTTAGATGGTGGTGCATCAAGTACTATGAGTGTAGAAGGAAAGCTTTGGAATAAGCCAAGTGCTGGAGAGTCATATGGTGGAAGAACAGTATCTAATGCCTGGATTGTAACAAATAAACAAAATAAAGCATATGTAACTCCAACAAAGAAAAAATAAATTTTGTTAATAAATAGATTTTGATATATAATAAATATTGTAAATATAATAAGTAAAAGTATATTTAGATATTATTTTATAATGGGAGAGTGATATAAATGAAGAAAATAATGGATGGTAATGAAGCAGCTGCATATGTTTCATATAATTTTACAGAAGTAGCAGGAATATATCCAATTACTCCAGCTTCTCCTATGGCTGAGCTTACTGATAAGTGGAGTAGTGAAGGAAAAACTAATTATTTTGGAACACCCGTAAAAATTGTTGAAATGGAAAGCGAAGCAGGAGCTGCTGGAATGGTACATGGTTCTCTTATGGCTGGTTGCTTGACAACTACATATACAGCTAGTCAAGGACTACTTCTAATGATTCCCAATATGTATAAAATTGCCGGAGAACTTTTACCTTGTGTAATAAATGTCGCAGCCAGAAGTTTAGCAACTCATGCCTTATCAATATTTGGTGATCATCAAGATATCTATGCTGTAAGACAAACAGGCTTTGCTATGCTTGCTTCTAGTTCTGTTCAACAAGTAATGGACTTAACTGGAGTTGCTCATTTATCAGCTATAAAAGGAAGAGTACCATTTGTCAATTTCTTTGATGGCTTTAGAACAAGTCATGAATTACAAAAAGTAGATGTAATTGATACAAATAAATTAAAGGAACTAATAGATAAAAAAGCTCTATCTGAATTTAAAGAAAGGGCTCTTAATCCTAATAAGCCAGCAATTCATGGTACAGCACAAAATGGTGATATTTATTTTCAAGCTAGTGAAGTAAGAAATACTTACTATGATAAAGTACCAGATATTGTTAACGAATATATGAGTGAAGTAAATAAAATAACTGGACGAGACTATAAGCCATTTAATTATTATGGTAATCCAACAGCCAATAAAGTAATTGTTGCAATGGGATCAGTTTGTGAAACAATTAAAGAAACAATAGATTACTTAGTACATGAAAAAAATGCTCCGGTAGGTCTTCTAGAAGTTCATTTATATAGACCATTCAGTGCAAAATACTTCTTAAAAGAATTACCTAAGAGTGTCAAAAAAATAGCCGTTCTTGATCGTACTAAAGAAGCGGGCTCTGCGGGAGAACCATTATACTTAGATGTTATTAAAACAATAAAAGATATTGATGCTAAAGTAAGTGTCTATGGTGGAAGATATGGACTATCTTCTAAAAATACAACACCTGCTATGATTAAAGGAGTTTATGAATTTTTAGATACGAGAGATGTTCATACTAACTTTACCGTAGGTATTGAAGATGATGTTACTAATTTAAGTATTCCATATGATAAGAAATTTGTAATACCAAATAAAAAGAATGTTGCTTTCTTAATATATGGTTATGGAAGTGATGGTATGGTATCTGCTTCTAAAGATATTATGAAAATTACCGGTACCTATACTAATGCCTATGTTCAAGGCTACTTCCAATATGATTCTAAAAAAAGTGGTGGAATAACTATTTCCCATTTAAGATTTGCTAATAATCCTATTAGATCGACTTACTATGTACAAAAAGCAAATATCATTGTCTGCACAAAAGACAGTTATCTAACAAGACTTAAAATGTTAGATACTATTCAAGATAATGGAATATTTTTACTAAATACAAATAAAAATCCTGATCAAGTACTTGCTACTATGAATAATAATGATAAAAGAATTTTACAAACTCGTAAGATTAAAATGTTTATAGTCGATGCTGATAAAATAGCAAGAGAAGTTGGATTACCTGGAAAAATCAGTACAATTATGGAATCTATTATTTTTAAACTTGGTCATATTGTTGACTTTAACTTTGCTATTGATAAAATTAAAGAGAATTTAAATGATAAGTTTAAAAATAAAGGTGGAAATGTTGTTGAAAAGAACTATCAAGCAATAGATGCTTCTCTTAACTCTTTAGTTCCAGTAAAAATTCCATATGTTGATTTTGATTTTGAAGTTATGCCTAAGAAGAGTTTCTTTGAAACAATTAATTCCTTAGAAGGAGACAATTTGCCAGTAAGTACTTTCTTAAAGAGACCGGATGGTGAATTTGAAGCTGGAACTTCTAAATATGATAAAAGAGATAGTAGTGAGATTGCTCCAGACTATTGTTCAGAAAATTGTATAGGTTGCAATCTATGTAGTTTAGTTTGCCCTCATGGTGTAATTAGACCATTCTTACTTGATGAAAAAGAAGTAATGGATGCTCCTGATTCTATGAGAGATAAACTAATTAATGCTAATATAAAAGATAAAGATTATAAATTTTCAATAGGTGTCAGTTTAGAAGATTGTACAGGTTGTTCTCTATGTGCAGAAGTATGTCCTGGTAAAAAAGGTGCAAAAGCTCTTGTTATGAAAATGAAAGAAGAAATTAAAGCTGAAAAGAAAGACGCTGAATATAAATATTTATTTAATGAAGTAAGCGAAAAGAAAAATGTCATGCCAACAACTACAGTTCGTGGCAGTCAATTTGTAAAGCCTAAATTTGAATTTTCTGGAGCTTGTGCTGGATGTGGAGAAACCCCTTATCTTAAACTTCTTACTCAATTATTTGGTGATAGAATGGTAATTGCTAATGCAACAGGTTGTTCTTCAATTTATGGTGCCAGTGCTCCTTCAATGCCATATTCTGTTCCTTGGGCCAATTCCTTATTTGAAGACAATGCCGAATTTGGTTTTGGTATGAAAGTTGCTGATGAAGCAATCAAAGGTCAAATTATTAATTTAATTGAAAATAATATGGACAAAGTTAGAAATAGTGAAAAAGAAACTTATAAAGCTTATATTGAAAAGCAATCTATCGAAAATGCCAAAGCTTTACTTGAAATAATTGACAATACTAGAATTGATGGCCTATTAAAGTATAAAGATTTTATTGCTCCAAAATCAGTTTGGATGGTAGGAGGAGATGGTTGGGCCTATGATATTGGATATAATGGAATTGATCATGTCCTATCAAATAATGAAAATGTTAATATCTTAGTTCTTGATACAGAAGTATATTCTAATACTGGAGGACAAGCCTCTAAATCCACTAGAACAGGAGCAATTGCTAAATTTGCTGCCGGTGGAAAACAAACAGCTAAAAAGAACTTAGCTAAAATGGCTATGAGCTATCCTCATGTCTATGTTGGAACAATATCACTTGGAGCTAATCAAATGCAAGCCATAAAAGTCTTAAAAGAAGCTGAAGAATATGATGGACCATCTATTGTTATAGCTTATGCTCCATGTATTGCTCAAGGAATAATTAAAGGTATGAAAAATAGTATTAAAGAAGAAAAAAATGCAACAGAATGCGGTTACTTCCCATTATTCCACTACAATCCAGAAAATAAATTATTTAGTCTAGATAGTAAGGCAGATTTTTCTAAATTTGATGAATTTTTACTAGGCGAAAATAGATATTTAAGTTTAGAAAAAATTAATAAAAATGGAGAAGTATTATTAAATAAAAATAAAGAACAGGCTGAATCAACTTATGATTATTATAAAGATTTAGCAAACTCTGAAGAAAAATAGGAATTTTAATTCCTATTTTCTTTACTTTTAAGACATTTATTGCTATAATATAGCCTAATTAGAGGGGATGGTTATATGAGGGGTAAGAGAAAAAATGATCTAATTCTTGAAGAATATCAAGATGATGAATCTATATATAGCTTAAATAATGAAATAAATTCTAAAAGTAATGACTATCATAATAAAAGCACTACTTTCAAAGATGATTATGATGATAATGACTATGATGAAGAATATTATGTTGATGATTTAGATAATAATTATGAAAATATTGATAACAGTGATGAGTATTACTATGAAGATGGTGATAATAAAAATTTAATCATTCAAAGAGATAATGAAGGCAAAAATTCAATAGATGATAATATCTATAAAGAATATGAAACAGATGGTGAAAATTTTACAAACTTATTTCTACTTATTTCTACCTGGTTTGGAAGAATAGGAATTATAGTTGCTATAATATTAGTATTATATTTTATATTTAATGAAAAATTTATTAATTTAATTTTATATATTATTGGTTTAGTAGTAGCTTACTTTTTTGGTTATGGATTTATGTATCTACTAGAAAAATATAGTAATAATTAATTATTAAAATAAAAAAAGACGATTCGATATACTCGTCTTTTTTATTTTAATATAAGAAGCTGTCCCCCCTGAGGGCAGCTTCCAAAAAGAATAAAAAGGGGTTGGCTAGTGTGATACTAGCGACCAATTCGCCTAATTCCGAATTGGTAGTTTTTATACTAATCGAAAAGACTTGTTTTGTCAACAAAAAAATACAAATTTTTCAATTATTTTTACTTGTCAAAATAATATTTTATAATAAATATTTTAACTATAAATAAATTTTATACATATTGGAATTGCTACTCTTTTTATGATATAATATGCGAGAAGGAAGTGTTGATATGGCTGAATTAAAAGATGTAAAAGGTATTGGACCTAAAGCTCTTTCTTTGTTAAATAAAATTAATATTTATACGATAAATGATTTAGTTACTCATTATCCATTTAGATATAATGTTCTTCAAAGATGCGATTTAACTAAAGCAAATGACGGAGATAAAATAACAATAGATGGTAAAGTTGAAAGTATGCCAATTTTAATGCGATTTAAAGCAGGCTTAAATAAGATGAATTTTAGACTAGTTACTCAGAGTGGAATTGTTGGAGTTTCTATATTTAATAGAGCATTTATGAAATCACAATTAATGGTAGGTACAGGAGTTACAGTAGTTGGTAAATTTGATAAAACAAAAAATGTTATTACTGCTAATGATATTAAATTAGGAATACTTACTAATCAAGCAAAGATTGAACCAGTTTATCATTGTACTAATGGACTTACTAATAAGAATATGTCTACATATATAAATATGGCATTACTCATGTATGGTAAAGAAATTATAGATTATATTCCCGAAGTATATAGAGAAAAATATAATTTTGTAAATAAAAAAACAGCTTTAAATATTATTCATAATCCAAGTACAAAAGAAAAATTAAAAGAAGTTACTATTAGATTAAAATATGAAGAATTATTTGCTTTTATGTTTAAAATAAATTATTTAAAAAAAGAAAATAAAAAGAAAAATAGTGGTTTAGTAAGAACGATAGATAAAAATAAATTAGATAAATTTATTAAAAAAATACCATTTAAATTAACTACTGATCAGTTAAAAGCAGTTGACGAAATAATAAGTGATTTAGAGTCTCCAAATAGAATGAATAGATTATTACAAGGAGATGTTGGTTCTGGTAAAACTGTTGTTGCTTTTATTGGTATGGTTGCTAATTACTTAAGTGGTTACCAAAGTGCCTTAATGGCACCAACTGAAATACTTGCAATACAACATTATAATAATTTGGTTGAATTTTTAAAAGATACTGATATTAAAGTAGCTTTACTTACTGGTTCTACTTCGAAAAAGGATAAAAATGAAATATATAAGGAATTAAAAGATGGAACAATTGATATGATAATTGGAACACATGCTCTAATTCAAGATGAAGTAGAATATAATAATTTAGGATTAGTAATTACCGATGAACAGCATAGATTTGGAGTACATCAAAGAGCTAATCTACAAAACAAAGGAATAAGACCAGATGTTTTATTTATGAGTGCTACACCAATTCCAAGAACTTATGCCTTAACTATATTCGGAGATATGGATGTTTCAACTATCAAAGAAAGACCAAAAGGTAGACAGAAAATAGATACTTTCGTAAAGAAAAATAATGAAATAAAAGATGTTTTACAGATGATGTATAATGAATTAAAATTAGGACATCAAGTTTATGTAATAGCTCCATTAATAGAAGAAAATGAAAATAGTGATCTAACAAATGTAAATGAGCTTAAAGATCAAATGAAATTAGCATTTGGTAGTAAATATAAAATAGATATTGTTCATGGTAAAATGGCAAGTGGAGCAAAAGATATCATTATGAATCAGTTTAAAAATAATGAAGTACAAATCTTAATTTCCACAACAGTTGTAGAAGTTGGAGTAGATGTTCCTAATGCTACTATGATAGTTATATTTGATGCTGACCGATTTGGCTTATCAACACTTCATCAATTAAGAGGAAGAGTAGGTAGAGGTAGTTCTAAAAGTAAATGTATACTTATAAGTGATAGTGATACTGAACGACTTAAAATAATGGAAAAAGAAGATGATGGCTTCATTATTTCAGAAGAAGACTTTAAATTAAGAGGACAAGGAGATTTATTTGGTACTAAACAATCAGGAGATATGACATTTAATATTGCTAGTATAAAAAACGATTATAAGATACTTTTGCAAGCAAAAAAAGACTCAAACGAATATCTATTAAATAAAGAAACAGATAAAGATGATTTAAAAAAAGTACTTATTAATGAGATAGCAGAAGGCTAAATAAGTAGGTATAAATTTGACAAATTAAATAATTTATGTTAATATACAAAACCTGTGAGGGGTATATTATATATAACATGTTTAATTTTCAGCATGTAATATACTTAACACCATTAGTTTAAATTACATGCTTTTATTTTGTTGAAATATAGGAGGAATGAATAATGAATAAGTATGAAAAAAGATATAAAAAACAATATAATAAAGAAATGTTAAAACACAAAAGAAATTTTAAAGAATTAGGATTTAATATTGAAAGTAAGGGATGTGAATATTTTATTGATGTAGTTGATTGGATAAAAAAAGAAAACGATGAATTAAAATCAAAAAATAAAGAGGAACTAACAGAAGAAGAGTTAAAAGAAAACATACCTAGTTATTGCCTAGAAATATATCATTTTGATCGTGAATGTGGAAGAATTTCATTCTATAAAGAAATACTAAAATTTCTAAATAAAGAAGCAGAAAGACCAGAAGAATCTTTTGATGAATATGTAGTTAGAGCAGAAAATATTATATCAAATGCAGCAATTGGTTATTATAATTTATATGTTAAACATAATGATGATCTTCAAAATAATATAAATAAAACAAAAGTAAAAAAATAGTTAGCGTAAACTAACTTTTTTTATTAAAAAATTATTTATTTTGAATTGACTTTTTTTAAAAATTACCTTATGATTAAGATGCGTGGTACAATATATATCACGCCGATTATCTCTCACGATTTAATGTGAGAGTATATTCAACCGAACCCCCTGAAGAC
>Ga0256404_1008361_pt1 | contig 15613 bp, 10 predicted proteins | sample RumenRJG_01DNA_FD_185990 | JGI IMG/M metagenome (GOLD analysis project Ga0256404, IMG submission 185990) | Bovine rumen microbial communities from Lethbridge, Alberta, Canada - RJG_01 | ecosystem: Host-associated > Mammals > Digestive system > Stomach > Rumen | place: Canada: Alberta | collected...
GTGGGCACGGGACTGGTCCTCCCCCTCATCACAGCGGCCACTTCGCCGGATGCGGTGCTTGGCAACCGGTACATGCGGGCGGTCTACGACTTCTTCCACCTGACCAGCGTAAACCAGTTCCTGCTCCTGTGCGTGGTGCTGCTCATCGCGGTCTACGTGCTCAAAAACGTGTACCTGTACTTCATGTACTATGCCCAGTACAGGTACGTCTACAACGGCTCCTACAACGCCTCCAGGACGCTGTTCAAGGAGTACATCAACCGCCCCTACGAGTTCTTTCTGACGGCGGACACCTCGGTGGCGATCCGGAATATCGTCTCCTGCGTCAACGGCTCCTATCAGCTCGTGCTGACGATCTTAAAGCTCCTGACGGAGGTCACGGTGTTCATCGCCCTGTTTGTGCTCTCCCTGGTAGTGAGTCCGGTGATGACGCTGGTGATGAGCGGCTTCATTGCCCTGATCCTTCTGTTCAACCAGAAAAAGCTGGTGCCGGTGCAGCAGAAATACGGGCACCGGGTGAACGAGAGCAGTGCAAAGGTCACGAAGTGGCTCCTCCAGTCCCTGGACGGCATGAAGGAGACGAAGGTCATGAACCGGGAGTACTACTTCGTGCACCAGTACGACGAGAATGCGAAGGAGCTGAACGAGGTCCAGAGGAAGCAGAACTCCCTCTCCAACGTTCCCCGGCTCTCGGTGGAGACGATCCTCATCTGTGTGATCCTGATCATGCTCGGCATCTTCCTCTCGAATGACACGTCCTTCGGCATCGGCAGTCAGATCGGTCAGCTCGGTGTCCTCGCCGTGGTGGCGGTCCGTATCATGCCCAGTGCCAACCGGATCGTCTCCGCACTGAATGACATCGCCTACTATGAGCCCAACGTGGACTTTGTCGGCGACTACATCGTGCATGCCCACGACCTGCACATGGATGCCCTCTACGAGGCGAATCAGCCGGAGGAGGCGGTGACCCCGATCCCCTTCTGCAAAGAGGTGGACTTTGAGAACATCACCTTCCGGTATGAGAACACGGACGTCGACATCTTTGAGAACGCAAACCTGACCATTCCGATCGGCCAGTCCATCGGCATCATCGGTCCCTCGGGGGCCGGCAAGTCCACCGCGGTGGACCTCATTCTGGGGCTCCTGCGGCCCCAGAAGGGCCGGATCCTCGTGGACGGCACGGACATCTCCACCAACATGCCCGGCTGGTATGCGGATATCGGATACGTGCCCCAGATGATGTTCATGCTTGACGACACGATCCGGGCCAATGTCGCCTACGGCGTGGACCGGGAGAAGGTGGATGACGGGAAGGTCTGGGCGGTGCTCAAAGAGGCCCAGCTCGATGACTACGTGCGCAGCCTTCCCCACGGGCTCGATACCGGCATCGGGGAGCGGGGCATCCGGATCTCCGGCGGCCAGAGGCAGCGGATCGGCATCGCACGGGCGCTCTACAACGACCCGCAGATCATGATCTTCGATGAGGCCACCTCTGCCCTTGACAACGACACGGAGCGGGCGATTATGGACGCCATCGAGCGGCTGCACGGGAAGAAGACTCTGATCATTGTGGCGCACAGGCTGACGACGATCGAGCACTGCGACCACGTCTACAAGGTGGAGAACAGGGCGTTCAGGATGATGCGCTGAGGCAGGACGCCGGTAGGCAGCTGACATCAGACAGACACAAAAAGCTCTTCTGCGGAGTCCGCAGAAGAGCTTCTTTTTTGCTTTGTTGTCAGCGTGGGCTGAAATTACGCCTCGGAGATAGCTCCGACAGGGCACTGAGCCTCGCATGCACCGCAGTCGATGCACTTGCCAGGATCGATCTCGTAGTGAGAATCACCCTGAGAAATGGCCTCTACGGGGCACTGAGCTGCGCAGCTGCCGCAGCTGATGCAAGCATCACCAATTGTACGTGGCATAATGAAAAATCCTCCTTATTTTGCGTTTTGTTACCTGTGGCAATTCAGCAAGGCAACTACCATGCCTTACGTGTCCAATCATACTACCGCACCTGCCTGTTAGTAAACGCTAACAAGCGGAAGTGCTGACAAAGGGAGAAAACTGTGCACTGTTGACAGGAGGAAGGCACAGAAAAACACGCCGATACGGCAATCAGCCGTACCGGCGTGTCTTACTTGCTTACGCTGCGCAATGCGTCAGTGGAAACTCAGTTGTTGTAAAGAGCACCGAGCTTCTCGAGGTATGCGTAGTGATCCTTTGCGTGCTGCTCTGCCTCTGCGAAGAGCTTTGCTGCCCTCTCGGGGTTCTTGCGCTGCAGGGAAGTGTAGCGAACCTCGCCGCCGAGGAACTCGCTGTACTCCTTGCTTGCAGGCTTGGAATCCAGGGAGAACTTGTGATCGCCGCCAGCCGGATTGAAGCGGAACAGGTTGTAGTAACCGGTATCCACTGCCAGCTTCTCCTCGTCCTGAGCCTTGCTCATGCCCTTGCGGATGCCGTGGTTGATGCAGGGAGCATAGGCGATGATCAGAGACGGTCCCGGATAAGCCTCTGCCTCAGCAATGGCCTTGATGCACTGGTTTCTGTCAGCGCCCATGGAGACCTGTGCGACATAGACATAGCCGTAGCTCATTGCCATGGCAGCGAGATCCTTCTGCACGGTCTCCTTGCCGCCTGCAGCGAACTGTGCGACAGCACCCTCGGGGGTAGCCTTGGAGGACTGTCCGCCGGTGTTGGAGTACACCTCGGTGTTGACGACGAAGATGTTTACATCCTTGCCGGAAGCAAGCACGTGATCCACACCGCCGTAGCCGATATCGAATGCCCAGCCATCACCACCGAAGATCCACTGGGACTTCTTGTTCAGATAGTCCTTCTCAGCGAGGATCTCCTTTGCAGCATCGGAGCCATCTGTCTCGAGTGCTGCGATCAGCTTCTTGCTGGCTGCGCCGTTCTTTGCGCCATCAGCGAAGGTGTCGAGCCATTCCTGAGCGCCCTCACCGTTCCATGCAGCAACCTTCTTCTTCAGGCTGTCGCGGATGGCATCGTTGGCAAGGAACATACCAAAGCCGAACTCAGCAGCATCCTCGAACAGGGAGTTGGACCATGCCGGGCCGCGTCCCTCTGCATTGACCGTGTAAGGCGTAGAAGGGGAAGAGTTGCCCCAGATGGAGGAGCATCCGGTTGCGTTGGCAACCATCATTCTGTCACCAAACAGCTGGGTGACGAGCTTGATGTAAGGTGTCTCACCGCAGCCAGCGCAGGCTCCGGAGAACTCAAGCAGCGGCTGCTTGAACTGAGATCCCTTGACGGTGGTTTCCTTGAACTTTGCAACGACCTCGTCCTTGATCGGAAGAGCGACGCCATAGTTGAAGGCCTCCTGCTCGTTCGGCAGAGCCTCTGCCTCTTCGAGTCTGGTCATGGTCAGGGCCTTGTTGCCCTTCATGCCAGGGCAGACATTTGCGCAGGATCCGCAGCCGGTGCAGTCCAGAGAGGACACAACGATTGCGAACTTGTATCCGGGCATGCCGGTCAGATCCTTGACCACGGTTCCTTCCGGAACCTTTGCAGCCTCAGCCTCGGTCATAGCGATCGGGCGGATTGCAGCGTGAGGGCAGACATAGGAGCAGAACGTGCACTCAATGCAGTTCTCAGCGTTCCAGACCGGAACGTTGACAGCGATACCACGCTTCTCGAATGCTGCTGCGCCGGACGGAGTGGAGCCGTCTGCGTAAGGAAGAACATCGGAAACCTTCAGGCCATTGCCCTCCTGAGCGGAGACAGCGATCTGAATGTTGTTGACGAAGTCCTGAACATCCTTTCTGGGAGAGGTGATCTTCTTGAAATCAAGGCCCTCATCCTCAGCATGTGCCCAGCTCTCCGGGATCTCAACCTTGTGCCAGTTCTTGGCGCCGGCATCAATGGCTGCCCAGTTCTTCTCGACGACATCCTGTCCCTTGCGGCCGTAGGTCTTCTGAGCAGCATCCTTCATGAGCTGGATGGCGTGGTCCTCAGGGATGATCTTCGTGATGGTGAAGAAAGCGGACTGCAGGATGGTGTTGATACGGGTCGGGCCCATGCCGGTCTCAATACCGAGCTTCACACCGTCGATGGTGTAGAAGTTGATCTTGTGATCATACATGAACTTCTTGACCTGTCCGGGGATGTGCTCCTCGAGCTCAGCATCGCTCCAGCTGCAGTTGAGCAGGAAGTTGCCGCCGTCGACCAGCTCCTGAACCATGTTGAACTTTCTCATGTATGCCGGGTTGTGGCATGCAACGAAGTTCGCCTGGTGAATCAGGTAGGTGGACTTGATCGGCTTCTTGCCGAAGCGCAGGTGGGACATCGTCACGCCGCCGGACTTCTTGGAATCATAGTCGAAGTAAGCCTGTGCGTACATGTCGGTGTTGTCGCCGATGATCTTGATGGAGTTCTTGTTGGCACCGACGGTACCGTCTGCGCCCAGACCCCAGAACTTGCAGCAGACCGTTCCCTCGGGTGTGGTAACGATCTCCTTGCCGGTAGGAAGGGAGAGATTGGTGACATCATCGGTGATGCCGATGGTGAATCTCTTCTTCTCGGTGTTGTCATAGACAGCGATGATCTGTGCAGGAGTGGTGTCCTTGGAACCAAGGCCGTAGCGACCGCCGTAAACCGGAACATCCTTGAACTTGGAATCCTTGAGGGCAGCGACCACATCCAGGTACAGAGGCTCGCCGATGGAGCCGGGCTCCTTGGTTCTGTCGAGGACGGAGATCTTCTTGACGGTATCCGGAATTGCCTCGATCAGGTGCTTTGCGCTGAAAGGTCTGTAGAGTCTGACCTTCACGACACCGACCTTGCGGCCCTGTGCGTTGAGGTAATCAATCGTCTCCTCGATGGTCTCGTTGACGGAGCCCATGGCGATGATGATCTGCTCTGCATCCGGAGCACCATAGTAGTTGAACAGCTTGTAGTCCGTGCCGATCTTTGCGTTGACCTTGTCCATGTACTTCTGAACAATCTCGGGCATTGCATCGTAGGTCTTGTTGCAGGCCTCACGGGTTGTGAAGAAGATATCCGGGTTCTGTGCGGAGCCCATCTCACGGGGATGATTCGGGTTCAGAGCGCCGTCACGGAATGCCTGGACCTTATCCAAATCGATGAGATCCTTCAGATCGTCATAATCCCAGACCTGAATCTTCTGAATCTCGTGGGAAGTACGGAATCCATCGAAGAAGTTGATGAACGGAAGTCTGCCGTCAACTGCAGCGCAGTATGCAACGGGAGTCAGATCCATGACCTCCTGTACCGAGCTCTCGCAGAGCATTGCGGCACCGGTCTGGCGACATGCATAGACATCAGAGTGATCACCGAAGATGTTCAGAGCGTGGGTGGCAACGCAGCGGGCAGAGACGTTGAACACTGCCGGCAGGCCCTCACCTGCGATCTTGTAGATGTTCGGGATCATCAGAAGAAGTCCCTGAGAAGCGGTGAATGTAGATGTCATGGCACCGGCTACGATGGAGCCGTGTGTGGCACCTGCGGCACCTGCCTCAGACTGCATCTCCGTGACCTTTACGGTCTCACCGAAGATGTTCTTGCGTCCGGCAGTGGCCCACTCATCAACGTGCTCAGGCATGACTGATGACGGTGTGATGGGATAGATGGTTGCAACTTCGGTATATGCGTACGCCGCATGTGCCGCAGCCTCATTGCCATCCATGGTTAGATACTTTCTTGCCATAGCTATATGACCTCCTGTAGTATTGAGACGTGCCGGGAAGCCGCATTTTCAGCCTACTTCCCACAGCATATCTATTCTAAGGGTATACTAGCATCGGGATGGGCAAAATGCAATAAGTTTGGCGGGTTAGCACATACTAACATTGTGAAGATAGGACAAAACGAACGGCACTCTGACTGGGATTTCAGCAAAAGAAAGCGCTTACTGTCCATCTGATTCCGGCGGGATGTCAGAAAAGACAGACAAAAACCGGGCCCATAGAGGCCCGGTTTGGCGGCTGATGATTCCGGTATCCACAGAGCAGAAAAATCAGATTTCCGAGAGCCTCTCGATCGCGTGCTCGGGAATCAGGAGTTCCCCGTGCTCGTTCAGGGACTGCAGGCGCGACGGCGTCACCACCTCCTGGGAGGCGTACTCGGAGAGGGTGATGAGGACCTTCTGGTTTGCCCGGAGCGAGGTCAGATCCGGCATGGTCAGAAGCAGCCGGTAGGTGCCGCTGTCCGGGGAGCGGTAGAGCGCACTCTTCCCCCGGAAGGCCCGGGTGGAGGCTGCCGCCTCGCAGGCCCTGGAGAGGCTCTCAAACACAAACATCCGGTTCAGGCGGACGAAGCGCCTTCGGCTCTCGGCACTGCCGGGTGCGGGTTCCACCCTGTCACGGGAGGCGCTGTCTGCGGCAGAAGCGCTCTTCGAAGCGAGCGGATCCTGCCCCTCTGTGCTCCGGCCCCTTGCGTTCTGGGACTGGTTCATCATGGAGCGGAGCGCCGCGGAAACCCCGCCATCATCCTGTCTGCGTACCGGGGTGGCGTCGTCCTCCCCGCTCGCCATGACAGTGGGCCGGAAGTTTGCAAAGCGGCTGTCCAGCTCGTCCTGGGATGCGACAGGCGAGAGGAGGAGCTGAAAACTGCCCCCGCCCATCGGGATGATTTCCGCCCGGTACTGGCCGGACTCTATCGTATAGTTCAGCTTCTGCCCTGCCTCGTCCAGGATCTCCACGAAGAGCCTGCGCGCCGCAATCGTGCTGTAGGCAAGATCCTCCGGGGAGATGCCTCTCTTCTGTAAATCCTCCTGGGTCAGAGTACACAGGAGCTCATTGTCACCATTTTTGCGAAGATCCATATCTGCACCATTTCCGCCCGACTTCCTCTGTGGTCAGAGGCGCCGGGCTTTTTGTTCCTTATGCACCGCGGTGCACAGGAGCTTTCTTACGAAGACAAGTGTACAGCAAACGCGCGGATTGGAAAAGACCCTGCAGAGGGAGAAAATGCACGATAAATGATAAAAGAACGGAATGAATAAAAAATAGCGAAAAGCAGATAAATAAAAATTCATCGTGACATTCCTCAAAAACGAGGGGGTCGAAATTGTTCAGGACTCTGAAAATCGTCTTACAGTGACAAAAATGCTTCACAAGCCGAGGGAAGAGGTGCATACTTCACAGCACCGGACGGAGAAACAAATCCAGTGCGGGAGAGGGGGTGAGGAAGATCCCCGGAAAGTCATGAACAAGCCCAATCGGCTCTGCTGCGGCAGCTTCACTGCGCAGCTTCCTGGTATCGTTATCCAGCGGCTTTCCTCCGGATCGCAGGTCACAATTACGTCGCAGCGCTTTTCCGGTCTGCGGGAGAATCCGTTTCCAGGGTGAACCCTCACGGGGAGCTGTTCCCTCTGGTCAGGGGATTCGATGAAATCTTCGGCGCGATGCCGGCACGGCCTGACGACCGTCCCAGTACCGCGGCGTCTGAATCACATCTTTTGCAAGTCAGCCCACCTGGTCTGAGACCGGTGCCGCGTCTTTTTTGGGGTTGGGGGCCTTTGTCCCTTGCGGAATCTGTGCACAGGAATCCCGCTGTGCAGCGCCGCGAGGGACAAATACCCCCTGCCATCTTTTGTCATATGAATATGTAGGAACACCGGACAATCCCGGGATCCGCCACGGCCGGAAACTTTTCAGTGCTGATGACGCTATGTTAAAATCCTGTTATAATGAGCCGGAAGTGAGCTTACACAGGAAAGGATAAATTCATGGCGAACAGGAAGGCGGGCCGCGGGCGGTCCGAGAGGACCCAGGACAGTCAGTATTACGACGACGGCGGATACACGCAGGACCCGTATCAGAACGGCTATGGGGATGACGGATCCCAGGACGGGTATGACGATGGGTACGACGGCTATTACACCGACGACCCCTATGCCGGAGAGTACGATGACGGCGGCTATGCGCAGGAACCCTATGAAGAGGAACCGCCGCGAAGGCAGTCGGGAAGCGGGAAAAAGCGCACCGGGCAGAGCAGAAAGAAGAATTCCGGAAGGCGCGGCGGAAAGAAAAACCCGACGATGATCATCACGGTCGCGCTGATCATCTTTCTTGTCGTGGCCTTTGGCGGAAAGCTGTATCTCGACCGGTATTCCTACTCCAGGGAGCGGGCCGACTTAAACGAGTACTTCGGTGTTGCGGATGACACGGACATCCCGATTACCTGGAACAATGCACTGTCCGATGTGCGGGCAAAGCTCATTGACGGCGGCTACTATATGGATCTCGACTCCGTGCGCGCCAACTTGAACAGCCGCTTTTACTACGGCGTGCAGAACAGCGATGACACCAACGGCATGATCATCTACTGCCTGCCCACCGAGAAGGTGGTGACGCAGGTGGGGAGCAGCGACGTGACCATCGGGGACAATACGCAGACGCTGGACTATGTCCCTGCGGTGAAGACCGATGACGGCACTGTCTATCTGAATCTCCAGTTCGTGCAGCAGTACACGGACTTCTCCTACACACCCTATCAGGACCCGAACCGCCTGGTGATCGCCTCTGACTTCACGACGCAGATCAACGTGGCGAGTGTGACGAAGGACACCCAGGTCCGCACAAGCGGCGGTATCAAGAGCGACATCCTGACGGATGTGGCAAAGGATGATCAGGTCACCGTGCTCGACCAGATGGATCAGTGGAGCCAGGTTGCAACGAAGGACGGCATCATCGGCTACGTGGAGAACAAGCGCCTCTCCGATGTGACGCAGACAACCGAGACCGATCCCGGTGTCTACACCGAGCCCGAGTACACGACCCATCAGCTCGGCGAGAAGGTGAACATGGCCTTCCACAACGTCTACTCCACTGCCGCGGCAGAGGATACGCTGATCCAGGACACGAGCCGAACAAAGAGCGTCAACGTGATTGCACCCACGATCTTCTGGGTGACGGACGAGGCGGGCGATATCTCGAGCTTTGCGAGCCAGTACTACGTGGACACGGCCCACAGCCTGGGCTATAAGGTTTATGCGGTGGTCGACAACATCAACTCGACGGAGCTTTCCGACAAGAGTTCCTTCCTACACACGCTGGACTCCCGCAGCAACCTGATCAGCCAGCTGATGACCCAGGTGCAGACCTACGGGTATGACGGGATCAACGTGGATTTCGAGCTGATTGACCAGAGCTATGGCCAGGACTATGTGGAATTCATCCGCGAGCTCTCCATCGCCTGCCGCAATGCGGGGCTCACGCTCTCCGTCGACAACTACCCGGCCTATGAGTTCAATGACTACTACAACATCAAGGAGCAGGGCATCTTTGTCGACTATGTTGTCATCATGGGCTATGACGAGCACTATGCGGGCAGCCAGGAGGCGGGCTCCGTTGCCTCGATCAGCTATGTGACCGAGGGCATTCAGATGGCCGTGGAGAAGGTGGACAAGTCGAAGATCATCAATGCGGTGCCCTTCTACTCCCGGATCTGGAAGACCTCCAACGGCGCGGTGACCTCAGAGGCCTATGGCATGCAGGACATCGCGGACTACATCGCAAACAACGGCATGACGGAGACCTGGGATTCCGAGACCGGACAGAATTATGCGGAGCGCACGGATTCCGACGGCGCCCTGATTCAGATCTGGGTGGAGGACGACAAGTCCATCCAGCAGAAGCTCGATGTCATGACGTCTGCAGGCATTGCGGGCGTTGCGGAGTGGAAGCTCGAGTTCGATACGGCTTCCGTGTGGGATGTCATTGCTGAGTACATGGCCCAGTAGCCATCATTCTCCGGGAAAGAAGGCAGACAGCAGCGTGAAGACAGAGTATGTAACCATGACAGAGGATGCCATCGACGAGGCGGCGATCGCCCGGGCGGGGCGGATCCTGAAGGACGGCGGGCTTGTCGCCTTCCCGACGGAGACCGTCTACGGCCTTGGCGGAGATGCCCTGAATCCCGAGTCCTCAAAGAAGATCTATGCGGCAAAGGGGAGACCCTCTGATAACCCCCTCATCGTGCATGTGTGCCGGTGGGAGGATGTGGCGCCGATTGTGGAGGAGATCCCGAAGGAGGCAGAAAAGCTGGCTGCGGCGTTCTGGCCGGGGCCGATGACGATGATCTTCAACAAGTCCTCCCTCGTCCCCTATGAGACGACGGGCGGCCTTGATACCGTGGCAGTCCGGTTCCCCAGCAACAAAATTGCGGCGGCGATGATCCGGGCGGGCGGCGGCTACATCGCGGCGCCCTCTGCAAACAAGTCGGGACGGCCCTCTCCCACAGAGGCGCTGTACTGCAAAGAGGACCTGGACGGAAAGGTGGAGATGATCATCGACGGCGGACAGGTCGGCATCGGCCTGGAGTCCACGATTATTGATCTCACGGAGGAGAAGCCGACGATCCTGCGTCCCGGGTACATCACAAAGGAGATGCTCGAGAAGGTGCTCGGCGAGGTGGATGTGGACCGGACGATCATCGCCCCGAATTCCGGCATCCGGCCGAAGGCGCCGGGCATGAAGTACCGCCACTATGCGCCCCAGGGGGACCTTGCAATAGTTGAAGGAAGCCCGGAGCACGTAGTATCATATATCAACGAAGCCTGCGGAAAGGCGAAGGCAGAGGGAAAGGTGACAGGCATCATCTGCACTGACGAGACGAGAGACCGGTATCAGGCGGACTACGTCTACAGCGCCGGCACGAGGAGCGATGAGGAGACCGTGGCACGGCAGCTCTTCAAGATCCTCCGGGAGTTCGACGATGACGGTGCGCAGGTTCTGTTCTCCGAGTCCTTTGCCGGGGGCGGCATCTGCATGGCGATCATGAACCGCCTGATGAAGGCGGCGGGGCAGAAGGTCATCAATGCGGACAGGGAATCTGCAGAAGGGGGCAGCACATGATAGCACTGGCAAGTGATCACGGCGGCTTTGCGCTCAAGGAGAAGGTGAAAGCACACCTTGAGGCAAAGGGCCTGGAAGTGAAGGACTTTGGCACCTATAACACCGAATCCTGCGATTACCCGGACTTCGGGGAGAAGGCGGCACGCGCTGTGGCAGACGCTAGCTGTGAGAAGGGCATCGTGATCTGCACAACCGGCATTGGCATCTCCATCGCCGCCAACAAGGTGAAGGGCATCCGCTGCGGGCTCTGCACGAGCGTGACACAGGCAAGGCTCACGAGAGAGCACAACGATGCAAACATGCTTGCCATGGGCGCCGGCGTCACGGGCGAGAACCTGGCCATGGACATCGTCGACACTTTCCTCTCCACGGACTTCTCCCATGGGGAGCGCCACGCGAGAAGGGTACAGAAGATTGCAGAGATTGAGCAGGAGAACTGAGATCACAGCAAAGGCAGTGTGAGAAAAGGAGACAGGGTTATGGCTAAAGTAGTTGTTATGGATCATCCGCTGATTCAGCACAAGATCGGTTTTATCCGGAGAAGGACCACGGGAACCAAGGCCTTCCGTGAGACCGTAGGGGAGATCGCAATGCTCCTGTGCTACGAGGCGACCAGGGATCTGGAGCTGGAGGATGTGGAGATCGACACACCGGTCGCCCACACGACGGCAAAGCAGCTCAAGGGCAAGAAGCTCGCTGTGGTGCCGATTCTCCGTGCCGGCCTTGGCATGGTCGACGGCATGCTGAAGATGATCCCCGCCGCAAAGGTGGGTCACATCGGACTCTACCGGGATCCCAAGACACTGGAGCCCGTGGAGTATTACTGCAAGCTCCCTGCGGACTGCGCAGAGCGCGAAGTCTTCGTCGTGGATCCTATGCTGGCGACCGGCGGCTCTTCCATCGATGCCGTGACGCAGCTCAAGAAGCACGGCTGTGAGAAGATTCACTTCCTGTGCATCATTGCCGCCCCCGAGGGCGTGAAGGCCTTTACGAAGGCGCATCCCGATGTAGACCTTTACATCGGCGCCATGGACGACCATCTCAACGAGAACGGCTACATCGTACCGGGCCTTGGCGATGCCGGCGACCGGATCTTTGGAACGAAGTGACAAAGAGAGGACGAGATGTCGCAGAAGAGAGAAGATTACATCACCTGGGATGAGTACTTCATGGGCGTTGCCCAGCTGGCCGGGATGCGCAGCAAGGATCCCCACACGCAGGTGGGCTCCTGCATCGTCAGTGCAGACCACAAGATCCTCTCGATCGGCTACAACGGCCTGCCCAGGGGCTGTGACGATGACGCATTTCCCTGGACAAACGAGGGAACGGGGCTGGACTCCAAGTATCCCTTTGTGACCCACAGTGAGCTCAATGCGATCCTGAACTACCGGGGCGGGAGCCTGGAGGGATCCACCCTCTATGTCTCCCTGTTCCCCTGCAATGAGTGCGCAAAGGCCATCATCCAGGCGGGCATCAAGACGATCGTATACGACAGCGACAAGTACGCGGACAGCGAGGCGACGATCGCGAGCAAGCGGATGCTGAACGCTGCCGGCGTGCGCTACTACCAGTACCAGAGGACCGGGAGGAAAATCCTGATCACGGTCTGACACCGCAGTAATGGACATGAGATACCGCTTCTTTCACAAGTGCAGAAGAACCGCTCTTTCCTTCGCAGCATGCCTGCTGGCATGCTGCCTTTTCGGCTGCAGCCTTCCTGTCTCTGCGCAGACGACGAGGGAAAAGCTTGAGGCGGCACAGGAGGCGGCCTCCCAGACCCAGAGCGCGATCGACGAGAACCAGAAGGCAATCGACTCCGCAAAGAGCACAAAGAGCGCGCTGGAGGGACAGCTCGGGGAGCTGAACGACCAGCTGACCCAGGTGACGCAGGCACTCAACGATCTGGACAGCCAGATTCAGGACAGGCAGCAGAGCATCACCGACACACAGACGCAGCTGGATGCGGCGAACGCAGCGCTCTCCGAGGCGCAGTCGGATCTTGCCGACACGCAGAATGCGCTGGCTGCGGCAAATGAGACGCTCCAGAGCGTGTCCGCTGAGATCACACAGACAGAGTCGGATCTTGCCGCCGCAAAACAGCAGCAGGCGGACCAGTATGACGCCATGAAAGCCCAGATCAGGTTCCTGTATGAGAAGGGCAACGGCTACTATTTGGAGATCCTGCTGCAGGCGGAGGACTTTGCGGACCTTCTGAACAAGCAGCGGTACATTCAGAAGCTCTATGAGTACGATTCGAAGAAGCTTGCGGAGTACACGGAGACGGCAAAGCAGATCGTGGAAAAGCAGCAGGAGCTGGAACAGGAGCAGCAGGAGATCGAGGACCGGAAGGCCGAGATTGAACAGCAGCAGGAGGCCATCACCCAGAAGACCGCGGAGATTCAGACCACCCAGTCGGAGATCTCGGCAAAGCAGAGCAGCCTGACCTCACAGCAGCAGGAGCTTCTCTCCCTGCAGTCCGATCAGCAGGCAAAGCAGAGCGAGGTCTCGGCCCTGGTGAACCAGACCGCGGACTCCCTGGACACGGCGAGCACGAACCTCGATGCGGCCGAGAGCAGCGCGGATGCCCTCCAGGCCAAGCTGGACGCCCAGAACAGTGAGATCTCAGAGCTGCAGAAGCAGCTTGAGGAGGAGCAGCGCCTGCAGGCGCTCTCTGATGCCAGCACCTGGCAGAGCCTCTCCGGTGTGACCATCGTGGACAGCGACCGGTACCTTCTGGCAAACCTGATCTACTGCGAGGCAGGCGGAGAGCCCTATGAGGGACAGGTTGCCGTTGGTGCGGTCGTCATGAACCGCGTGATGAGCGGTGCGTTTCCAAACACGATCTCCGGCGTCATCTATCAGACAAACCAGTTCTCCCCGGTGGCCTCCGGGCGGCTTGCCCTGGCCCTCGCCAGGAACGACGCGACGGATTCCTGCTATCAGGCGGCGGATGCGGCCATGGCGGGACAGTCCCCGGTGGGGAGCTGCCTGTTCTTCCGCACCCCGGTGGACGGCGTGACACCAAAGTACACCATCGGCGGGCATATATTTTACTAGAGAAAAATCCCGGAAATCCGGCCCTCTGGAGAATCTCTTCTCCGGAGGGCTGGATTTTTGCATTCCAAAAAAGTATCTTATCGTACAAAATCGAAGACAAAAGCACCGGAGCTGTAATGAAAAAATGCTGTAAATCTCATGAAAAATAATGGGAAAATATTCAAATCGAACCATACACAGACACAGAAGCATGGTTTCGCTTGTTGAAACTGACTCTCAAGTGCGCTATTATTATCTCTGTTATTGTAAAAGTTTTCGGAATCCGGGGGCGGCCCGTTCCCGGGATCCGCAGGAGCGAAGAGGGTGCAGACAGGTTTCGAAGAAAGGGGGATCCGATGATAGAGGAAACCATTCGGGCTGTGAAAGAGGCCGAAGCGCAGGCGGATCAGATCATTGCCGACGCGAGAGCGCAGGCAGAGGAGATCGTGCGCAGTGCGCAGGACGCGGCGGACGCAAAAAAGGCGGAGGCGAAGACTCTGGCAGCAAAGCGCGGGGAAGATGCAAGGCGCGATGCCGGGGAAGAAGCAAAGAGCCAGCTTGCGGACAGCGCGAAGCAGGCCGAACAGGAGGCAGAGCGCATCAGGGAGACGGCATCATTGAAGGAAAGTGCCGCCGTGGACAGCGTGATTGCGCTTCTTCTCTCCTAGAATTGCTCTGCAGAAAGGCGGAATTTTGTGGCTATTGTAAAGATGCAGAAACTCAGCGTCTGCGCAAACAAGAAGAACCGCAAAGCCATACTGGAACAGCTGCAGTCCCTGGGCTGCATGGAGATTACCACGGAGGGGCTGGACGATCCGAACCTCCAGAAGATGGACACGGAAAAACAGCGTCAGCAGTTTCTCCGGAATGCGGATGCCTTTGATGAGGCAATCCGCCTGCTCGATCGGTATGCAAAGAGTCCCGGAAAGGGAATGGGACTGTTTGCGGAGAGAGAGCAGATCGACAAAGCACAGTTCGACGAGGTGGTAAAGAACCAGAAACAGCTTGTGACAGCGGGCCAGACGGTTCAGAGAGCTGAGAAGACGATTGCAGAGTGCAGGGGAACGATCCAGAAGGAGGAAAACCGGATCGCCGCCCTGGAGCCATGGATGGAACTGCCCGTCTCCATGGACTGCAGCGGCACGAAACAAACCGCGTTCCTGATCGGAACGATAGAGGGCAATATCACAGAGGATGCGATCTATGCGGCGGCCTGCGCGGGGCTGGAGGAACCGGCACCGGTATCGGTAAACCTCCTTCCGGGAAGCGCACCGGGCCAGAACAACATGCTCGTTATCTGTCTGAAGAAAGACCGGGATCACGTCGAGAATTCCCTCCGGGCAGCGGGTTTTGCGAACCCCGCTATCCGTGTGGACGGCGTCCCCGCAGAGGAAAAGAAAGAGATCGAGGCCAATATCCAGAGTCAGCAGAAGGAGATCGAGGAGCAGGAAAAGCTCATCGCCTCCTATGCGGACCGGCGGGAGGACTTCCGCATTGCCTCGGATTACTACCGGACGAGGGCTGCAAAGTACGCCCTCCTCGGGACCATCCCTCAGTCGGAAAACATGTTTTTCCTGGAGGGCTGGGTGACGGCAGACAGGGCGGAGAGCGTAAAGAACCTTCTGGAGAAGAAGTACGACGCGCTCGTCGAGAAGGAGGAAAAGCGGGAGGATGAGATGGAACCCACAGTCCTCCACAACAACCGCTTCTCCGAGTCGGTGGAGGGTGTTCTGGAG
>Ga0256404_1008362_pt1 | contig 15611 bp, 10 predicted proteins | sample RumenRJG_01DNA_FD_185990 | JGI IMG/M metagenome (GOLD analysis project Ga0256404, IMG submission 185990) | Bovine rumen microbial communities from Lethbridge, Alberta, Canada - RJG_01 | ecosystem: Host-associated > Mammals > Digestive system > Stomach > Rumen | place: Canada: Alberta | collected...
CCGTCTCCCTCCGGTTCCAGAATATAGACAACCCGCCTCGATTCTGTATCAATATGAAGCTTCTTGGCCCTGTTATAGATATCCACAAGCAGCAGGTTGTCCAGGAGCAGATTCTTGATAAAGTTATCCTTGTCAAATCGTTCCTTGTAGGCAACCAGAAGGCACTGGAGCTGGAATGCTGTCAGCTTCCCGGTCGTATAGACATCATCAGAATTGCCGCTTGCAATCAGCACATACTCCAGATGTCCCTCATCGAGCACCTTAAAGAACTGATAGTTTGAGATGACCTGACTCTCAGCCGGTGAATTTTCAAAGCTGACGACAGCATCCCGAAAGTCTGCCTCCTCACCAAAGGTGGAGGCAAGCATGACACCCTCCGTGTCCACCACGCACATATCCACCCGTGTGATCTGTTTAAGTCCGTCCAGTGTAGACTGCAGAATCTGATTAGAGATCATTGATTTCTCCTATCATGAAAAAGTGTAGAAATGTTCAGCAGATTATACTGATTCTCTATTCACATTCACCACATGCTAGCTATAGTGTAAACTTTTTCCGATTGAAAATCAATGTCTTTTGTATAAATTGCACTACCCGACCGTCTTACATTTCTTCCTGAGTTCTGACGGGCTTCGGATCAGAGATCGTCTGCCTTCAGCTTTTCGCCGCCGACTCTGAGAAGATCCCGGATCTCCTCAGCCGGAAGATCCAGGTAAGCTGAAAGTTCTTCAAGTGACGGCTTTCTTTCCAGCTCCTGCTCCAGGTCATGTGAAGCGTCTGCCAGCTGATTCATCCGGTTCAGAATCCGCTGATCCGACTTTCCTTCCGCCTTCTGTGCTTCGACAACGCCCTCCAGGTAGCTAGTCACCTCGTTCAAAAGCACCGCCCGATAAGCGGCAAGGCTCTCCTGATGCTGCAAGTTTTCCAGCGCCATCAAGAGGCCGACATTCCCCTCCTGAACCAGGTCCTCCGCCGTGAATTCTCCTTCTAGGTTCAGTCTTTCTGCACCCGCAGGCAGCCTGTTCTCAGGATCCTTTCCGGTTTCCCGCGCTTCAATCTCCCCGGCCAGGTCACACACTGTCTGAAGATACCGCTCCGTCAGCCGCGCTCTGGCTTCCTCATGTCCTTCAGCCGCCATGTGAAACAGCGTCAGCTCCTCCACCTCGTCCATCTGAGGCAGCGCCGCCAGCTCATCCAGATAGTGCTCCAGACTCCGGACATGCTCATCACCGGCGCCGGATGCCGCCTCCGGCATGTCTTCATCATAGACCTCGACCGACATCATATCGAGATAGCTGCAGACCATCTGAAGCTTTGTCTCATCGATGCCTGTATCCTTCAGTTTCTCCCGCACCTGCTGGACGGAAATACGGTTCCCGTTTTCCTTCGCCTCATGCGTCAGCTCCTCAAGGCGGGTTCTGAATGCTCTTGTTTCATCTGTCATCTTTCATCAATCCTTCCCGGCAGCCTGCCGTTTTTCAGTCTGTTCCTCATTATATCAGACAGATTTGCAAAATAAAACAGCCCCGGAAGTTACACTTCCGGAGCTACTGCGATTCCAGCGATGAATATAGATTTGATCACCCGGTTCAGAAAGAGTCTGCTCAGGTTCCGCTGAACATCAGGTCGCCGTAGGACGGCATCGGCCACATATCCTTGTCGACAATCATCTCCAGCTTGTCGACCGGAGCGCGGAGCTCAGCCATGACCGGCGTGACATCATAGTGGTAGAAAACGGCGCGTTCTCTTCCTTCCGGCTTCTTCTCCGCCTCGTCTGTGATCTGGATCAGCTTCTGAAGACCGGCCTTCGTCTCCGCAAGAAGGCCTGTCGATTCGGCAAGCAACTCCTTCTCAACAGACGCATCTGCTCCTGCCTGCGTGAGCGCAATCACGGTGTCCGCCAGGCTTCTGTTCCAGCGGATCACGGCCGGGATGATCGACTTGGACGCCATGTCTATCATCGTCGCCGCCTCAATGTGCGTGTTCTTCGCATAGGTCTCATACTTGATCTCGACACGGGAAGCAAGTTCGGGTTTTGTGAAGACCTTGAACTTCTCGAACATGCTGACTGACTTCTCGCTCTCAAGAGCCGGAATCGAGTCAACCATGGAGCGGAGGTTCGGAAGCCCTCTTCTTTCAGCTTCCGCCACCCACTCATCCGAATAGCCGTTTCCGTTGAAGATGATCCGCTGGTGGTCATTCAGATACTGCTTGATCAGGTCATGCACCGCCACGTCGAAGTCCTCCGCCTGCTCCAGGACATCGCACGCATCGGAAAAGGCCTCTGCCACAATGGTATCCAGCACAATGTTCGGGGCCGCAACGGAATCGCGGGATCCGAGCATACGGAACTCAAACTTGTTGCCGGTGAAGGCAAACGGACTTGTGCGGTTTCTGTCGGTTGCATCCTTCGTGAAGTCCGGCAGCGTGCTGACACCTGTCTGAAGCTTTCCGCCCTTCAGGGAGGAGGTTGCATTGCCGGTCTTCACCAGCTGGGAAACCACGTCCTGAAGCTGATCGCCCAGGAATACGGAAATGATCGCCGGCGGTGCCTCATTTGCACCAAGGCGCTGGTCGTTTCCTGTGTCAGCTGCGGACTCTCTGAGCAAATCTGCATGCTCATCAACCGCCTTCAGAATGCAAGCGAGCACCAGCAGGAACTGAACGTTCTGGTGAGGCGTCTTGCCTGGATCAAGCAGGTTGATGCCGTCATCGGTCATCAGCGACCAGTTGTTGTGCTTGCCGGAGCCATTGACTCCTGCAAACGGCTTCTCGTGAAGCAGGCATCTCATATGATGCTTGGCTGCGACTCTCTTGAGCGTCTGCATGACGATGTGGTTGTTGTCAACAGCCAGGGATGCATTCTCATAGATGACTGCCAGCTCATGCTGTGCCGGGGCCACCTCATTGTGCTGGGTCTTTGCCGGGACACCAAGCTTCCAGAGCTCCTTGTTGACATCCCTCATGAACGCCGCAACTCTCTGGCGGAGAGTTCCGAAGTAGTGGTCATCCAGCTCCTGCCCCTTCGGCGGCATCGCCCCGAACAGAGTTCTGCCTGTGTAGACGAGATCCTTTCTCTGCTTGAACGCGTCCTCGTCAACCAGGAAATACTCCTGCTCCGGCCCGACGGACGGCGTCACTTTTTTGGACTTGTTGTTTCCGAAGAGCCTCAGCAGCCTGAGCGACTGTGCATTGATCGCATCCATTGAGCGAAGGAGCGGTGTCTTGAAATCCAGCGCCTCTCCCGTATAGGAGCAGAATGCCGTCGGGATGCAGAGAATCGGGCCGGCCGCGTCATTGCGCACGAACGCCGGGCTGGTCGGATCCCACGCCGTGTAGCCTCTGGCCTCGAAGGTTGCCCGGAGTCCGCCTGATGGGAATGAGGACGCATCCGGTTCACCCTTGATCAGTTCCTTCCCGGAAAACTCCATCAGAACTGTCCCATCCGGTCTCGGAGCTGTGATGAAGGAGTCATGCTTCTCGGCTGTCACACCGGTCAGCGGCTGGAACCAATGGGTGAAATGGGTCGCTCCCTTTTCAATTGCCCACTGCTTCATCGCGCCGGCAATGGCATCTGCCACATGGATGTCGAGATCCTTTCCTTCCTCGATGGTTTTATGGAGCTCTCTGTAGACGCTCTTCGGAAGGCGCTGCTGCATCACCTTGTCACTGAACACATCCTCGCCGAAGATATCGGCGACATTGAACCGTTCTCCCGTCTCACTCATACGCTCTTTTCCTTTCCTGTTAGGAATTCTGCCCGCCCGGACACGCCTCTTTCTGACAGAAACGTCCCCTCAACCTTCCTTCTGACAGTCGCCTGGATGGCGCCTGCGGGCTGAATACGCGAAAAGGGACATTCCGAATCAATTCGGAATGCCCCTTTGCCATCCGTTGCCTGTACTGTACACCTATACGGCGGGATATGCAAGCATTTTTTTGATTTTGCGCAGGAAGGAAAAATTTTCTGATATCTGCCCGCGTTTGGCTCTTTTTATTTCTCCTCTGTCTCCCCGACGTTCATATAAACATCTTCCCTCAGATGAAACCCTCCGTCGATGATCACTTTGTCCATATTGTTCTTTGTGACCGCAACCGGGTCGATCCTGTAGTACGGGACATCCCAGGTCCCATCGCTGATGGTCCCGCTGACTTTGATCTCTGCATCCTCTCCGGTGATGTCCTCTCCTTTCGCCAGGGCCACGGTCAGCCGGGCGGCTACCTGTGCCTCCTCCTCGACCGACTTATAGACGCTCATCGTCTGTGTTCCCTCGACGATCCGCTGACAGCCTGACAGATCGGCGTCCTGTCCGACAACCGGGACAATTCCCGCAAGCTTATGCTCTGTGAGTGCCTTGATCGCCTGCCCCGCCAGGTCATCGTTTCCGCACATCACGCCGTCCACGCTTCCTCCATTTTTCTCGAGTCCCTCGTTGACTGCATCAAAGGCCAGCTCGGCAAGCCAGTTGTCACAGTAGGTGGAATAGACAATGTTCAGTCCGGAGTTCTTGAGCTCCTGCTCGAAGCCGTGACGAACCTGCGTCGTATTGTTATCGGAGGCAGAACCCAGGATTTCAAAGACATCGCCGCCCTCCGGCAGGGAATCTTCCAGTGCCTGCGCCATCAGGGTCCCGACCTTCTCATTGTCAAACGACACATACAGATCAGTCCCCGCGTTCAGGATCAGCCTGTCATAACAGACCACGCGAATCCCTGCGTCTTTCGCCTCACCGATGACCTCTGAAAGCTTCGACGCATCGATGGCGACGATCACGATGACATTCATCTTTTTGCTGATCAGATAACGGATCTGTGCAATCTGTTCTGACACTTCGCCGTTTGCATTCTGGACATTCACCTCCGCCCCGAGGCTCTGTGCCGTCGATACAAAAACATCCCGATCCCGCAGCCATCGCTCAATCACAAAAGAGTCGAAGCTGATTCCGATCCGGACTGCGTCCTCTCCCGCTTCTTCTGTTTTCCTTCCCTCATGATCCGTCTCCGCATATCTGCCGCACCCTGAGACCACCAGCCCCAGCATCAGCGCAAAGACCAGTGCGCAGGCTGCGTGCAGTCTCTCCTGCTTTCTTTTTCTCCCGCTCATGATTCGTCCGCCCTCAGATGATCTCTGTACTCACTTGGCGTCATTCCTGTCTGCTTCTTGAAGATTCTGCTGAAATAGTTTGAATCCGCATAACCGCTTGCAAGGCCGATCTCCTTGACCGATTCGCTTCCCTTTGCCAACATCTCCTTTGCCTTCCCGATCCGTATCTTCGTCAGATACTCGATGAAGTTTTCTCCAACTTCCTCCTTGAAAAGCTTTGAAAAATAATACGGGCTGACATTCACTTCCTTCGATACATCATCGAGAGAGATTTCCTTCATGTAATTCTCCCGCATGTATTTCTGTGCCTTCTGTACAATGCTCTCAGACTGTTCATCCGCCCTGTCCCTGATCCCGGAGGCAATCTGGGTCATATGGAGAAAGAACCAGGTTCGAACCTCCTTCGGGCTTATCAGCGCATTGATCTGTGTCAGGTAATCCTTCCGGTCATTGTAGGCATAGTTGATGGAACCAGCATTGAAGGCATCAAACTCCGCCCGCATGACGAGCTCCAGCGCCTTCAGCCGCATGCTGTTCAAATCGTTTGGATCGTGCTGAAGAATCCAGCTGAAATAAAGGTCCGCAGCAGCCTGCATGCCCTCCACATCTCCGGCAGAAAGCTTTGCGAACATATCCCTCTCCGCCTCAATCGGATAATCATCCTCATAGACGCCGGACGTCACGGCATCCTCGATGTGTGTGACCCTTGCCTTCGAATTCTCCAGAGCCGCCTGCGCCTCCTGGTAGCTTACCTTCAGGTCCTGGAAGCGATTCACCCGGCTGATGCCCGCCTTGAATTTCAGCTGCGTCTTCTCCTCCAGCTTGGTCAGGATTTTCCGGGTCTGTTCAATAATCTCGATCCGGCGCTCATATTCAATCTGGTTTTTCTGCGTCGGAACGACAACGAGGATCTGGTTGGACATCACCGGGCCGACGATGCAGCGGCCATAAGACTTGATGATGTCCCGCATGACAGCGTAGTGGTCCTGCCCCTCCACACCACTTCTGACCGTCGAAATCAGCCGCCCGTCCTCTCCGCTCTGTCCGAACCGGATCAGGCACGCGTAGGCGTACTTTTCTGTGATATCCAGCAGCTGCAGATAACTGTTTCCATCTGTCACACGGTCGGACATCACCATATCCGAGACAAAACCACTCTCCACAACGGGAAGGACAGTCTGAAGCTTTTCCTGAATCCGGAGCTGGTCTGAGCGCTGACTGCGAAGCCGGTCCACCTCCGCGATGGCTTCTGTCACCGTGTCGATGATGGTCTGGCGCGATACCGGCTTCATCAGATATTTACTGACCCCCAGCGAGATCGCCTCCTTTGCATAGTCAAATTCATCGTATGCTGACAGGATATAGAAAAGCGCCGTGCTGTTAAAGCTCCGAATCTCCCTGATCGCCTGAATCCCATTGATGCCTGGCATCCGGATATCCATGAATATGATATCCGGATGAAAACTCTCCGCCTGCTCGATCGCAGCCCGTCCGCTCTTGGCCGTCGAGACCGCGATCCTGTCTCCGAACTGTTTCCGGATGATCTCCGTGAACGATTCCAGCATGATCCCCTCGTCGTCCGCGATCAGAAGTCTGTACATTCTGTCTCCTTTCGTACCTCCCTGGCTGCTTCCGGCAACTCTGCACAAGCCTGCGGAATCTTTGGTCTTGTCTGACTGCCCCCCTCTCAGACAAGGCATCCGGCATACCAGGAAGCCGTCCGCAAGTTTTGATTTCAGCGCAGCGGCAGGAACACCGTCACCTGCGTCCCCAGGCCTGGCCCGTCGCTGCTGACCCTCAGCAGGCCTTCTCTTCCATAGTACAGGGTCAGTCTTGCCATGACGTTCCCCATCGCGACGCCCGCTGTTTCTTCCTTTCCGGTACCCGCAAGGCTTCCTGAATCCATCTCATCGCCGTCCGTCTCAGGCACTCCGCCGCCATCCGTCTTTCCTCTGCCGCTTTCCATCAGGCACATGATCTGATCGGCTGTCATGCCGGCACCGTTGTCAGAAACAGTCACCATCACAGCCGGCTGTCCGTCCGGCGCGTCCTCTCCATCCGCCATCTCCACATAAAGCCAGATCCGTCCATGCTCATGATCATCGTGAATGCCGTGCTGGACGGCATTCTCCACGATTGGCTGAAGCGTCATCGACGGCATCGTGATGTCTGACAGGCGAATATCCTGATCAAGGATCTTGTCAAAATGAATGTCTCCTGAAAACCTCACATTCAGAATATAGATGTAATTGTCCACAAGCTCCAGCTCCTCCTCAAGAGAGGCCGAGCCTCCGGTTTTCTGGACATCATAGCGGAAAAAATCTGCCATCCGCCCAAGATAGTCCTGCGTCCGGTCTGCTCCCTCCAGTGCGGCGAGCTGCGAGCCGGCATTGAGACTGTTGAACAGAAAGTGCGGGTTGATCTGCGCCTGCAGAAAGTTCAGTTGTGCTTCCTTTAGGTGCGCCTGCATCGCAAGCGCATTCTCCTTCATCCTGGACTCCTTCTCCATCGAAGCTCTCTGCCGCTCGATGTATTCCCGGATGGAAAACAGCATCTTTCGGAATGCGTGGGTCACCACAGCAATCTCGTCGCCGCTTCCGGTCTCCCTGACATCCACATCGAAGTCTCCGGCCGCCACCCTGTCTGCCGCTCCGGCCAGCTCCTTGAGCGGACCGAAAATCGCGCGGATCAGCATGACCGCAAGGAACATCGCCATCACAAAGGCTGTCAGAATCATCACCATACTGGATGCCTCCAGCACCCCCATCGTATTCTGCAGCATCTGATAATTTCTGCTGTTCTGGGCAAAGCGCCGGCTGTTCAGCGCATAGACAGCGTCATCAATGTAACCGTTGAGCCGTTTGGAATCGGCATATTTTCTCCGGTATTCCTCTACATTTCTCCCTCTTTTTGCCTGGATCGCCTTCTCAGCGGCTTCAAGATAGGCCTCCGACATCTCCCGGATGTTCTTCTCAAGCATCAGCATCGGGCTGCTGGTGTTCTGATCGTTGAAGGATGTGGTGATCTCTCTCAGATCTTCCTCATACCGGTAGAAATCCTCCAGTGAGGAGCTTCCTCTGGTACTCAGGTAGTCATACATGGAGGAGCCAACCTTGTCCAGTGTGTCGCTGAGCTTTACAATCGTGGAGTTGGACACGAACACCGAGTCGATCGTCTGGACCATTGTGCGCGTCTGTCGGAATACATAAAGGTTTACCGCAAGCACCAGCAGCATCATCCCCGCCATGATCATGATCAGCCGGCTCTGGATGGAGCGGTTCTCTCTGCCTTTTCTCATCCGTCCTCACCTCCTGACCTATCCTTCGACAGGTTTTTCATGCGAAGATACTGATAGACGTTCTTCGCGTTCACGGTCTGCAGGCTGATATTGTAATAATCACTGACATGTCCGGTGTCCAGATACTCATTCAGTGCTGCGACGGCACTGTGTCCAAGTGAATCCGTATCGATGGTAAGCGCAGCGGGAATGAGTTCCCGCTGAATGGCGGAGAGTGTCATGTCGGCCGTATAGTAGCCGATTACCTGCACACGGTCGACCAGATTGTTGTCGATGATTGTCTGGATCGCACAGTCTGTCTGGACGGACGTCTCACAGATCAGAATATCCGGAACACTGTCACCCATCACGAGATTTCGGATTGTCTCCTCGGCATCAAAATCCTCGCCGCTGTCGGCCAGCACTGCGCTGAGAGAAATCGTACTTCCGTCCGCTCCTTTTTCTTTCACGGCCTGGGTCATCTGCGAGTAGAGCAGATTCAGTTCCCCCTCCGAATCTCCGTTGTCTGTCAGGACGCACACCTTATTCTCCCCCTTGTGAAGGAGAGAAACCAGCTGATCCCCATATAATCTTCCCCGCTCATAGTTCGAGAATCCGACATAGCTGATTCTTGGAGAGTCCTCGATGTCACGAAGCAGGGTCACGACCGGAATCCCCCTGCTCTGGGCATCGCTGACGGCATCCTTCAGATCTTTTTCGGTGCTTTCATACAGAAGAATTCCATCAACCTTCTCTGCGACACCAATCTCAATTCCTTCCTCATCGCTGTAGCGGGCAGATGTCTCCTGTCCACACCATTCCAGATAGGCACCGCTCTCTCCGGCTGCCTCTGAAGCAGCGCGAAATACATCCTGCCATATGTCAGAAGTATCGGAGGATATGAACAGATAATGGCGTTTGTAGACAGTATCGTCCCGGGGCTGCCCGATGATCTGGTTGACATGATTCTGGTAGTAGATATATGTGCCAAGAAGAATCAGCCCGATCACCGACAGGCATGACACAACGGCCACTGTCACCTTTTTCATCATTTTCTGCTTCTTCCTGCCTTTTCCTTCCGCCCCTGCCTTTTCCTTCATAAACAAGGCGGGAGTGCCCGCTCATGCAGGCACCCCCGCTCAACAAATCATGATCTGTTTCCGGTCAGGACTGTCCCTCTGTTGAGATGACATCAAAGATGACAGCTGCCAGAAGCACCGCGCCTTTTACAACATACTGCCAGGAATCACCGATTCCCATGATCGACATGCCCATGTTGATGGTTCCAAGCAGGAGTGCACCGATCATGGCTCCGCCAACCGTTCCGGATCCGCCATATGCGGAAGCGCCGCCGATGAAGCAGGAACCGATGGCATCCATCTCAAAGGAGTTTCCGGTTGAACCATTCACAGAACCGACACGGGCTGCAACCAGGAGGCCTGCAAGTCCTGCAAGGAGTCCCATGTTCGCATAAGCGATAAAGTAAACCTTCTTGGTGTCGATTCCGGACAGCTGCGTCGCCTTCTCATTGCCGCCGACTGCATAAAAGTAACGGCCAAATGCGGTTTTGGATGTGATGAACGCATAGATCAGGCAGATCGCCAGAACCCAGATCAGCATGACCGGGATGCCCTTGTAGGCCTTCAGCTTGAAGCTGTACCAGATTATCAGTGCTGCAATGACAAACGCCTTGATATAGTCGGAGGCAATACTGTTCTGGCGGTATCCCTTCTTTGCCTTGCTCGCACGGGAGCGTACTGTATTAATCACAACAACAACTGCAATGATAACACCAACAATCACTGCTGTCATCTGTCCCGGCACATAGGAAGTGAAGACATTCAGGAAGCTCTTGTTGGAAATGGCAACCGTCTTGTTGTCCAGGATGACACGGCCAAAGCCACGGAACATAAACATGCCACCCAGCGTTGTGATGAATGGCGGGATATGCATGTAGCCGATCCAGAACCCGTTCCACATGCCGATCAGAAGTCCCATGATCAGACTGACGATGATGGTCACGGCTGTCCCCCAGCCCTTGCCAAGCATCGTCGCCGCAAATCCGCCGACCAGGCAGATGACAGAACCGACGGACAGATCGATGTTACCGCCTGTCAGGATGCAGAGCAGCATACCACAGGCCATCACCAGAACGTAACCGTTCTGAAGCATCAGGTTTGACATGTTCTGCGGCTGCAGGAGCCTTCCGCCCGTCAGCCAGGAAAACAATGCGAAGACAACCACCAGGGCAATGACCATGGTATATTTTTTAAAGAAATCTCTCACTTTCATCGCTTAAAAGCTCCTTCCCTTCTCACTTGTTGACATCCATGATGCACTGCATGATGCGCTCCTGTGTTGCTTCCTCCGCAGTCAGCTCGCCGGCCATCTTTCCCTCGGAGAGGACATAGATGCGGTCGCACATGCCCAGAAGCTCCGGCATCTCGGACGATACCATGATAACGGCCTTGCCCTTGCTGACCATATCATTCATCAGACAGTAAATATCATATTTTGCCCCGACATCAATTCCTCTCGTCGGCTCATCGAGAATGAGGACGTCCGGTTCGGCAAACATCCACTTTCCAAGGAGAGCTTTCTGCTGGTTTCCGCCGGAAAGATTGCCGACCTTTTGCTCGACAGACGGAGTCTTGGTGCCCATCTCATCTTTCATGACCTCCGCCTCATGGACTTCCCTGTCCACATCGATGATGCCATGATTGCAGACCTTGTGCAGCGCCGCCAGTGTCGTGTTGAAACGGATCGACTCCTTGAGGATCAGTCCGTTGGTCTTTCTGTCCTCAGTGACATACGCCAGACCATGGTGAATAGCCTGCTCGGTATTGTTCAGCGTCACCTTCTTCCCGCCTATGAAAAGCTCACCCTTGATTCCGGTTCCATAGCTCTTTCCGAAGATCGACATCATCAGCTCTGTACGGCCGGCACCCTGCAGACCGGAGAACCCGACGATCTCGCCCTTGTTGACATGGAAGGAGATGTTGTCATCCACAATTTTCTCCGGATAGAGCGGATGGTGAACGGTCCAGTTCTTCACTTCCAGCGCGACTTCCTTTGAAACATGGTGTTCTCTCTCCGGGTAGCGGTCGTCCATCGCGCGGCCGACCATCCCCTTGATGATCCTGGCCTCTGACATATCGTCGACACCCTTCTCCAGTGTCTCGATTGTCGAACCGTCTCGCAGGATCGTACAGCGGTCCGCCACATACTCGATTTCGTTCAGCTTGTGCGTGATGATGATGGAGGTCAGCCCGTTCTTCTTGAACTCCTTCAGAAGGTCCAGCAGCATCCTCGCATCCTCATCATTCAGGGAGGATGTCGGCTCATCGAGGACAAGCAGCTTGACTTTCTTGGAGAAGGCCTTCGCGATTTCGACCAGCTGCTGCTTGCCTGTTCCGATATCCTTGATCAGGGTCTGGGCAGACTCCTTGAGCCCGACCATCTTCATATGTCTCTCGGCTTCACTGTAGGTTTTATCCCAGTCAATGACACCGTATTTGTTCTTAATTTCGTTGCCCAGGAACATATTCTCGCCGATGGACAGCATCGGGATCAGTGCCAGTTCCTGGTGAATAACGACAATACCGTCCTTCTCACTGTCAGACAGTCTTTTGTAATGGCACTCTTTTCCTTCGTAGATGACTTTTCCTGTATAAGAACCGTAAGGGTACTGTCCACTCAGGACGTTCATCAGGGTAGACTTTCCTGCTCCGTTCTCACCGATCAGTGCATGAATCTCTCCCCGTCTGACTTCCAGATTTACGTCGTCCAGTGCTTTCACGCCTGGAAACTCTTTTGTGATGTGCTCCATCACAAGAATGTTGTCTTCCGCCAATCTGAGGATCCTCCTTCCCAGCAGTCTGCCTCAGGTCAGCCCGCTGCGCGATGCGCAGGGAAATTCTGCTTCAGGCAGGTGGTTGTCCGGCCGGCACATACCGTATATGCTCTGCCGGACAGGTTTCATATGGGATGCCATGATTCATGGCATAAATGTTTTACCTGAAATGGGCGGGATGAATCATCCCGCCCATCCTGTTTCAGCTTGTTGTGCTGTTTGCAGGCATTATGCGCTGTCTGCTGCGCTCCGTCTCAGCCGCAGTATCTGCAGCAGGTTTCTCATTACTGTGCCGGATGAAGGTATCCGTCAGAATCCTGTGTATAGTAGCCGGTATCGACAAGCTTCTCAACAGCATTGTCCTTCGTGACAACATCCGGGACAAGGAGCAGAGACGGAATCACCTTATCAACTGCGGTGTAGGACTTGTCATCAAATGTGCAGTCAAATCCGAACTTTCTGCCGTCGATCCAGGACTGATCAACCGTCTCACCGTTCAGGATTGCCTGAGCCAGATCAAGTGTGACGACTGCTTCGTTTGCCACTGCCTTGTAGACAGTCATGGTCTGAAGTCCGTCCATCAGGTTCTTCAGGTTTGCTTCATCACCATCCTGTCCGGTGATCAGGACAGAGTTCTTTCCGGCATAGTCAGACTGGATAGCCTGTGTCACACCAAGAGCGGTGGAGTCGTTCGAGCAGAGTGCCACATCCAGCTGTGTTCCGTCCGCATAGTAGGAACCGAGGATGTTCTGCATTCTGGACAGAGCCTTCTGCGTATCCCACTGAGCCGTTGCGACAGAATCGAAATCGGTCTGGCCGGACGGAACCTTCAGTGTTCCCTTGTCCAGATAAGGCTGAAGGACATCCATAGCGCCCTTATAGAAGAAGGTTGCGTTGTTGTCTGCCGGATCGCCGGCGGTGATCTCCATGTTGTAGGTCTTGTCGCCCGCGTTATCAAGATCCAGCGTATCGACGATGAACTTACCCTGGAGTGTACCAACGGTGTAGTTATCGAAGGATACGTAGTAGGTATCGTTATCGTTCTTGATCAGGCGATCATAAGCGATGACCGGGATGTTTGCGTCTGCTGCTTCATCCACAACGGTGTTGAGTGCCTCACCATCGATTGCTGCGATGACAAGAAGATCAACCTTGTCAGCGATCATGTTCTGAATATCGGAAACCTGACGTCCGGAATCGTTATCTGAATAGGTAACCTCTGTCGCATATCCGGCCTTCTTGAACTGCTCGTCCAGATAGGAGCCGTCACGATTCCATCTCTCGAGGGACTGCGTCGGCATCGAGATACCGATCTTCTTACCTGCTCCGGATGCTCCCTCTGTAGCTGCCTCGGTCTCGCCTGCAAATGCAGAAACCGATCCGAACATTCCGACGACTGTAGCGATTGACAGTGCGACTGCTAACTGCTTCTTCATCTCATTTTCCTCCGTGATAGATGAATGGTTTATTTGTTGCCACATTGCACCGTGGCTGTAACTGTCGTTACTATATCATGGTCATATTCACGGAGAAATAGAATTAATTGTTCACTTTTAGTCTATTTTTGCCCATATGCCGGCAAAAAATCCCCTCTGACAGGACAATCTTGCCAGAGGGGATTTAAGCAGCAATATTATGCTAATGTTAACCGGTTGTTATACCGGTCTGCAAACTTAACGAACCGAGAACTTATAGCAGGTCGTGGACTGGAATGTCTCTCCGGCCCGGAGAATCGGTTTCAGGAACCCGTCCTGGTTGATCGAATTCGGGAAATACTGTGTTTCCAGGCAGAATCCGCATCGTTTTCCATAGACAGCGCCATTCTTTCCCTTTTCTCCATCCGTAATGAAATTGCCGGCGTAGAACTGGAATCCCGGAAGATCTGTGAAAGCTTCCATGCAGATGCCGGTCTTCGGCTGATAGGCTTCCGCAAACTTCACACGGGCTGTACGTTCCCGCTGCAGGACAAAATTATGGTCGTACCCGCCGACATACTTCAGCTGAGCGCAGTCAGCCGCGATGTCACGCCCGATTGTCTTCGGCTCTGTGAAATCAAAGGGTGTCCCGGCTACAGGTGCAATCTCCCCTGTCGGAATTGCCTCGTGGTCTCTGACAGGTGTATAGGCTCTCGCTTCAAGCTGAAGAACCGTATCCTCAATGCTTCCGGAATCATGACCGCCCAGATTGAAGTAAGTGTGATTGGTCAGATTGCAGACCGTATCCCTGTCACTTTCTGCCTGATACTGAAGCAGAAGTCTGTCATCCTCTGTCAGTGTGTAGGTAACGGAAGCCTTGAAGTTTCCCGGATACCCCTGTCTGAGATCCGCATCCTCGACCGCGAGTGTAACAGAGCTGTCCGTCTGTCCTGTTAATGTGAAGGTTCTTTTGTCAAAGCCATCCGGTCCTGAGTGCAGATTATTCTGATTGTCATTCACGGTCAGCTGATAGGTCTGCCCGTTCAGTGCAAAACGGGCCTTGTCGATCCGGTTTCCGGACCGGCCAATGCAGGCACCGAAATAACAGCCGCCCTTGTAGTAGCCCTCCGGGCTGTCATAGCCCAGAACCAGATCCTGCATCGTTTCATTCTTATCCTGAAACAGAATGGATACAATCGTCGCGCCCAGATCTGTCACCTGAACCTGTGTTCCCTTCCCATTCCTGATCGTATACAGGGAAAGTGCCTTTCCCTCCTTGTCCATTCCGAACCTGCTCTGTGTTACAGACATCTCTCTTTCCTCCCTGAAACTACATCCTTCCGTCCATTCTTCCTGCGCAGCCTGCAAGCAGTGAAAAAAATGGCGGATGTACACCTTCGAAGCACACCCGCCATTCTATCACATATTCACTTCTCCAAACAAGTTTGGCGCCTCATCATCTGCGGATGAACGGATTCTCATCAGCATACGGCAGGGACGCCGGATGATTGTAGCCGATTTCCGCCGGATCCACGCCAATATACTTCAGTGCCTCGTAAAGCGCTTTTCCATAATGTCCGAACATCACTGCGCCATGGTGCGGGAAGTTCTTTCCGATCAGCCAGTAGCGGTAGAAACGTCCCATCTCATGGATGGCGAAGACACCGATGCTGCCGAAGCTCTTTGTAGCAACCGGAAGGACCTCGCCCTCAGCCGCATAAGCGCGGAGCTTGTTGTCTGCTGTGGACTGCAGTCTGTAGAAGGTGATTTCGCCCGGCTTGATATCGCCCTCGATCGTTCCGTCGCACCAGTCCTGCGGATGAGTTCTTGCCATGATTCTCTGATAGGACAGATGCGGGCTGAGCAGCTTGCTGGAGCAGGTATTTCCGCAGTGGAAGCCCATGAAGGTGTCGGTGAACTGATAATCGAACTTGCCCTTGATGGACTCGTCATACATATCAT
>Ga0256404_1008363_pt1 | contig 15611 bp, 41 predicted proteins | sample RumenRJG_01DNA_FD_185990 | JGI IMG/M metagenome (GOLD analysis project Ga0256404, IMG submission 185990) | Bovine rumen microbial communities from Lethbridge, Alberta, Canada - RJG_01 | ecosystem: Host-associated > Mammals > Digestive system > Stomach > Rumen | place: Canada: Alberta | collected...
TCACGCCAGTTGTCACGACGCCGATTTTTGAGCCAGAATATCTGTGCAGTTGTATTGCCTTCCATCGCTGCTTTATACAGTGCGTTCTCCACTTGCGTATCTGCATAATCCTTATTGGCCTTTAAGACCTCGCGGAACTCGCGGTTATCAGCTTTCCAACGGTACAGGGTCGATACATCAATACCGATGTTTTCCGCTAGCTGGTCATTAGTGAGACCATTACGCGCCCAACCCTTTAGTAGCGTCAGTTTGTATTCATCCTCTAACCAATCAGATATTTTTTGTCTTGTTGCCATGTCCCACACCTCCAATCTAGCCGTATATTTTGCCACTTCTTCCGAATCTGTCCACTCAATGCAGTACAAATTTACGCAAAACAAAAAGCACCAGCGTTTGCTGATGCTTTCGCGAGTGGTATTAAATTCAAAAGGAGAGCAAACTTATCAATGCCATTTACTACTATCTACAGTATAGCATATATTTGCGCCTTTTTTATGACATAATTATTTGTTGCGGGCAATATAATCATCTATTGCTGCTGTTACTAGTCCGGCCAGGCTCATACCGAGACGATCAGCAGCATCTTTATACTGCTCCCTCATGCCGCGCTTGATCCTCACATGTAAATTGTCATAAGCTGTTTTATTATAGTCCTGGATATAATTCAGTTTGTTGGCATACCCGGTTTTGCTTCTCTGCTCCGTTGCCATGATATACACCTCCATTTCTGCATAGCAAAAAAGCACTCAACGCCTGAGTGCTTGTCTGCCTATGTGTTGTATTTTGATTCAGAGGGTCCGTATCTAGTGCCTTACCCTACACTAAACACTATGTATAGTATAGCATGTATTTTGGCAAAAAATATTCGATATTTACGGTAGTGCCTTTATTACAATAATTTGCTACAAAAAATCTGAAAAATATATAGATACCTATTGACAATCTATATAGATAGCTATATAATAAAGACAAGATAAGAGATAACCACAGACACTAAGGAGGTAATAAAAATGAAAACGAATTATACAAACAATGGCGTGGATATCAAGTTAGAAATCTGTAACTGCGATATTTGGGATGAACAAGACCCAAGACCGTATGTAGATTTCCTCGTTTATTTTGAGAAATGCGGAGATGAAAATTACAGCTTATATTTACAGGTTGATTTAGATGAAGAAAATCATGTATGCGCGTTAAATGGGCGCGATAACATGGACGATTACGGTTTATTGCCAAAGTTTATTGATGATGATGAACTTATGGCAGACATGAATAAAGAACTAGACGAATATAAAAAATACTTGGATGGATTGAAATGAGGGGGCATTATGAGGACATGACAGGGCGGCGATTTGGCCGCCTTGTTGTCTTAGAAGAATTAAGATATAACAAGGTCAGGTGCCAGTGTGACTGCGGGAATATCGTTATAGTCGGCAAAACTCGCGTTGTTGGTGGCTATACTCAATCGTGTGGATGCCTAAATCGCGAAAGAAGCGCGGAAAGCCTGCGCTCACTTACACAGGATGGCGGCAGGATGTTTAAAAGTCGACTAAAAAGTGATAAGCCACAATCGAATAATACTACATCTGGTGTAAAGGGTGTTTGCTATGACAAGTCTCGAGGACTATGGGCTGCGGATATAAAGATTCGCGGTAAAAGGTATCGGCTAGGTAGATTCGCAAAGCTGGAAGATGCTGTGACGGCGAGGAAACAGGCAGAAGAAAAATATTTTACGCCAGTAATAAATGAGGTGAGGAACGGTGTCAAAAATGACGGAAGCGCAGAAAAGGGCTGCGCTAAAATATCAACGGAGTTTAGGCCAGTTTAGCATCAAAATACCCAAGTCAGAGCTCGAGCGCTACAAGCGGGCGGCCGAAAAAGCAGGTATGCCGTTTCGCGCATGGGTACTAGCGGCAATGGACAATGCAATAAATTAGATTGAAACACCACAAAAGCCTCGGCAATCAAAGCCGGGGCTTTCTTTACGTCTTCAGAAAATGCGAATCAACCCTTCCTGTACCGCACACAGCTCCTGATATCTGCGGATCTCTGCCCACATTTTACTGTGCGTCGATTGTGCTATATGTAAACGCTGGCAAACCCTTTTGTAGTTCTCGCCTCCATATTTTGCTGCTAATACGTATAAATGTCGCTCGTCACATAGGCTGTAGACTGCATCGACGACGCGAATCCACGATTCCGGCCACTCCAGCCGGTTACCGCCAATCACTACCGATTTTATCGGCAGAATCTTATGCATAGCCTGTGCTGCTGTCGGATCGCCTACCCCGCTGCCGTTTGCATTGTGCTCAGCACGTCCAAACCGTGCCTCCAAAATCGCCTCACGAATACGCCCCGCATTAAAAAAAACAAAATCGATTTTCTTAAAATGCACTTTACTGTACTCCATTAAACCGCCTCTCAGTCAATTGCCACATTATCGCCGCCCAAACCTTAAATCCGCTCAAACTTCTTTGCTACCCATGCTATCATTCCTTATGCTCCTGCTTTAGCCACTTAACCATACCGCTGGCGCAGACACTCGTCGATATAATGCTCCTGCAACCCGCCTTCCTGGGGCACATATCACGACAATATTGCTGCCAATTGATGTGATTCCACAACCATGCCGCCAGCTTTTCATCAGTCATGCTCCGAATTTTATCCGCGTTTGTCATTATTGCCCCCTCCTTTGAAAACTCAATACGATAAATACCACTAGAGGGATGGGAACGACAATGGCAATCAGCACCGCAATAAACGCAATTAATTCATACATCTCATTCATTGCCGTGCCTCCCATTATGATCTAATCGCTCAATCCATCGCTTAATTTTTCGCTTGATATTCTTTGCAACCGCGTCTTCGTCGTACCCTGCTACATACGCCGCCAGCAGTACATCAGCTAATTCCTCGTTAAACGCATCTGTCGCTTCGTGTACGCTTTTGGGCGTCGGGTTACTACCATCTATTGCCCTACGCAGTTTTAACGCCGCCTGTGCCAGTTCTGCACACTCCTCGGCGGTTTGTGCCAATGACTCTGTCGTTGACAATCTGCCCATAATTTTATTCAGCGTGTATCTCTCAGATTCCAGCACCTCAATTATTTTTTGCATCGTATTCCTCCCGATCATGTAGCCACTTATTCATTAAAAACATATCGATAATCCACTCGATATATTCAATCTCCGACATTTTGTGTGTTGGATGCCAATTTCTGATTATCATTTGCCACCGTCACCCCTGCCTTATAGCCTTCTTCAAACGCATGAATAGCTAAATTGTATTTATCGACCTGTGATTGATGGAATCTCAATGCGTTTTTTAAGCCAGTGATATAATCATCCGGCGTTGCTTTTTCATCGTTCATTTTTGCACCTCCCTGCTTTATATGCCCTCATGAGCTGGTCAAACAGCATATTAGCGTGCCAATCTTTCCACTTAACGCCGTCCCACTTATTAACGGCTGACATAAATTCATCCCGCAAATTAACAAGCATCTTAGCCTCACTATATGTCAGTTTGTCCATCTTTGAACCTCCGCTTGAAACACTCCAAATCCTGCACTGCCTCATTAGTTTCACTTTATTCACTTCTTCTCATCTCCATTGCACGCTCGATGCGCCTAGGCAATTCTGCGTATTTGTGTCAGTGGCTTTACATGCCCCATCATCAGCACAAATATCACAATGTGCATAGTCCTCCAATCCGTACAGAAACATGCCTAACTCTTGGTCGCTTAAATGCTCTAGCCATTGTCTATTAGTCATTATCGCACCTCCTTGCTGCTCTATTTTTTCATTTGTCGATGTTGTCTGATTACCTGCGTAACTGAGTACAAAATCAATGCCATAGCCAGGATGAAAATCACTGATGCAATGCTCCCCACCACCATCAAAATTCTCATGATATTTTCGCCAAAATCAATAACCATTATCGCACCTCCTCAATTTTCCTGTCACACCAATATGTACAATCGTCACACTCATAGCTTGAAGGCATATACTCGTCACTTCTAACCAAATCGTAGGCTTCATCCTCTGATTCAGCTTCAATTTCGTAGACCTTTTGATAATGTTCCGTCACTTCTACCTTGAACTTCATCATCGCACCTCCTCAAACTCATACTGCGGGTATTTGTACTCAAACATCTTTCGTCGCAGCACATAATCGCGCGTGCGGAATCCCTTGACCTCGACGATTTTCTGCCGACCGTCTGGATATGTAAGTTTGAAATCCGCCGTGTAGTGGCAGGGACGAACCTTCTTACCATCCCAATTTGTAAACGCGGGTATCAACGTAAAACATGGTTGTAATTCAAGCCCCACGATCTCGCCGTTTTTCAGCATGTCTTTGTATGTCAGATAGTAATCGCTCTCGCGTTTGCTTGGGAACACATGACCATCAATCTCGATTTTCTTTGCTCCGTATTTATTTGCCATCTTCGCCCTCCGTACCATTAGTTTTGCGCAATTTCAATTCCGCCCGCCTACGCTTCGCTTAGAGGTGGGAGACTTCTTGTCGGGAAGGGTTAAACCGCACAATCGAATTTATCGCTTCCACGTCCTCCACTGGCATCTGCCGCAGAACCTTGTGCATACGCCCTGCCGCGCAATGTTCACAACTGCCATGATTGCGGCACGTTTTGTCGACTGCTTTTGCGCCGTGATACTGTTTGCGATGCTCTTTGCCGTGAATAATTGCTTTATCCATGCTCATTTTAACTCGTCACCTCTACGCAAACTACATCCGTACCGTTGAACCAGTTAAAAAAGCGAACATAGCACTCAACATCATCACGAATGAAGTTGAGATTACAGCCCTCTGAAACAGGACAGAACTCACAATAGGCTGAATCCTTAACTAGACAAGCTAATTGATATGCAAACTTTTTATTTTGCTTTTCTTCTTCGGTCATTTTAACTCGTCACCTCGAATTAGATTTATGCTCCTGCTTTAGCCATTTCTCCAAACCGCCTAAGCAATCTTGAACTATCGTATCGCTATTACGGCACTTGCCATCATCAGCACAGAACTCGCAATGTGCGTAATCTTCTAAGTAGTAAAGGAACTCTGCCAACTGCTTATCCGTCATACCTGCCAGCCACTCCCGATTATTCATTGTCAGCGCCCCTATAACTCTTTCGACACTTCTAACAGTAATCGCCGAATCAGCTTAATATCATCTTTTGCTCTGGTAGGACACGTTTTCATGCTCGTATCATATCCCCAGATTTTAATAAAACCATCATCGCGAAACATTGTTGGATAGTTATTTACTAATCTGTCTAATAAAAACTTTGCCATTTTCAATTCATCAGTTTTCATTGTCAGCCCTCCTGCTTAACAACTGCCAGCATTTTCTTTGCACACGCTATTGCTTCTTCCTTCGTTCGGAATACAATGCCGCGTTCCATGTATCTCTTATCCCATTTGTCTGCATTGTATATACGGGGGCCATATAGACTTGAATGGACTACACTGGAGACGTAATATTCAACCCCATCTTTTAGCCACGCATAGGGCTTCTCGGCTTCTTCCAGCCGTTCCAGCGCAAGTTTCGCACCAACATAAAAATCAAAATCATCGTCTGGATGGCAACGAGCTACGCCGCGCTTGCAAGTTTCCATGTGAATAGCAATGACTTGATTGCCGTTGACGAGAATGCGAATACTGTCGTTGTCGTTCATTTTCTTTTTGTCCTCAAACATTTCATCTGTCCAATGGAGAAGGTCTAAATCTAAATCAATATGATATGCTTCATTCCGCACATTAACGTCCGTAATACAAGCGGTTTTCCCACCTAATTCCTGCATTGTTGATGTAACATCATATTTCCCATATTTCTGTCCGCGCACCAAGTCCTTGCGAATCCGAACTTTATCCCCGACGTTATACTTCATCATTTATAACCTCCGTAATAGTCTGTATCTTACTTTCTGCCTGTTTTTTGTGTGAACGTATGGCATATCTAGGAAATTACGCTTTAGCAACATAGGGCAGTTTTCTAAATCAGCAATCGAGCCGTGTTCTTTCATGCGTTTCAGCACACGCCCCCATGTAATGCGCTTCTTTGTTGTCAGGCTTTTAATCATTGTCACACCCCCAAATCACCATCTAATAGTTTCAGCACAATCATGAACCTCCTGCCAATAACGTTCTTCACAATAGTTTTGATAGTCTTCTACCCAATCTTTAAACGTGTATTCACTATTTCCAATTAGGGCATTGGCTTTAATAATCTGCCTTAGTCGTTTAGGATGTCTATATCTTCCTTCCAGATACGACTTATATTCTGAAGGACAATGGATTCTTGTAAATGTTGCTAGGCTTTTAATCATCAACGATCACCGCCTTGCCTGTGAGCATATTTTCAAGCAAATCATTATCCCATCCCCAATCAGGTGTATCATCATGATAATCTGTAGGAACTACATAAAAGCCGTTTATCGTAAATTTCATGTCATAACGATAGCCAGAAAAATTTTGTACGGTAAATTCTTCGCCCAGCTTCTTGCCGAACATTGCCGCGACCTGCTCCATTTTATTCTCTGCCATCTGAACCACCCACCATTTCATTGATTATTCGTAACACTTCGTTAACCGCCCAATCAGCGCCCATGTTATATTCATCATCATCGCATGCTTCAATGCATCCAATTCGCTCTGTTAATTCTTTAGCAAAATCAATTTTACCTTGCACATAACCTTTGCCATAGTAAAGCTGCTCACTCTCAGTCATTTTCTTCGCCATCATCTTCACGCTCCCAATCATCACGCTCAACCTCTAACGACCGTTCTTCATCTTCCTTGTCCTCTTGCTCCCTACGTTCTTTCAACTCTGCCTGTATACCAATAGTGATCTACTTTTTTAATCGCTTCTTCAAGATTCATTTCCTTCACGCTCCTTTAGCTTCTTTTTCTCCGCACTCAGCAACCGATAAAACGCTTCTTCGCGGTCACGCATATCACGTTTCCGCTGGCGAATCTTGCGTATGTGCGCTATTGGCATCACGCGAAATTTAAACCGATTCAGCATATCAATACCCCCATGCATCCATCCGCGTATCGTCGAGCCACCATTTGCTATCTGCTGCATATTGCTGATATTCGTGACATAGCAATGAGTTGATTTTCTTAGGTTTTACCGCACCGATTTTATTGCCGAATCTCGCTTTTAAGTAAAGTTCAAGTTTCTCTTTATCCATGTGATATGTTTTAACTGGAAACACCACCGGCGCTTTTAGTTTTTCTTCCTGAATCTTGAAATCATCGACGCTGCATTTCAATGCTCTTGCCCACATTTTCTGCCGCTCTGGTTGCATGTTTTTGATAAAAACCAAATTCCGCTCAACCATCGAAACACTGCCAACGGAAAAACCGTTTTTCTTTGCAAAATCGTTTGCTGATTTGTACCCCAACTCAATCCGACGTTCCCTTATGTCCATCTTAAATTGTGGCGCGGGGACTCCGCCCTCATAGGGTGGAGGTGAGCGCCACTTCCCTCCTCTCAACTAAATAACGCACCTCAGTTTCCGTATTTACCTCTCGGCGGCATATAGTACCCACGGCGGCTATTTTTCTCAATGACGCTCATGCGAATTTTTTTACGCTGCTCCTCCGTATAGCCAAGCATCGCCAGCATCGTCTCGCATGCCTGCTGCAAATCTGCTACCTCCTCAGCAATCCGTTCAATCCGCTCGCCGTCGTTCCACGCCTGTACGACTTCCTCGCACTCCTCGACGATTTTATCAATCTGCCGCCCCTTGCTCTGATGCAAGAACCGCACAGCTGGACGCAGCTGTTTTTCCTCTGGCTGCTCTGATTTTTTCATGCCGCCGATCGCGCATTTCTCTGCCACCTCTTTGATGTTTTTCAATGCCGCATCGTAGCCGTCTGAGAATCCATCAGAATATCCCTCGCCGTAGCTAACCGCTTTGACGTTGTTCATCTCTACCCGCATCATTTCTCTGTGCTTCATGCTCCCTGCCTGTACCATCATCGCTAAATCTCCTTTTGTGCTCGTGCTCATTGCTCTCTCCTCGCTTTGTTTTGCAAAGTCCATATAGTTATATACCCCACACTTTTCAACCGCCTTAAACGGCTTATTTCAGTTCAAACAAATTCGGCTTATCCGTAATCCACACGGCCTCCATGTCCAGGTCGCGGTCGTAGCCATACTCCTCGCCAGCCAACTCTAATGCCTTTCTTTCTGCATCATCGCTGTCCGTAGCATCAACATGATAAATTTCTTTGCCCTTGATCATGACTTCGACCTCATAAGTTCTCATACGCGCACCTCTTAATTTACTCTTATTCGCCCCTCACATCCCGCAGGAGCGTTTCAAATCACATTTGCATATACTTGTATACCTCACGGTGTCAAACCGCCTTAGACGCCTTCTCAGCGAGTTTCAGCTCTTTCTTCCGCTTCGCCATCCGGATTCGCTCCTCGTTGGTCAACTGCTTGAATAGCTTTTTGATGTTAAGGCCCGTCTCGCCCTCTATGACGCCGAACAGGTCATCGACCGTCGTATTCTCCATCGTCATGTCATTGCAAAACGCATTGAGCGACCGCGCCATGTTTTCCAGTCGTTTCGCGCCGTAGCCTTTCTCGATGTGTGCCCAGGCCATAAACAAAACAAACATCTGCCCCTGCATGTCCGCCTTGGCTTGCTCGACTGCACCTTTGCGCAGCTTGTCGACTGTTTCATCTGCGACTTTATGCGCTCTCGCTTCCATCGCCTTGATGCTGCCCTGCACATCTCCCGTTTTTGCAAGCTGACGCGCCATCTGCCGCCGCTGCTGTCTACTCATTGTCATTTGCTACCTCCTCAGAATGGAATCATCTCACTGTCAATCTCATTTGATTGACTACCACCCTGTCCAGCCGCTTTTTTCGTGTCAAGGAACTCTACATCATTTGCGACAATCTCCGTGACATAGCATTTCGAGCCGTCATTCGCGTCATAGCTCCGCACCTGAATGCGCCCTTCGACCAGCACCTTACGCCCTTTAATCAGATTGTTGCCACACGCCTCAGCCGCTTTGCCCCATACGACAATATTCAGCCAGTCCGTCCGCTTGTTATCGCCCCAGCCGCTATTCACGCCAATGCTGAACGTACAAACGGCTTTGCCGCTCTGCGTATAGCGAATCTCTGGATCTTTTGCCAAGTTGCCCGAAACAATTGCCTTATTCATATTCATATCTCCTTTATTACAAACTCATTTACTTTCATACCCTGCATCTTCCAGTAGTCTGGCGCGTCTGTCATCGCCCGCCGCTCGTCATCTGCTTTCATGATCGGCAGATACGATTTCCGTAGTCGCGCGAATTCTTCTTCTGCCACCAGTTTCCTGGCTTCTGCTTCTTCTCTGGTTTCACACGGATACCACGCGTGTTCCTCGCCATCCGCATCCACGCCGACCAGCATATATGTTGTTTCCATGCAGCACCTCCTACAGTGGTATGCTGCCGTTGCGCACTGGTTTTGCATCCATTGGTGCAGCAACGAATTTCATAAACGCCCCGCAGAATTGCAACTGCGCCGACACTAGCGGACCGTTTCGATTTTTCAGCACCGATACAGTCACGTTTTTGACACTGGCGTTATCATCGTCAAAGTTGTCTCTCGACAATGCCAGTACCACATTTGCATCTTGCTCAATATTGCCGCTATCACGTAGGTCTGACAGTTGTGGGGTACCGTTCTGTCGTGACTCGACAGCACGGTTTAACTGGCTCAGTGCTATTACAGGCACTTTCAGTTTCATTGCCAGCTGTTTCAGCGACCATGAAATATCTCCAACCTCTACAGCGTGATTTTGGTTCGTTCTGTCTGCTCTTAGCAGCTGCAAGTAGTCGATGATAACCAGGTCAAGCCCAAACTTGCCTTGCACCATCTTTGACAATGCCGTTATCTCGCTCGGCTTGCCGCCGATATTGTCGAAAATAAACAGCCCCGACTTCTCCATGCTGTTGCACCACTGAAACACCTTGTTGTATTCCATATCCGTCAGCTCCTTGCTGTCGATGAAATGGCTCAGCGGGATACCATTTTCAAACGCCATCACTCGTGCCAGCAGCTCATAGCGGCTCATTTCCATCGAGAAGAACGCCACTTTCTTTCCTGCCTTGACCGCATTGACCGCAAAGTTTAGTGCTAACGCTGTTTTGCCGATTGACGGTCTAGCTGCCAGGATAATCAGCTCTGTCGGTTGCCAACCCTTGAGTGCTACATCCAGCCGCGAGAACCCCGACATTATGCCGATACTCCCCAGCGTGCGCCGCCTGTCTATCTCCGTGATGAAGTCCATCAGGTTTTTCTCGAACGGCACAATCTCCGCCGAATCCTCGACAACCAGTGACGCAATTTTCGTTTGCCACTCGTCCGGGCTTAGGTTCTGCGTCATATCTGCTGCCGCATCAATCATCTGCCGCCCGACCTCAACCAGCTTGCGACGGTTCGCCATCATTCGGATACGCCGAATGTACTGCGTGTTATCCGTTTTGCTGGCGTGATAGATAACGTCCGTTATCATCTGCACGCCGCCGATTCGCTCTATCTGCCCTTCTCGGCTCAGTTCATTGACGATGCTCTTGATGTCTATAATCATCTTTCGATGACTGAGAGACAGGATTGTTTGATAAACGATTCTGTGCTCCTGCCGATAGAAGTCGCTCGGCTGTAACGAGTCTTTGATAAGCAGCAAATTGTCCGGGTGCGATATGATATTGCCGAGAACAGCTTTCTCTGCCTCTATGTCGCATATCTGTTCAAAAGATACGTCTCTCACTGTGAACACCCCATCGTTCCAAACAACTCTGCACGAGCCTGTGCCTCTAATGCCTCCTGTTGGCGTTTGTACTCCTCTGGATCATCAACCGTGTTACCATGCCGTACTCTTTGCGATGGTGTAGATTGTGGCTTAGATGTATTGTTATCTACCTTGAGAGGGAACACTCCCTGCCAACAATTAACAATGCTCTGGTCTAAGATAGCTGCCTTTGTTTCATCATCACTTGCTAGTGCATCTAATTTGTTGAGTATTTTCTTAGCTGCGTACTCTGTGAGTGGTTTCTTCTTAGCCTTGCGCATATCGACAAATCCTCGCCATGCTTCTTTGAAAGAGTCAGAACGATTTTCTGCCAAGCTATATATATTTACTTTACTATTCTTTGATTTATTAAAAGATGGTATATTCTCTGGGCAGTTTTCTTCCGTAGGGGTAGGGAAGTTTTCTTCCGTAGGGTGCGGAAGTTTTCTTCCTAGGGGGTATGGAAGTCGCAAGAACCTTTTTTCAATCTCTTTAGTGCCTTTTTTATATATCACCTCACGTTCAATAAGCTGTTTATCTTCAAGGGATTTCAATATATCTCTTATCCGTCTGGTGCTAACGCCTATAAACTTGGCGAAGTGTTCATTACTTGCATAACAGCCTTCGTAACGGCTACAAAAGCTATCTATCTCAGCTAGTACCGCTTTTTCCTGTAAGCTAAGGTTCTCATTTAGCCATATCTCAGCAGGAATCCATACGCCTTTGAACGCTCTTTGTTGTTCTGCCATCATTTCACCGCCTTATCTCTGAAAGAAAATCTTTTCACGTTCTTCAAGTGTCAAGTTCAGATGGTCGCTAATGAAAGCAATCTCCGACTGCTTGAACTCAGTACGGTTCGTCAGTTTCTTACGAAAGCCGTTCAGCGTCAAGCCCATAGCTTTTGCCATATCCGTCTGAGTAAACCCTGCACGTTTTAAGTACATTTCCAATAAGAATCTATCTGTCATGGTCTTACCTTCTTCCTCAGAACTTTTTGCGTTCTGTATTATCACTGTGTCCATCATAGCAAATCCGTTCTGCTTTGTCAACAATTTTTGTTCTATTTTAGAAAAAACATTTTTAAGCCTGCCATTGTTGTTGCATAATCAAGGTAAAAAGGGAGGTGTCACTCCCCTTTTATGCTCAATCGATACAGCTTCGCTATCTTCTTATCTATCTTGACTGGTTGCAGGTGGTACTTACCCATGAAACTCTCCTGCCCTATCTTGTGACTTTCCGTGTGATGCTCACGGCAAAGCGGCAAGGCATCCAATCCAATGTGATTAATCTTGTCTCGATAGCCTTGGCTTCCTACGCTCTGAACATGATGCAAATCCGCGTGCTTACCGCAGATACAGCATTTCTTATTTGCCAGACATGCGTAAATATATTTGCCTATATCTTCGCAGTTATCCAGCAGTGAAACGCTAGACGGAATGTCATTTTTGATGATGAAATCTATCAGATACGTAATGAATTCCCGAGCGGTGGAAACGTCGCAATTTGCCAGGCTGAACATTTTCCGCTCCTGTGATTCCATCATTTTCAGGACGAAATCAAGCTTCATCATCCGCTTTGTATCTTCAACCGTATCAGTATTACGAATACCGTTGATATACTCTGAAATCTCACCTAAGAGCGCGTAACATTTCCTGCGTTGCTGGGGGCTTATCTTCCTTCCGTCCGGCAGGATAATCTCTACATCGCTGTACTGCCGATCCAGTGCATGATTTAGATTCGGCAGGACGGCTTTTATCGTTGCCGTCCCGTCCGTATCAATATCAACGATGCGCCCCAATGCGTGCTCATTTACCATCGGCGTTACCCTCGGCTATTCTTGCTTTTCTTTTTCTTGGTTGTTGTGTTAATAGTCTCTCTGTATCCCATCCGCGTGTAAATCTTTGCGCTAACATATGTCGATTAACTCCTTTTATTATCGCCCACTCTGTAATCGTGTGTGTTTCAGCACCGTATGTAATGCGACGATTTTTTCTTATGTTGTTCATTTGTGTAAATCTGTTAACCCATCGACAATTAGAAGGCTCATAATTGCCATTGTTATCTATCCTATCTATTGATAGATTGTCTTTATAACCATTTTCCATAGACCATTTATAAAACGATAAGAAATTATTTTTCCATTCGTCACAAACAGTTATCCCCCGTCCACCATAGTGGTTAAAATATTTTCTTTGATATGAATAGCATCTACGTTTCATGTCATACCATATACGGAACAACCGCGTATTGGATTTCCCGTGCTTAGTTAGTCGTTTTTTTGTTGCTTCTGTTTTTAAGCAACCACAAGAAAGATGTCCCCCTCTTTTTAAATCGCTTGCACCAGCAATAGTTGTATTGCCACAATCACATCGGCATTTCCAGCGCGTATGTCCTGTTCTCGACGGGGCTCGCTCTATTACCGTTAACCGGCCGAAACGTTTTCCTGTTAAATCAATAAATCTCATTCACTTGCTCGCCTGGCTTTCTTCTATAATCCATTTTTCTAAGTTTGCTGCTAAAGAACTAATTTCACCAACTGTCATATCTTTGGCTTCGGCTTTTTTTATCTTTAATCCAGCAATTGCCTTAACTTCGTCCCACGTGCAGCCGATTCGCTCGACCTCGGTCTTGAGTGAGTGTTTCGCTTTTGCCATCAAATCGCCGTTCTGAGCGGCTTTATTTGTGCCGTTGGTATAGTTGCTAGGGCTTGCTCTTCTCGCTTGTCCTGTGCCGTTCTGTGCGGTCTGACGGTATTCATTTGTGTCTGCGTCCTTGGTGTCATCAATTGCAAATAAACCGTTTAGCGCATATTTCCTTGCATAACTGCTTGCCGTGCCAGTTACCTGGCTTTCATCCATCCCTTTCTTCTGTAGCGCCTCACGTGCCATTGCAGAAGATTCGATAGAATCGCCAGTAGCTACGTCAATGACTTTACAAGTTGCTTTGATATACACGCGATCAGTAACGCAGATAACATCATCGGACATTGTGAGAATCAGCCCGTTGTCGTTAAGCAGTGGCTTGACCGCCTCAACGATGTCCTCACAACTTCTGTACTTGTATTTACCGAATGAGTTATATTGTCCCTTCGGCGCTTTTAAGTCTCTCTGAACGGCTTGCAGCGCCGCATAAATTGCCTTGCCTTCGCTCATTGTTTACCTCCTTAATAGCTAAGAGAAACGCCTTGCTCGATGTGCGCTCCCTCGATTGTTTCGCCGCTTTTTAATGCCGCTTTGATAGCCGCTTTATCCGGTGCGATTTCCACCTTCTGACGCATATACTGCGTAGGGATTTTTGTTACATCGTCGATGATAACTGCTGGCGGATTCTTCTTGATTTTCATCTCTCCCCGCGCCGTCATGATTGACTTCATATGCATCATTTCCATCGCCTGCATATACGCACCTTCCAGCCGTTTTTTGCGGCTCTCTAGGCTCTTGATATAGGCGTCGATTTTCTTCTTTTCGGTCTTTGCAGCGTCGATTGTTCCCTGCAATTTGCGGCAATACATAATGCCGGTTTCGCCTTTTGATACGACATCGTCCACGACATCAGCAAGTGCCGTCGCGATATCATCCCGCGACACATCATCGTCATCCAGCAATGCCAGGACATTGTTATATCTCTCGCTGATTTGATAGATGCTTTCCATTAAGCCGTTACCCCCTCAATCCTCTTCAGCTCATTATTCCAATCGACATTTTCCTTCAGCTCGTCGGCAACCTGTGCGCATTTGCGGATCACATCAATCGGTATCATCCGCGATTCACGCAGCTCTACATCATCGTCATCGTAGCTGACAAATTTATATAGCATGACATATGCATAACCAGCCGTTATCAGATTCCATATTTCGTGGTCTGTCTCGCCGTCTGGACGAGTTACTGCAATGCCAGTGCAATCGACTATCTCCTCCCCGTCCTGTGTAGCAATGAATCTATCCAGCCACGCGGGGCGAGTTTTTGTTTTTATCGCTTCGTAAAACATATCCAGCACCTCCGTTTTGTGCTACAATGTTGTTGTAGATAGTTGTGATTCCGCACAGCTATCTGCGTAAATACTGCGTTATATCTGCGCGATAGCTCCACGTCTGCCGTGGGGCTTTTTGCGTTACAAGAATATCCATGCGGCTATTGCTGCCGCGATCAATACAGCTGCTTGTGCGTCATCCGTAAGGTCATCCCACCGCATAGGCATTACCTCGCCAGTCCGCAGAATACGATGAACGCCCAGCAGATTGTGAACGCCACAAGCCCTGCCAGTTTTTTCAGCTGCTCATAACGAGCTGCTTTGATTCTCTCTGCTAAGTACATTTCAAACCGACCTCCTCGTATAAAGACTGTCTGCTTACACGTCCGTGGATGATGATTTACCACTCCATTTCCCAGGGAGGAACATAATCATATTCCTCCTCGTTGTCCTCCTCGTCTTCAGACGGCGCTCTGTAATCGCGCTCGTCGTATGTCGTGTCATAGTTACTGTCCATCTAACCCAACCTCCTCATATAACGCCTGACGGCTAACACGACCGTTAAAGAGGTTGTTTTACGACATGTTCGTAGACAGCCTGTCCATACTCTTTGACCGATATTTTTACTGTGCTATCGGTTGACAACAACTTCGATAACTTTGTGCCAGAAGATAACGTCACTTCTACGCCCCAGACAGCACACTGTTCTTCATTGCCGATATCGACGAAGAAATTACGGACTGCGACAACTTTACCAATCTCTTCAACGTCAACCCCGAAAAAAAGTGTGTCACTAGCGTTTTTTACGAAATTGGTCAGTGT
>Ga0256404_1008364_pt1 | contig 15610 bp, 12 predicted proteins | sample RumenRJG_01DNA_FD_185990 | JGI IMG/M metagenome (GOLD analysis project Ga0256404, IMG submission 185990) | Bovine rumen microbial communities from Lethbridge, Alberta, Canada - RJG_01 | ecosystem: Host-associated > Mammals > Digestive system > Stomach > Rumen | place: Canada: Alberta | collected...
CAGGCTGCTGCGGATCTTCAGTTTGAGCGAGCCGCCCAGCTCAGGGACTTGGTCTTCGAATATAAGGCAAAAATGAGATCCTAATGTTCCTCTATTGGGAACTTGACGGTTATCTTGGTGCCTTGATCCTCAGCACTTTCAATAGAAAGCTCGGCGTTACTAAGCTCCTTAAGTCTCAGGTAAATGTTTCTCATACCGGAGGACTTGTGGTTTTCGGAGCCATTGCCTGTGAGATTGATCTCGTCGAGATTTTGGCTGGAATATTCATCATCGGTAAGGGATGCCTTGATTTCCTCAAGACGCTCAGGAGTGAATCCAATACCGTCATCTATAACCTCCACAATATTGTAATTACCTTCTGTATAACTCTTTAGCAGAACTGTTCCGCCGCCAACCTTCTTCATTACACCGTGCTTGATAGCGTTCTCGATCAAAGGCTGAATGGAAAGTGGAGGAACCATAAAGTCGCTGGCTTTGATGTCATATTCAACATGCAGTCTGTCTCCGAAACGGACCTTTTCTATGTTTACGTAGCTGTTTATGTGATCCACCTCCGAGGCAAAGTTTATGCCGTCCAGATTGGTTACATTGTCCACGTTTGCCCTCAGGTAGTTTGAGAAATCGTAAATCATGTTGTAGGCCACATCCGGGTCGACCTTCACCAGAGTTCTGATTGAGGACAGGGTATTGAAAATGAAGTGGGGCTGAATCTGTCCCATCATGAGCTCCATCTGGCTTTCGTGAAGCTTGCCCTGGAGCTTCTCGCGTTCTTCAACACCGTAATAGCCTTTGTAGACGTGGACCAGAATTTGGCCTATAGCAAAGGAGTTTAGTGCGATCTTTGGTAGTGCTCCGATGTCGGTCCACAGTCTGTCACTTCCGAGAACAAAGTCGGAAATGACACCGATTACAACACCTGCGACCATTATCGTGGTTGCGATGAATTCAATTTGGTTGGAACGTATGGCAATTGTAGTCAGGTTGGCGCATTCTTTTCCAAACGATACCTGCCACAGCATATACAGCAGATAAAACGAGGCGAGGAATATTGCAAAGTATGCAACAGGAACGACTCTATCCAGCGGGAAGTTGATAACTGTCACGATTATGAATACGGCTAAGAGGACCGCTCCAAAACCATAGATGAGACCGTTTGTTAGTTTGCGGTTTTTGTTCTTGAATTTCTCGCCGACGTACAGGAGAATCAGCACAGCCTCAAGCATCAGACTGAGGACAGCGAGATAGTATTTAAGGTTGCTTCCCATGAGGAGGAGCGGCATTTTGGACCTGTTGGTAACCCAGATTCCGATGGAAACAAGCATCAGACCTGCGATAATCTGTGAACGATCATAATTGTATTTTGAAAAAACAATACCCAGAACAAGCAGTATTATTCCGAAGGTTAATACGCTAACCGCCATTCCGTAGGGGAGTGCAGTTGTTGCTCTAAGATAATGAACAAGTGTGTTGTCTTCACCTACGTAGAGCGGCTTGATGTATCCGCTGAAGCCGAAATCTCCGGCCTTGAACTCAATGGTGAGAGTCTTGTTGGACATGGACTCATTCAGCTTAATCAAATTCCAGTCGTCGGTGATGGCATAACTACGCGTCTTCTTGCCTGCTAATGGGAATTGGTAGATGGAGCTTCCTTCTACAGATGCAGTTAGAGCCATGTGGTAGTTTCTTGTGGCTACAGCGTAGTATTGAGAGAGAGCAGGGAGTTCCTTTGATAGGAGGATGGTCTCGTTTGCACCAACAGAGACGTTAGATGGAAGATCCACCATTTCGTCCCTATCTTCTGTAACCAAATGCCAACCACGACTAAAGGCCTGGTATCTATCTTCAACAGCAATTGTGCTATCTTCAGAGCTGAAATTTAGGGCGATAAATAAAAAGAGAGTGGATGCAACCAAAATAATCGAGATGATTCCCAACATATCTCGTGCAGTAGCATTCACATGAACTTGTTTAGATGTATTCTTGTCGTTCTTCTCAGTTTTCTTATCGTTCACAGTCCGCCCTCAATTACGTACGATTAGAATAAATGAACAGGTTAGAAACCCCATATACAGTCCTTGAATATTATAACATAAGAAGCGAAGTTGATAAAATGTTTAGCCGGAGAATATAGGGGAATAATATATTTAGCACTCACCACTTGACAGTGCTAACAAAAATGATATAATGCATTCTGTCAGGGATGCATTAACGCTTTCCGACAACTGAAGAAAGTGTGTTTTCATAGAATAATTATTGTAATAAGGAGGCAATAGACATGTTATTCCCAAGTGTATTTAGAAACAATTTTTTCGATGATTTCAATGATTTTATGGATTTTCCAACTGTTGCACGCAAGAGCACCGGAAGTCTTATGAAGAGCGACGTTAAGGACGCAGGAGACCATTTTGAACTCGATATGGATCTTCCGGGTTTCAAGAAGGAGGACGTGAAACTTCAGCTAAAGGACGGAGTTCTTAAGGTTTCTGCTTCAACAAAGACAGAAACCGACGAGAAAGATGCAGACGGAAAGTATATCCGTAGAGAGAGATTCCAAGGAACCTGTGAAAGAAGCTTCTATGTAGGCGAAAACCTTACAGAAGAAGACATCAAAGCCAAATTCGCAGATGGCGTTCTCAGCGTCAATGTACCCAAAATTGAGGCAAGACCTCAGATTGAAGAGAAATACATCTCGATTGAGGGGTAATACGACATTCGGCGGCCTGAGGCCGCCGTTTTTTTTGAAAAAGCGTTCAAATGACGACGATTTCCCCAAAAATCTGAACGGATTTACGCGTTCGTGGTGTATAATGTAATGTATGCCTAATGAAATAATTATTAAAAACGCAAATGAGAATAATCTTAGGAACTTCAGCGTGAAGATTCCGAGAGATAAGCTTGTGGTATTGACGGGGCTGTCGGGATCCGGCAAATCCTCCCTTGCTTTTGATACCATTTATGCAGAAGGACAAAGGCGATACGTTGAGAGCCTTTCTTCCTACGCACGTCAGTTCCTGGGGCAGATGGATAAGCCTAATGTCGAGCTCATAGAGGGACTGTCCCCGGCCATCTCAATAGACCAGAAAACTACCAGCAAGAACCCGAGATCCACGGTAGGAACCGTTACGGAGATTCACGACTACCTGCGTCTCATGTATGCAAGGATTGGAATTCCCCATTGTCCGGTCTGCGGCAGAGAGATCTCAAGCCAGAGCGTGGATCAGGTCGTTGATTCCATTATGCAGTATCCGGAGGAAACCAAACTCATGATTCTCGCGCCTTTGGTCAGAGGGCGAAAGGGTATGCACGAGAAAATTCTCGGACGAATTGTGAAGGATGGATATACGAGAGCCAGAATCGACGGAGAGATTGTTCGTCTTTATGCCGCTACAGGAGAGGGAGAGGCAAAGGATGGAGCAATCGTGGATGAAGACGGCAGGCCCATTAAACTGGAGAAAAACAACAAGCATACAATCGAGATTGTAGTAGATAGAATCGTCGTAAGACCGGGTCAGGAGGGACGAATCGCTGAAGCCGTTGAACTTGCAATGAGAGAGGCCGACGGGCTTTGTATTGCAAATATCCAGGACGGCGATTATAAGGCTGAGAGGATGTATTCCAGCAAGTTCGCATGTCCCGATCACGGCGTGGCGATAGAATCCATGGAGCCGAGATCCTTTTCCTTTAACAGCCCATTTGGTGCATGTCCCACATGTGCAGGACTTGGTTTTACCGAAACTGTTGACAGGGAGAAGACCATCGACATGGAAGGCACGATAGACTATGGTGCCTTTAGGAAGATATATGGAACCATGGAGTTCTCCAGCTATTACAAGAAGATGGCAGAGGTTGTGGCCGCCGACTATTCGGAGAGGACCGGATACCCGCTGGATGCTTTGTTGTATAAGCCGTATGGAGAGCTTCCTGCGGATTTCCAGCAGGAGATAGAATACGGAACAGGCGACAGGACTTTGAAATATACGTACAAGAATTCTCACGGCAAGATTCAGACGAGAGAGCACCCATTTGAAGGGGTTGTGGCCAGTATGGAACGTCGCTACAGAGAGACGGGCTCAGATGCCATGAGGGAGTGGATGTCCAGATACATGCACGTCAAGAGTTGTCCCGACTGTCAAGGCAAGAGGCTTAAGCCTGAGGTTCTCGCGGTTACCGTGGGAGACAAGAATCTGGCGGAGCTTTCTGACCTTTCGGTTCGAGACGCGCTTGAATTCATCAAGACACTCAAGCTAAACCAGAAGGAGAGCATAATCGCGGAGCAGATAATCAAGGAAATCAAGGAACGCCTGTCGTTCCTGGTAAACGTCGGCCTTGAATATCTTACGCTCTCAAGGTCTTCAGGGACGCTTTCGGGAGGAGAATCCCAGAGAATTCGTCTCGCCACACAGATTGGCTCAAGCTTAATGGGCGTCCTATACATTTTGGACGAGCCGAGCATAGGCCTCCACCAAAGAGATAACAGCAAGCTGCTCGCAACCCTTAGAAAGCTGACTAACCTTGGGAATACTCTTATCGTTGTAGAGCATGACGAAGAAACCATGTATGCTGCTGATCACATCGTAGACATAGGCCCGGGTGCAGGAATCCACGGAGGAAAACTCGTTTGCCAGGGGACGGTTGACGACATCAAAGCTTGCAAGAAATCCATTACCGGCCAGTATTTGTCCGGAGAGAAGAAGATTGAAATCCCAAGCGTTAGACGCCCCGGAAACGGTAATTCAATCACCATCAAAGGCGCCCGCGCAAACAATCTCAAGAACATCGATGTCGATGTGCCTCTTGGAAAACTGGTCTGCGTGACGGGTGTTTCAGGATCCGGAAAGAGCAGCCTTATAAACGAAATTCTGAACAAAGGCGCCATGAGAGCTCTCGGAAGAGAGGGTGAGGACCCCGGCGACCACGACGAGATTCTAGGCCTTGAAAACATAGACAAGATAATAGACATCGACCAAAGCCCCATCGGAAGAACTCCAAGGTCCAATCCGGCAACATATACCAAGATGTTTGACAAGATAAGGGATCTCTACGCGGCTCTTCCCGAAGCCAAGATGCGCGGATACAAGAAGGGAAGATTCAGCTTCAATGTAAAAGGCGGTCGCTGCGAGTCCTGCTCCGGCGATGGCATAATCAAGATAGAGATGCACTTCCTACCCGATGTATATGTTCCTTGCGAGGTTTGCCACGGAAGGAGATACAACCGAGAGACCCTGGAGGTCAAGTATAAGGATAAGAGTATCTTTGATGTTCTCGATATGACCGTAACTGAGGGATTGGAATTCTTCAAAAACTTGCCCGCAATTCATCGTCACCTAAAGACTTTGGACGACGTAGGCCTTGGATATATCAAGATAGGTCAGCCATCAACCCAGCTTTCGGGAGGCGAAGCTCAGAGAGTTAAACTTGCAACAGAGCTCAGCAAGAGAGACACGGGAAATACCTTGTATATTCTGGACGAGCCAACAACGGGACTTCACTTTGCGGACGTGGACAAGCTAATTCAGGTCCTTCAGCGCCTGGTGGATGAGGGGAACACGGTGGTTGTTATCGAGCACAACCTGGATGTAATCAAGTGCGCCGACCACATAATAGACCTGGGTCCCGAGGGTGGCGGCAAAGGCGGCACCCTGGTGGCAACAGGAACACCGGAAGAGGTAGCCAAGAATAAGAAGAGCTATACAGGTCAGTATCTCAAGAAAATGCTATAAGGATGCCGTTATTGATTTGTTGGATAGTTGCGCATATTAAAGCTTTTGCCGTATAATAATAAAGTTATGAAGATATTAGAATTACTAGAAAAAGATAGGGATAAAATCCTTACAGAACTTGCTCAGGCGCAGACCCCGGAAAAGGGGACAGTTGTATTGGAAAACGAGCTGGATAAGCTTGTTCTTCAGTATAATGACAAGGCCGACAGTGACAGGGAGAGAGAAGCTGCTGCTTCGATGATTCAGGCCATTAGGCTTTCTATTCCATTTATGGACACAGTGGGAGAAACCAAGGTCTGGGAAAGAGAAGGAGCCGGGGAAGGAAAGAACAACCTGCCTGCAATCATCCTTGCTATTTTCGGCATCTGTGTTTTGGCTCTTGCCGTAATACCCGATATGGTTATAAACGAAACCACAGGGCTTCAAACTACTGAAATCACAAGGTATGGCTTTGCTGCCGGAGGTGGAGTTTTGATGCTTCTCGCTGGAATTCTCTTTGGTAGACCTGCCAAGAAGGGCAAGAAGGAGCACCAGGTTGAGTTCAGGGTGGACACAGCCAAGGCCTTTAGAAGTCTGAGGAATGCGATTCTTGCAGTGGATCAGAGCCTGGAGGAAATCAAGGCACAGGAGAGATGGGCCAAGAAGGAACAGGCCGGCACCATTGAAGGCAAGGAAATCAGTTCATCGGAGATTGATCTCTTTGCTGATCTTTTGACAGCCGGATACACCAAGGACGGCGAATATGCCTTGGATAAGATTGAAGATTTGAGATACTATCTGCACAAGAATCAGATAGAAACATTGGATTATTCTGAAGAGAACCAAAGGTATTTTGATATCATGCCGGGAAAACAGGGTGGGACCATACGCCCTGCTTTGGTTGCTGACGGAAAGCTTCTCAAGAAGGGCCTTGCGTCCTCGGGGAAATAGCGAACAAGCCCGAGGCTTTGGCTCCTCGGGGAAATAGCGAACAAGCCCGAGGCTTTGGCTCCTCGGGGAAATAGATGGATGATTTCAAACGAGTGGAGACATAATGGAACGATTCTACGGATTTGACCTTGGCGATGCGGAAAGCGCCATTGCAAAATTGGAAAAAGAAGATCAAGTTGTGCCGGAAATGCTGACGGTGGTGGATGAAAAGAGTTTCATCACAGCCTACGCTCAGCTAGCTTCCGGTGAACTTTTAATTGGAGAAAAGGCCTGCTATGCGGATAATGCCATCAAGAGAAAGCTGCGCTTTAAGAGTCGATTCCTGACAGATACGTCCAGCGCCCAGGACGTTAAGAGCTTTGCTGCCGGAGTTCTGGGAGAAATCGTAGGGTCAGGAGATCTTGTGAAGAATGACGAATGCAGCTTTTACATCGGTTGTCCAGCGGGCTGGGACAAGAACGCCCGCGAGCATTACAGAGAGATATTTGAGGCGGTGGGTTATCCTCCCGCAAAGATTATATCCGAGTCTCGAGCTGCAATGGTCAGCGCCTGCCAGTCCAAACACCTTCAGGTTGGCGTAGATATTCTATCAAAGCCGGTCCTGGTTGTTGATATAGGTTCGTCCACAACGGACTTTGCTTATATCATGGGCGGCAAGGAAGTTGAGATGCAGACTGCAGGAGAGGTCGCACTTGGCGGAGGACTTATGGATGAGATTCTTCTTGAGGAGTCCATAAACGGCTCCATGTTCAAGCGTAAAATCCGTTCGACCCTCGAAGAAAGCGAACCGTGGAAGTCATACTGCGAATTTACCGCAAGACGTCTTAAGGAAAAATACTTCTCCGATGAAGACTATTGGAGCACCAACGAGTGCAAGGAAGCAGTTGTGATTCAGTATCACATACCCACCAAGCTTACCCTGAAGATGGACAAGGCTATTGCCGATAAGCTCTTGAACAAGAAGATTGAGAAGCTTGGAAACAGGTCCTTTAAGGAGGTGTTCGTTGAGGCGCTGAAGGATGTAAAGAAGAATATAAGCGGAAGCCAGCCGGAACTTATCTTCTTGACCGGTGGTGTAAGCAAGCTTCCGGCTATTAGAGATTGGTGCAGCTCCGTATTCTCCGACGCTGTTATAATCGCAGGTGCGGAACCGGAATTCTCGGTGGCTAGGGGACTTGCGTACTGCGGAAGAATAGATGAGGACCTTCGCGAACTCAAGGAAGAGCTCCAGGAATTCATAACATCTTCCACAATAGAAGAAATAGTTGGAAAGCACATTATCAATCTATATAAAGATGCCGTGGATATTTTGGTAGAGCCTATACTCACCAAGGTCGCCATGCCGATTTTTGAAAGATGGAGATCCGGCGAGATAAGAAAACTTGCGGATACGGATGTTGAGCTCCAGGCAGGAATTGAATCATTCTTGAGAACGGATGAGGTTAGAGAACTCCTGGCAGGTCCGATTACCGATTGGCTGAAGCCGGTTGCAGAGGAACTAGAAGAATACACCGTTCCAATCTGCGTGAAACACAGAGTTCCATACACAGCGCTCAGTCTGAAATCATATCTTGCGGTTTCGGATATAGACATCAAAGTCGCCGCCAAGAATATCTTTGCTGTAGAGGAGATGACATGGCTGATTGATTCTCTGGTTACAGTGCTGGTAGGACTTCTGATTGCTGCAATCGACGTGGTTCCGTTCCTGGCAGGCCCCGAGGGTGTAATTGTAGGTGTAATCGCATCTGCGGTGATTTTGATCCTGGGGAAGGACAAGATGGAGGCTAAGCTTCTGGAGTCAGATATTCCAAATGCCATGAGAAAACTGATACCCAAGAACACATTCAAATCTCGAATGGAAACCATCAGCGCTCAGGTTAAGTCCGGCTTCTACGAAAGCCTGGAGCAGGAGAAGAACGACGAGATTACCAAGAGGATGGTGGATGAAATATCCGCCCAGATAGAGCAAACTTTGATTAAGATGGCAGAGGTTGTGGAGATCCCCCTAGGGTAATGGGGGGAAGCCCCCTGGATGATTGGGGAACGCCCACTGGATGATTGGGGCGAAATAGAATCGTAAAGAGGTAAAGTATGTTTAGAAATCAAAACATGACCATGTTGACGGACTTTTATGAAATCACCATGGCCAACGGCTATTTGGAATCCGGAATTGCAGAAGAAATCGCATATTTCGACATGTTCTTCAGAAAGGTGCCGGACTCCGGCGGCTTTGCAATCATGGCCGGAATTCAGCAGGTGTGCGATTACTTATCCAATCTGAAGTTTGAAGAAAGGGACATCGAATTCCTACGGAACAAAGGCATCTTCTGCGAGGAATTCCTTGAGTACCTGAGAAACTTCAAGTTTGCATGCGATGTATGGGCCGTTCCTGAGGGCACGCCTATATTCCCCCATGAACCAATTATCACGGTTAGAGGTCCCATAATGCAGGCTCAGTTCATAGAGACCATGCTGCTCCTTATCGTGAATCACCAAAGCCTCATTGCAACCAAGGCAAATAGAATCGTCAGAGCCGCTCAGGGGCGTCCTATTTTGGAGTTCGGAACCAGAAGGGCTCACGGTATAGCTGCAGCGCTTCACGGCGCGAGAGCTGCATACATCGGTGGATGCGCAGGAACTGCGTGCGCCAAGTCGGATGAAGAGTATGGCATTCCGGCTCTTGGAACCATGGCTCACAGCTGGGTTCAAATGTTCCCAACGGAATACGAGGCCTTCAAGAAATATGCGGAAATATATCCGGAAAACTGCACGCTGCTTGTTGACACATACAATGTGCTTAAGTCAGGAGTCCCTGCAGCCATTAAGGTGTTCCAGGAGGTCAAGCCCGAGAAGATGGCAATCAGAATCGACAGTGGTGATATGACCTATCTGACTCAGGAATCCCGCAAGATGCTTGATGAGGCAGGTCTGCAGGATTGCGCTATAACGGTAAGCAATTCCATAGATGAATATCTCATTAGGGATGTTTTGATGGAAGGCGCCAAGATTGATGCCTTTGGTGTAGGGGAGAGACTTATCACTGCGAAGTCCGAGCCTGTATTTGGCGGAGTGTATAAGTTGGCAGCCTTGGAGATTGACGGTGAGATTATCCCCAAGATTAAGATTTCCGAGAACGTTGAGAAGATTACAAATCCCGGGTTCAAAACCCTCTACAGACTATACGACAACGAAAGCGGCAAAGCCTTGGCAGACATAATGACCTTGGATGGAGAGGAGATACCGACAGACAGAGAGTATGAAATCTTCGATCCTAATGCTGTTTGGAAGAAAAAGAAGCTGACCAACTTCAGCGTTAAAAACCTGAGGGTTCAGCTTTTCGATAAGGGTGAGCTGGTTTATGACAACCCCAGCATCGATGAAATAAAGGCCTACTGTGAGGATCAGATTCACACCCTCTGGCCGCAGATGCTGCGTTTCGAGAACCCGCAAACCTATTACGTAGACCTATCTAAAAAACTTTATGATATGAAGCAAGACCTTATTAACGCCCATCACGACTAAGCCGCCCGCGCCCTGTGGTATGCGGCTTTTGCACGCTGCCGCCCACGCCCTGCGGTATGCGGCTTTTGGGCGAAAAGTGTTCAAATAAACCCTAAAAAAATAAAAAAGCGTTCAGAAAAAATCAAAAATGGTGATTATCTGAACGTTTTTGCTTGTTGAAGAAGGACCGCTGACTCAAGGTATTGACATTTTTGAATAGTTACTATATATTACCAGTAAAAAATTGTAAATAGTTACCTTTGTTCGAAAGAGCAAGGATTGATTGTAATCATGGCAGATTTTATAGAGTTAATCAACAATCAAATCAATAGTCTTAGAAACCTCTTGGACGAATCTACCTCAAGAGGCAGACTATCCGAGGGACATCTGTTGATGAGGGGACGAAAGAAACAGCCGGCTTTTTATTTGTGTGATGGTCAAGGGAGAATTCCAAAGGGATCCCACAGACTCTCTTCGGAGTTGGCATATGAAATTGCTAGAAATAAGTATTATGCAGTTCTAGATTCGCGGCTTAAGAATAATATTGCGCTTCTGGAAAAAGTGCTGGGTAAGTATCAGCTCCTTGATGAGAAGAGCTTGATGCAGGAACTTCCTCTTGTTTACCAGGAAGCGCTTTTGATATGTGGTGGAGAAGCACTCAATGAGCAAGGCGGGGATTCAGCCGAAAGAAACGGGGAGCGAGGCGCATGTTTGAGTGGAAAAGCTACAGTGCGAAATGCGGGTGTGGGGGGAAAGGCTGCTAAGCGAGGCCGGACGAGGAAACGAAAGTCGCTAAAAAATGTTATGCCTATTGAGAATGCACATATCGCGATAGATGGGACTCCCGTTAGGTCGCTCGGGGAAGTTATCATTTATAATGCGCTATTACGACATAGTGTTGATTTTGAGTACGAAGCCGAAATTGTACTTATAGGCAAAGGAGGGGAGCTATTGGTCAGATATCCTGACTTTACAATACATCTTAGGGACCGAAAAGTATATTGGGAACATGTGGGAATGTATGGGGATGAAGAATACCGAAAGGCCTACGAGGAGAAGATTAAGCTATATTATGAAAACGAAATAGTACTTGGACTAAACCTTGTTGTGACCTTTGCTCAACAGAGCAGATATATTGATAGCCGTATGATAGACTCCATAGCACGAAGTCTAGCAGAAATGGATGAGGTATTATAATGCAAAAACGTTCAAATGTGAGGCAAAAATCAAAAAAAGTGTTCAAATCAGACGAAAAATCATGGTTATTTGAACACTTTTGAGCTTTTTGTGGTATATCCGCTGTGCCTCGCTAGGCTTTGTTGCTGGCGTTAAGGACGTTTTTGATCTTGTGCTGCACCATACGGGTGATGGCGTCTCTACCCGGCCCCATGTATTTACGAGGGTCGAATTCTGCAGGATTCTCTATGAGGAATTTCCTTATTTCTGCAGTCATTGCAAGTCTTAAATCCGTATCTATATTTACTTTGCAGATTCCGTACTTGGTGGACTCTCTTATCATGTCCTCGGGAACGCCCTGTGCGCCCGGAATCTCGCCGCCGTATTCATTGCAGCGATCCACGAATTCCTTAAGAACGCTTGAAGCTCCGTGAAGGACCAAAGGCGTCTCCGGAATTAGGGAATGAATAGTTTTCAATCTTTCATAGTCAAGGTATGGTTCGCCTTTGAATTTGTAGGCTCCGTGGCTGGTTCCGATGGCGATTGCAAGGGAATCCACGCCGGTTCTTTCAACAAATTCAGCCGCTTCATCGGGATCCGTGAAGGTGGCGGAACGCGCATCAACCTTTATATTGTCTTCTACACCGGCAAGTTTACCAAGCTCGGCTTCAACAACAACGCCGTGATCGTGGGCGTATTCTACTACCTGCTTGGTAAGAGCGATGTTTTCTTCAAATGGGTGCTTGGATCCATCTACCATAACGGAGGTGAAGCCTCCATCCACACAGGATTTACATATCTCGAAATCCTCGCCGTGATCCAGATGCAGAGCCAGGTCAAGGCCCGTATCTTCAATTGCAGCCTCCACAAGCTTTAGCAGATAAACAGGCTTGGCGTATTTTCTGGCACCCGCGGATACCTGAAGGATAAGAGGGGCATTTTCCAGCTTGGCAGCATCCATTATGCCCTGAATTATTTCCATATTGTTTACGTTGAAAGCTCCAACAGCATAGTCGGACTTAAGAGCTTTCTCAAACATTGCTTTGGTTGTTACAAGAGCCATAAAAACCTCCTTATATACCAGCGGCTGCACATTTATCTCGTGGCTTCAGCACCATCAGCCTTCATCAACAGCCTCTTCGGCTGTTTCATCGTATTCCTCAACATATTCTTCCTCGGAAGCTTCCTCGCCGCCGGCTTCTGACGATTCGGCAGATTCTCCCTCAGCAGACTCGCCCTCGGCAGCTTCTCCCTCGGCAGCTTCAGTCACTTCAGGCGGATATTCCTTGGTGACTTCTTTTACGATATCTCTTTGGGTGGTGCCGGCTGTAAAGGTGAAAGTGTCTGACTTAATGTCCAACGGATTCACTTCTGCTTTTTCGCAAATTGCGGCATAATCCTCATAAGAGGTGAATAAGCCAGCCTCGACCAAAGGCGCAACGGCATTCACGGCATCTCCGCTTCCCGTCTCAACGGTTACTTCCTTGAGAAGTCTTCCCTTGGCCCAGATGTCGCTATCCTCGGGACCTGATCCCGGACCGGCTTCTTCTTCCTCACGAGTGTCTTCACCACTAGGGATCAAGCTCTCCTGAGGCGTAGATTCTTCCTCGTTCAACAAAGCCTGTTCCTGCATTTCCTGGGCAAGAACCTTGGGATAGTCCATGATATAGTTAACACGCCAATAGATCACTGCGGCAGCTGCTACAAGAATAAACAGTATAACCACAATGTCATTCCAGTTGTATAGGAAATCTTTAATCTTCTTCAATTTATTGCCTCCCCATCGTTACCCCTCCGCATTCTGAAGATGCGGTGTAATCTGACACTTAATGTTAGCACATTTATGGAATAATAACAAATTTTTAGAGTGAAGAATTCTTTACAGGGGAAATACATTTTGCACACAAAAGAGCCTTGTTGTATAATGCTTTTTGTGATAAGTTTTAGAATCGAAAACAATGATAGGGATATGAGACTGGACAGATTTCTCAGAAAATGCCTTCCCGGGGCGCCTTTGTCCTTTGTTTATAAGACAATACGCAAGGATTTGAAGGTTAACGGGAAGAGAGAATCCGAGAAATACGTTCTTAAACTCGGCGACGAGGTTAGCCTGTATATGTCCGACGAGGACTATAAGAGGTTTTCTGCGACCAAGGAGCACGTTCGCGCCAAGAAGCAGTTTTCGGTTATTTACGAGGATGAGAACATTCTCATTGTCGATAAACCATACGGTCTATTGACCCACGGTGACAGCACGGAGAAAAAGAATCATCTCACCAACCAGGTTATTGATTATCTGATTGAAGAAGGTGCGTACAATCCCAGGGTGGAGAAGACATTCACTCCGGCTCCTGCTAACAGAATAGACAGAAACACCACGGGGCTCGTTGCCTTTGGTAAAAATGCTCCGGCACTCAGGGAACTCAATCAGTTGATTAGATCTCGAGAGGGTGTTTCCAAATACTATATGGCTATCGTGGTGGGTGAACTCAAGAAGCCTTTGGTCCTCAGAGGCGAAATGATTAAGGACAGAGACAAGAACAAAGCCGTAATCGTTTCAGGTTCATCCAAATCCGATAATCCACAAGCCAAATCCATGGAAACCCATGTGGAACCCGTTAAGATATCCAAAGGCTATACACTGGTTGAGGTGAGAATTGTAACGGGAAGAACCCATCAGATAAGGTCGCAGCTTGCGGATGCCGAATATCCCATAGTTGGGGATCCCAAATACGGAGCGAGAGCTAAAGGCGGCGGCTCCGGACAGCTGCTTCATGCGAGCAGGCTGGAATTCGATCCCCCTGAGGACAGCATGCTGAGTTATATGAAGGGAGTCAAGGTTGAAGCGCCCCTCCCGGAAAGATTCTTAGAAATCAAGAATAAATTATTTATAGAGAGATAGAAATTGAGAAGTAAGAAATATCAGGATTTAGATTGGTCGGATGACCCGAAGAACAATATGGAAAATAGGGACTCTGTGTACTTGAGTGACATAGAGGAGGCAGGAGCGATTGATGAGATGGCTGCTGCAACGAAAGCCTCAGAAGAAGTCAACGAAGGTAGCATGGCGGTTATCTTTGATTTCCTTAAGGAGATCATCATTGCCATCATCATAGCAATAATCGTAATGCAGTTCATCAAGCCTACGATTGTGCAGCAGCGCTCCATGGAGCCGAATTTCTATGAGAACGATTACCTTCTTGTGAGCAGGCAGTCGTACAAGCTATTCCAAGGAACTCCGGAGCTCGGTGACGTTATAATATTCTCCACGGGAACCAAGACATCCTCCGGAAAAGACAAGCTCCTCATCAAGAGAGTAATCGGAGTGCCCGGCGACGTGGTTGCCATCAAAGACGGCAAGGTATATCTAAACGGTGAAATCATAGACGACAGCTATACCAAAGATCAATACACTACAGGAGATGTTGAAGAGACTGTTATCCCTGCAGAGAGTTTGTTCTGCATGGGAGATAACAGAGCTTCAAGTGTCGACAGCAGAAGCCCTGAGATTGGGTTTGTGAGCTATGACAGTATCGTGGGCAAGGTAGTGTTTAGGGTTTTCCCCTTTAGCGAATTTGGAAGGATCACGAATCCGTACAGTAGCTAATTCGGAAGAGTTTAGCGATTAATCCAATTCCATGTAAACATGGGATTGACTGAATAAAGGAAGATATGGCAAAGAAGAAGGAAAGAAAACTCGTGGCGAACAATAAAAAGGCTCGTCATGATTATTTTTTGGAAGAGATATTTGAAGCCGGAATCGCTCTTACGGGAACCGAAATTAAGTCTGTAAGAAACGGTAAGGTTAGTCTCAAGGAAAGCTACGCCAAGATAGAAGGTGGCGAGGTGCTTTTGCTTGGGATGAATATCAGTCCGTATAAAGAAGGCAACAGATATAACGTCGATCCCGTGCGGCCGAGAAAACTTCTGCTCCATAAGAGAGAGATAAGAAGACTTATCGGTGGAATCAAGGAGCAGGGGATGACACTGGTTCCGCTTCAGATGTATATCAACGAGAATGGTCTTGCGAAAGTTGAAATCGCGTTGGCAAAGGGTAAGAAACTCTACGACAAGAGAGAGGCCATTGCCAAGAAGGATGCAAAACGTGCAATGGAGCGCGCGGTGAGAAACAAGCGCTAGGCCGTGGGCGAGCTAAGGAGAGTGACCGCGAGCGAGCTAAGGAGAATGGCCGCGGGCGAGCTGAGGGAAGTGACCGCGACCCGCAAGAAAACGAAAATAAAAACCGCAGATAAGTTCTGCGGTTTTTGATTGCTAATTTCGCG
>Ga0256404_1008365_pt1 | contig 15610 bp, 15 predicted proteins | sample RumenRJG_01DNA_FD_185990 | JGI IMG/M metagenome (GOLD analysis project Ga0256404, IMG submission 185990) | Bovine rumen microbial communities from Lethbridge, Alberta, Canada - RJG_01 | ecosystem: Host-associated > Mammals > Digestive system > Stomach > Rumen | place: Canada: Alberta | collected...
TATTGATGAGGAAAAATGCGTCAACTGCGGACATTGCATTCACAACTGTCCGTTCGGCGCCATCGGATCAAAAGTTTTCTTAGTCAACATTATTGAAGACATCAAAGCCGGGAAAGAAGTGATTGCCATGGTTGCTCCTTCCATCGAAGGTCAGTTCGGCGACAACGTCAATCTTTCCGTCATCCGTGACACCTTAAAGAAGATCGGATTCAGCGACATGGTCGAAGTCTCCTTAGGAGCCGACATGACAGCTGCCTACGAATCCGAAGAATGGTCCGAAGCCTTAAAGGAAGGCAAACAGGTCACAACATCCTGCTGCCCGGCCTTCATCAGCATGTTAAAGAAACACTTCCCGCAGGTCTATGAAAACAACATGAGCAACACGGTTTCCCCGATGTGCGCCATGTCCCGTTACCTCAAGGCCATCAAACCGGACTGTGTGACAGTCTTCATCGGCCCATGTGTTGCCAAGAAGGATGAAGCGCAGAACCAGGGTCTGGAAGACAATGCCGACTACGTCATGACATACGGCGAGCTGCAGTTCTTAATGGATTCCAAGGACATTACATTCGAAACGGATGTTGAAACATTCGAACAGGAAGGCAGCGTCTTCGGTAAGCGTTTCGCTTCCAGTGGCGGTGTTGCCAATGCCGTATTGGAATGCATGAGAGAGCGCGGCGAAGATACACGTGATATCACCCTGTTACAGTGTGCCGGCGGTGAGGATTGCAAGAAAGCCATCACATTGCTGAAATTCGGCAAGCTGAAAGAGAACTTCGTGGAAGGCATGTTCTGTCCGAGCGGATGCGTCGGCGGACCGTCCAAGCGGAAAACGGAAGTGGAAATCACCCGTGCCCGTGTCAAACTTCTGGCCGAAGCGGACAACCGGAAGATTCTGGACAACTTAAAGAATCTGCCGATGGAACAGTTCTCCATGTACCGGGACTGGAAGAAGGAACAGTAAAACCATCAGGGACTTGCAAAAGTCCCTTTTTTCATGCAAAAAAAGTCCCGCACCGGGAAAATCGGAGGTACCGGTGCGGGATATAATAAATAGATCCGTCATCCGCCATTTAGCGTGAATCGTAAACCTTATTCATGATGATAATGGCGATGCTCATAATACCGAGTACCGCAAAAATACCCAACTCACCGCGGAGCAGATATTTCAGATTATAGATGAAATTCATTGGTGTAATACTCATGTTTCACCTCTATAAGAAGAAACTTAACATCAGACCGCCGGCAATGACCGAAGCAATCTGTCCGGAGACATTGACGCCCATGGAGAACATCAACAGGAAATTCTGCGGATCTTCCTCGAGTCCCATCTTATGAATGATTCTGCCGCTCATCGGGAATGCGGAGATTCCGGCTGCCCCGATCATCGGATTGACTTTCTTTTTTAAGAAGAGATTCAACAGCTTCGCAAAGAGAACGCCGCCGATCGTATCAAAGATAAAGGCAAACAGTCCTAAGCAGAGAATCATAAGTGTTTCCACCGTCAGGAATGTTTCCGCCCGCATCTGGGAAGCGATGCTGATGCCTAAGATCAAAGTGATCAGATTGGCCAAGACCCCTTCCGCTGTATGTGTCAGGCTCTTTAATACGCCGCATTCTTTGATCAAATTGCCGAACATCAAAAAACCCACAAGCTGTACCGCTTCCGGTGCCACGAGACCGGCAATGATGGTTAAGATGATTGGGAACAGGATCCGTGTCATGATCGGAACCTGTTTTGCTTCGTAGTCCATGCGGATCTTCCGCTCTTCCCTGGTTGTTATTAAACGGATGATCGGAGGCTGAATGATCGGTACCAAAGCCATATAGGAGTAAGCTGCCACCATGATGGCACTGAGATACTGACTCTTTAGCGCCTGGGCGACTACGATGGCTGTCGGGCCATCTGCCGCACCGATCGTGGCAATTGCGGCCGCATCGTTGATCGGGAAGAACATCGAGCCGATACAGAAGGTAAAGAAGATACCGAACTGTGCCGCCGCTCCAAACATCATCAGAAACGGATTGGCCAATAGCGGTCCGAAGTCGCACATGGCCCCGATTCCGATAAACAAGAGCAACGGGAAGAGTTCATTGGCTATTCCTGCCTCATACAGTGTGCTCAGTGCTCCTTCCTTAAGCGCGCCGTCAATGATCTGGGAGATGGCTCCCGAAAACGGCAGATTGACTAAGATTGCCCCAAAACCGATTGGGAGTAAGAGCGATGGCTCCATATCCCGCTTGATGGCCAGGTAGATCAATATTCCGCCGATGACCCACATTGTAACCTGCTGCCAGGTGAGACGTAACAGGTTTTCGTATAAAAAACTCATAAACTCCCCCTAGAGATGAAAACTGATTTCTCCGCTGCGCAGATAATAGGTCTTATCATTGCGTTTGACTTCCAGTGTATAGTTTTCGCGGATTCCACCGACTTCGACCAGTTCTTTCTTCCGGTCGATCTGGGCATACACTTTTTTGCCTTTTAAATAGTCATATTCTTCAATTTCATGATAGAAGGAAGTTCCTTCCATGATCTCTTCAAATGCCGTCAGAAGATTCTGATAAAGCTCATCCCGGAATTCGTTGACGTCGATGTAATCACCGCTTTCCAGATAATAGGATGTCGGTTCATTCTGTTTGTAGTAGGCAAATTCCTTCTGATTCAGATTGACACCGATGCCGATGATCATGCATTCCGTCACCTCCTGAAAGACGCTTTCCAGTAAGATTCCCGAAATCTTTTTGTCGTTTACGTAAACGTCATTCGGCCACTTCACGGACAGATTCTTTAAGCCGTGTTTCTCCAGTGTCTTTAAGACAACGTAGGCCGTAACCACGGAGAGCTCTTCCAGCTTAGAATAGTATTTGGAATCTTTGATCAGCAGCGAGCAGTAAAGATTCCCGTATTCCGAATCCCATACGCGGTTTCTTCTTCCCCTGCCATTAGTCTGCCGCTTCGCACTTACCATGGTAAAGGAATCCAATTCCGCGTAATTCTCCTTTAAATACTGATTGGTTGATGCCAGTGTATCAAACTCCAACAGTTTCATCCTCTTCTCTCCCATCTATTCTATTCCAACGTGATCATAAGATCCTTGTTCTTCACTTCATCGCCTTCCGCAATGAGCACTTCGGATACGATTCCGTCATAGGCGGAGCGGATCTCGTTTTCCAGTTTCATTGCTTCAATGATGCAGACTGTCTGTTCCTTGCGGACGCGCTGTCCCTTCTTCACCAGAACCTCCAGCACCTTGCCGCTTAACGGGGCATGGATTTCCCGGTGGTTGTGATGTTCTGCAGGTTCCTCCTTTGTTACCGGAGTTTCCTTTTTGGTTTCAGAAGTGACTTCTTCCACTTCCACTTCATAGACTTTATCGTTAACTTTCACGCGGTATGTTTTCATATCATTTCACCTCTCTGACAGAAATCACCCGGACATCTGTCTTATACTCTTCATGACACGCAATCGATGCCATAAGTGCCGCAACCACGGCATTCTCATCCTCTAAGTTAAGAGGTTGCTTTTCCTCCATTTGTTTTTCTTTTTCCTGCATCGCCATCTTATTGCGGTACAGCTGACGGATATGCAAGATCAGTATGAGCAACGGGATATAGATGCATAGGGCCGTAATTCCGGAGTATTTCTGCATGAGTTCCAATAGATTCATATCTGCTCCTTACTAGATAAACATTTCAAATGAGTCAACTTCATTGGCTTCCCTGTTGTATTTCTTCTTGAGAAATTCCCTGGCCACATTTTCAAAGAGCGCCAGAGATAAAACGTCTTCATCGCTTTTGGCAATGTCGGCATACTTCGCTTTTAACGCTTCAAATTCCGGAGCGAGAAGATCGGCCGGACGGCACGTGATCTCTTCATCGTCTCCGATGATCTGACGTTTGATTTCCTCATTGACCGGTGCCGGCGTCTTGCCGTATTTACCATGGAGATAGTCTTTGACTTCCTTGGCGCATAAGGCGTACCGCTTCCCATGCAATACATTCAGCAAAGCCTGCGTTCCGACCATCTGACTCATCGGCGTGACCAGCGGCGGATAGCCTAAATCCTTCCGTACCTTCGGAATCTCCTGTAAAACTTCCTCGTAGCGGTCAGAGGCATTCTGCTCATTGAGTTGCTTCACCAAATTTGAAAGCATGCCGCCAGGGACCTGATAGGTAAGAATGTTCGGGTTGATCTGCAATGATTTCGGATTCAAGAGTCCGTTTTTAATATATTTGGCAACGATCTGCGTCATGATTGGCTCCGCTTCATGCAGTGCGTCAAGATTCAGCTGCGGATCGTATTCGGTTCCTTTGAGTGCGGTGCAGAGCGCCTGGGTGGACGGCTGGGCAGTACCGTTAGAGAGCGGCGAGAGCGAAGTGTCCACGATGTCGCATCCGGCTTTGATTGCTTCCATATAGGTCATCTCGCATAAGCCTGCCGTGCAGTGCGAATGCAGTTCCAATGGGATACTGATTTCTTTCTTTAAGGCCGTAAACAGAGCCTTGGCATCCTGCGGAGTCAAGACCCCTGCCATATCCTTGATGCATAAGGAGGAAGCGCCTAACTGTACGACTTCCTTCGCTAAGGAAACATAATAGTCAATGGTATGCACCGGAGATGTTGTATAGGAAAGTGCGATCTGGCATTCCCCGCCGTATTTAATGGTGGATTCCACTGCCTGCCTTAAATTCCGGATATCGTTTAGGGCATCAAAGACACGGATGATATCAATGCCGTTTTCAATGGCCTTCTTGCAGAACATATCGACAACATCATCCGAGTAGTGGCGGTATCCCAGAATGTTTTGTCCGCGGAAGAGCATCTGCAGTTTGGTATGTTTCAAGACTTTCTTGACTTCCCGGAGTCTGTCCCAGGGATCTTCATTTAAAAAGCGCATACAGGCATCAAATGTAGCACCGCCCCATACTTCCACGGCATGGTAACCCGCATTATCAAAACACCTGCATAACGCAACGACTTCTTCCGTTGTCATACGGGTCGCAAAAAGAGACTGATGTCCGTCACGGACGGAGGTTTCCACGATTTTAACCATGAAATGCACCTTTCTTTTTCTAACAATGATTATGTGTACTATCTTTAATTAAATTGTATCATTTTTTGTACCGATTGTGAAAAAAATGTCAGTGATTTTCTTCACTGGCATTTCTTCACTATTTACACATGTTTTCGGCAAGTGCCTTGATCTCTTCCAACTGATTTGGAAAGACCTTCTCATGACGCTGCTTTTTACTCTCCGGATCAAAGTTTGTCCAGGTGTAGCGGCTGTAGTCCGCAACCTGCAGGGTATTGCCGCAGATATAGGTTTCCGTTTTCCCTACAAAGGTATCGAGTGACCCTTTTAAGCGGGCAATCATATCCGTATAACCGATCGCATCGTAGTATTCTTCCGGCGCATTGGAACTCATGAGGAATAAAACTTTTTTCTCCGGCGCATGATAACATCTGCGCTCTTTTTCATACGTGAGATTCTGGAAGATGAGACGTTCAAACAGAGCACGGAACCCGGCAGAAGGTTCGCCGAGATAATTCGGTGTTCCAAGGATTACCACATCGCTCTCCGCAATGGACTGTAAGATCGGTTTTAATCCGTCGTTGCAGATGCAGCTGCCCTGTCTTCCCGGAATCTTGCAGCCGAAGCAGGAAATACATCCGGTAAACTTTTCCTGACGGTATAAGTCAAAATATGTTACTTCCGCACTGCAATTCTTCGCGCCTTCACAGGCTGCTTTTACCATCTGGGCGGTATTCCAGTTTCCTCTCGGACTGGCATTGACTGCTGTTACTCTCATAGATCTATCCTTTCTTACAGAGTGCCCCGCTGACAGGAGTCAGACAGTTCTCTTTCATAGATGTTGTTATTACAGCTTTGTTTTCCAGAGTTACTGTATCATTGGAGAAATTAACCACCAGTTCATATGTTCCGCGATCAAAGCGCCATACGTCCCCTTCTTTTCGGATCTCAATCGCTTCCTCTTTCAGATCATCCAAAGAGCTGCGCAATGCAGTCAGTATCTTGATCCAGTGAAGCAGTGAATCCGGATCGTTCCATGCGGATTCTACCGAGATAGTATTCTTTTCATAGAAAGGAAGATACGTCTCCCCTTCGGTATCGGAGAAATCATGATACGGGAAAGAATCATCCCAGATCATCGGAATGCGTGTTCCCGTTCTCTGATATCCGCCGTCCTTGGAAGGAATGTCGCTTGTCTTCATTTCAATCTCATCGCCATACAGAACAAACGGGATACCAGGAAGTGTGAACAGCATGAGATAGAACAGTTTCAGCTCTTCATGATTCAGATAGTTGGCGATCCGTGTGGTATCGTGATTCCCGCTGATCAGTGCCAGAGCTTTATGGTATTTATTTGCGGCTGCATAACGTTCCAAAAGATCCTTTAAAATAAACTCTCCCTGATTGCCGTGATGGAAGTAGGAAGTTCCGCGGGTGTTTTCATTGGAGCGCGTCAATCTATGATAGAAGTTATCCCAATGGTCCAGAACAAAGTCCGCATCAAAGCCGGCTTCAAATGCCCTTTCCGGATAGGACCATTCGGAAACAAAGAAGGCATCCGGGTATTCAGCACGGATCTTTTTAAAGAGATGCTGCCATACATCGATGGTAGCGGATTTATCCTCATCGTTTTTCACTAAGGAGTCCGCCATATCCACACGGAACCCGTCCGCTCCGCGTTTGAGCCAGAAGCGCATCACATCCAGCAGATAATTGCGGGCTAACATGGTTCTTTCATCTTTGTAACTCATCTGCCAGGAAGGATACTCCACCTTCGCAAAGCCGTAATTGAAGGCCGGCTGATGGGCAAAGAAGTTCACCATATAATTGCCGTGACGCGGATACATACCGCCGATCAGACGGTAATTCGGCTCATAGTCCCAGACGGAGGAATTCCAGATAAAGAGGTCGCTCTTTTTGTTTCTTTCCCATTTGGCACTTTCCAAAAAGTCCGGGTTCTGATAGGACGCATGTCCGGCTACCAGATCAACGATCACGGAGATTCCCAACTCATGTGCTTTTTTGACTAAATCATCAAAATCCTGCAGCGTTCCAAAGCGCGGATCGACATCAAAGAAGTCCGCTACATCATACCCGCCGTCCAGAAACGGCGAGACGTAAAACGGATTGAGCCAGATGCCGTTAAATCCCAATTCGGCAATATAATCTAACCGCTCCGTGATTCCTTTCAGATCTCCCACACCGTCATGATTGCTATCCTGAAAGGAAGTCGGATAGATCTCATAGAACATCAAATCTTTTTTCTTCTTATTCTTCATGGTTATGATTCCTTTTCTTTGAAAAGATACTGAGTCAGTTTATTTACGTCTCCGTCAAAGAGATACCCTTGAATTCCCACTGCTGCCGCACCGTCGATATTGCGCTGCAAGTCATCAATAAACAGGCATTCCTCTGCGTTTAATTGATACCGTTCCAGCAGGATCTCATAGATTCTCTTTTCCGGCTTGACCGTAAGTTCATAGGCGGAAACGACACCGCCGTCAAAGTACTCCGAGCCCGGAATGCTTGGCCAGTAGGTTTTCTGCATCACGGAAGCATTGCTTAAAAGATAAATGCCGTATCCCGCGTCCTTGCACTTCTTTACAAATTCCTTCATGCCTGTGACGGGAACGATCGGATCCCACCACTGGGAGATGAGCCGGACCGCAATCGGATACAAATGTTCCGGAATGATATCCCGGACTTTTTCGCACATTTCCGCTTCATCAAGCTTTCCTTCATCCATGTTGTGCCAGAGCGGATTCTGAAAGACATTATGCAACAGCAGTTCCGTTTCTTTTGAATCCGTCACGCCTTCTCTATGGATAAAATAGAGCGGGTCGAATTCAATGAGAACTCTTCCCATATCAAATATGATATTTTTCAACATACAATCACCCACAGTTCTATTTTAAAACAAACCGTGTCCTTCACGAAAGAAAAACAGTTCCATTGGAACTGTTATTTTGCCAGATATTCCTTTAAGGCTTTCATCTGTGCCAGAGCATCTCGGTAGCCGAGCCAGTACAGATGTCCGAGCTTTTCCATGTCGCCCTCCACCCGGGAAACCGTCACATGTTCGCTTGGCGCAATCACAAAGATCCTTCCCTCTTTGAAGAGTTCGTCGATCTCATCGCACTGCTTGTTGTAGTTGGCAGTGGAACTGTCCTGCGCCTGAGCAAATTTCTGATGGTTGCGGTAGACTTTCTGTGCCATTGTGGAATCAGACACCTCTTTCCGGAAGCCGAATTCACGGGTCTTGATCACAACGATCTTCTCATACTTCTGATCAATGGCCCACTGATAGGCAATCTTGCAGGCGCTGCCCCCGTCCAAGCACGGAATGCCGTCCACATTAACCATCGGACTGACATACGGCATGGAAGCACTGGCCTTGATGGCATCGAAGATATTGCCGCACTCATCGCGGTCAAAATACATGGCTTCCCCCGTGTTGCAATTGGTCGCAACGGCCACAAAGCGGCGGTTTTCATTAAAGAAGCGGCGTACCTTGAATTTCTCAATGGCATTGTAGTCTTTTAAGAGATAATCCAGACGGATCACGCTGTGCGCTTTCCGTAACGATCTCACCCCGATAAAGTCGGAGTTATGACGGGAGGAAAGATTCGCTCTGGCGCTGCGGCCGATCTGTCCGGAAACGTAGTTCATACCGGCTAAGGCACCGGCAGAAGTACCGATCGTACATTCAAAGTTCAAATCATTCTGCATGAAGGCATCGAGTACCCCCTGCGTGTACAATCCCCGGAATGCTCCGCCTTCCAGGACCAGACAGCCCGGTGTGACTGTCTCGGAAGCGTCTCCTTTGGGGATACGGTCTAAATATGGATAAACTGTTGATGACATAACAATAACCTCACAACTGACATCTCCATTATAACAAGTCTCTCCCGTTTTTCATCAGGGAAATCTTTTTGCTTGACGAAAAAACTTCATGGGTTTACCATCATAATTTAAAAATGGAGGAATCATTATGACACAGGAAGAACTGAAAGCATTATATGAGAAACTCTTAAATGCCGATGATATCACTTATGCATCCGCCAGCCGTTATTTTAAATCCTCCCGCAAGCACTATCTGCCTCTGCAGGACGGCGTTGCAGATGAAACCAATTACTACGACTACACCAACGTACTCTATGTCGAATGCGAGAAGCCGGAAAAAGCGGAAGACTATATTTCCAATAGCGGCAGCCGTTACTGGTACTTCCCGGAAGGCGTCGTTCGCGGCAGCAATCACTGGGGAAACGGTGTCGATAAATGCGACTGGGCATTAAAACTCAAGGACGGGAAAACCATCTACGGAATCAACGCCTTTGACTTACGCTGCTTCAAGGAGGAAAAATTCGGTTTTGCGAAATGGAGCGATTTCGTCCATAAGGCAAGACTCTTAGATGTCAACGGGGAAGAAGTCGTCACCACATTCAACAATTACTTTGACAGAGACCATATCAAACTGAATGGCAAAACATTCCAGAAGATCATCATTGAACGCTGGGAAGAAGTAAAATAAGTCATTTTACCGGTACAAAAAAAAGCTCATATCGAGGATATGAGCTTTTTATTTGATTTTTCGGTATTGTACGTAGTCCAGCAGTTCCTCTTCCCCGCGCAGGATACGCAGAGCTCCGGCTGCCATGGCTTCATGTTCCATCTCACCCGGATAAATGGCAATCGGTGCGATCCAGCCGCACTGCGAGCGGATTCCCTCCACCACATCGCGGAAGCGGCATAACCCGCCGGTCAGCACGATGGCATCGACCTTTCCCTGTAATACCACGGCCATGGATCCGATATATTTCGCTGTCTGATAGATCATGGCATCCCAGACCAGCTTCGCGGTCGGATTTCCTTCTTCCACCATATTATGAACCGTATCGGAATTCGACGTATTGAAGTAGGAAGAAAGACCTCCTGTCTGTGAGCAGAGCGAGCGGACTTCTTCATAGGACAGATTCCTCAGATAACTGTTGCCGTCCGTGACCGCAAAGGATCCCATCCGGGTCGGTGTAAACGGACCTTCCCCGCCGCCGGCATCGTTGCCGTCGATCATCTTGCCGTGACAGTGCGCCGTAACGGAGATGCCTCCGTCGATATGGGAGACGATGAAGTTGCACTCTTCATATTTCTTTCCCATCTTTTTGGCATGCGTCTTGGCCACTGCCTTCAGATTCAAGGCATGGGACACCGCTCTTCTGGTAACACCCTTCACACCTGTGACTCTTGCCACCTCCTGTAATTCATCCACGACCGGAGGATCCATCATGATGGCTTTTTTGTGATAGCGTTTGGCTAAAAGATCCGCCATCTGCACGCCCAGCATGGAGGCATGGTACAGACCGCCTTTTGCTTCCTTGGTATCCTGAATCAGTTCGTCAGTGATCGCATAGATTCCGCCCGGAATCGGGTAACATCCGCCCCCTCTTCCGACGATCATGTCGACTTTGTTTAAATCAATCCTATGTTCTTTCAGAAACTCCTCCACCACCTGCATGCGGTAATTCAGCTGATCGTTGATGGTCTGATATGTTTTTAAGATCGCGGAATCATGAAAGACATCCGTGGAAAAAACGCAGGTATCATCCTGATGCAGTGAGAGTTTGGTGGAAGTGCTTCCCGGGTTAATGACAAATATCGTATACATCTTGATTACTTCGCTTTTCAAATATTAATTCTATCCATTTTTCCCTCTTCCTTCAATTCCTATTTGAAAATCCATAAGTGGAAAAACGTGCTATCATAAAAGAGTATTTACGGAGGTTTCCTCATGCACAGCACAACACAGTTAAACGACAACTACGAAGTAAAGGAAGTAATTAATCTGCAGACCAACCAGAAGCTGATGTTACTGGTCAACGGGCTGGCCACGCTGATCATGGTGGTCTTCTTCTTTCTGGGAAACTGGATTTCCCCGTTCTTTGATGCCATCGACCGCGGAGTGGAAAACCCGAAACTGTTAATGCTGAAAGCAGGCGTTACGCTTGTCGGATATTTCATCTACATCATCCTGCATGAATTCACGCACGGCTACACCATGAAGCATTTCGGTGCCCAGCATGTCCAGTACGGTTTCACCGGCATCTACGCTTTCGCCGGCAGCAAGGACGATTACTTTGACAAATATGCTTTCCTGCGCATCTCTCTGGCACCGGTCGTACTCTGGGGCATCATCTTCCTGGTCCTGCAGCTTCTGATTCCGGGCTGGGGATGGGTCTTCTATCTGTTACAGATCGGCAATCTCAGCGGAGCAGCCGGCGACATGTATGTCTCATGCCACCTCTTGTCCATGCCGAACTCCATCTACATCAACGATACCGGTGTGGAGATGACCATCTACGATCTCAAAAAGTAAAGCTTCCTTGCGGAAGCTTTTTTCTATTTCTTCTTCTTTGTTAAGAGTCTGCGGATCTCTTCGTTCAGATCCCTGAATACGCCTTTTGGACTGACCTCATCCAGCCATTCCACCATCTTGGCGACTTGCGCATCGGAGAGGTTCGGATCATTGACGATATTACGGATCTTATTGGATACGATATAATCCCGGATCTCATTCGCGGATACGCTGTTTTGGATCATGTTGCGGACAATGGAGGAACGGTGGGCAAACTGTATGAAATCCTTATTGAGAAGACCGTAGGACAGTTTCCCGTTTTTATCGCTGTAGAGGGAGACGATCTTCTCATAGTCTTCCAGATTGACGGATACTTCCTCTTCCTTTTCCTCTTTCACTTCTTCGACAAACATGTCTTTACTCACTTTGACGTTGCCGAGCTTATGATACGGCATGCCTGCTGTCAGATCTGCCGCTTCCGTAAATGCTTCGAGCGGATAGATTTTCAGGTCCGTATTGTCTGATGGAATTGGTTCCCTGGTCCTCTTGCTCAGAACTGCCAGACCAACCGCTGTCGTTTCCGGAGACATCAGCACGATACCGCTGTCCCCTGCCTGCAGTTTTTTCCGGTAGGCAATCATCTTTCTTTCCTTCATCACGACGACTTTACTGCGAATCATGAAACCTCCTTTCCTGCTCACAACAGAAAAACGCAGAAAACATTTCCTACGTCAGTCATTTGTGTATTAGAGCAGTATTTATCTACCCCGATTATACAGGATTCCAATGAAAATGAAAAGGTGTCCCTCACGGAACACCGGATTTCATTTTTTTCAATTGAAAATGAACTTCTTAACTCAGAAATTCCTTCAACTCCTGAATATAACGGTCCAGTTTGGGAAGCTTGCCCGTATATTCAAACTGGACATAATATTCCCTTAGAATCTCCGAATAGTACAGCGCTTCCGTATACTGCTTCTGCGAGTCGTAATACTGCGCCAGATCATTGACAATCAGCATAACTCTTTCAGGCTTAAAGAACTTCTTTGCCGCATCGATATCGATCTTCTGAATGGTCTTAATATAGTTTTCCGTCTGTTTCAGCCTGTAGTAACAGTGGGCCTGATCCCATACCGTCTCATAATAGCCTTTGCCTTTTGCCCTGCCATCTTTGTCATAGATTTCCACAAGATAGCCGAACACTTCCGCACTTTCCTCATATCGCTTGGTGGACATCAGAGAAAACGCATAGTCGATGCGGTTCTTGACTGTGATCTGTGCATCGTCATCGAGACCGTTCTCATAAACCGATATGTAGGTATCGTATTTCTTCAGTGAGATCAAAACTTCCAGATAGTCATTCACTACCTTCCGCTTCGGCTCCTGAATAGCTGCATCGTTGTAGTTCTCATAGGCTTCTTTCAGATACGGCAGCGCGTTCTCATATTCCTTTTTCATAAGATAGGCTTTTCCCGTCCAGTAATGAACATTGAGCGTATCGAGCTGATACGGGTGCTTTGTCTGAATCGCATCCGCCATTTCGCCGTACCGGATCATACTGTCATAATCATCCATCTCAAAGAAGTACTCCTGGAAATTCTGATAATGGCTGATGAGCTGCAGCGCATCTTCTCCGAAATTCTTCTTGATGAATTTCTCCTGCTCTTGCAGAATCGCCAGCATGAGTCCGGTGTCATTTAAGTCCGCTGCTGCCAGATAGCTCTGCTCCAGCCGCATGTTTTCCATCCGGTAATCCACATGCGGAAGATTCTTCTGCAATTCGCCGACATACTCCAGAATCTTCAGGGCGTCGATGGACAGCGAATCCGCCGCATAGCAGCATGCCTTCAATATCAGGATCATCCGGTAATTGGCGGAGTACTCCCCGTACTGTTTTCTTGCTTCCTCTTCCGCGGATTCCACCAGTTCGACCGCTGTTTTGATATCCCCCTGGAAAATGGAGATACCCACGATCTGATTGAGATACTGCAGCGTGTTGTGATGCGTCTCTCCCCAGAAGTTTCTGAGAATGTCATAGCCTCTGTGAATATAATCATTCGAAGATTGCACGTTTCCCGTATGGAAGAGTGCGACGCCAAGCTGCAGATACGTTTCCCCAAGGGCGGATTCCCCGAGATTTCCTTTCGCAATAAGGTCAAGACACTCATTGGATAAGCGGATGCACTCTTCCGCATCGCCTTTCTGATAACTGATGTCTGCTTTATAGGATGTCAGCTGAAAACGGTTTTTATAATCGTCATTGGCAATCAGTTGATCCAGGTCGTTGATAAGCCTGTCGACCTCATCAAATTCATTCAGTTCCTTTAAGATTCCAATCTGGAAAAACTGCGACCGGTAGTAAGCATCTTTCAGTTCCGGATGATCTTTGGATAACGAGGCAACCTCTCTGGCATAGTCCAGCCCCAGATCCTCCCTGCCGATCCGGCTTAAAATCATAATCTTATCTTCCAAAGAAGCGCAGTATACCGGAAGGTTCTCTTTTCCCGCCGCATTCGCAAAAGCACTCAGAACATCGAGCAGGAGGTTGCTGAAGCCCTTGTCCATGAGCTTTTCAATGACGGCGGAAGAAGCAACCCACAGGGTATGAATATGCTCCTGCGTGAGTACTTCGTTTTTCAACAGATAGGAAAGATCCGTAATATCGGCACTGATCTCCGTCAATGCGCGGTTAGCGTCTTTTAAACAAGACGCAAGATAGGCAGCATACGCCTGCACCGTCTTCTGACGCAGCGGGAGATAACTGCTTTGGAAAGATACCTTATTTAAAACTTCCCGCACGCTCTCGTGCATGTAATAACGTGTTTTTTCATCCTTTAAGATAATCGTATGCTCATTGAAGGCACGGTAGCGCTCATAGTCAAACTGTGCCTGCATGATCTCAGGGCCTATTTTGCTGTATTCCTCATCGGTCCATTTGCGCAATACGGCCAGAACAATCGCAATCTTCCGGTCTTCCGGCTCCATGTAGCGGAAAAAGCGCTCAATCAAAGCTTCCTTATCGATACCGAAGTCTTCCTTGGTACACGCTCCGCTTTCCGCCATCTTTTCATAGTAAGTATTGACGCTTAAGTCCAAAAAGAGCGGTGTTCCGCCGCTGATGCGGTAGATATCCTCTAAGAGGTTTTCACTGACTCCGGCGTTGCGTAAAAAGGAGAATGCATCCTTTTTGGACAGATCACCGAGCTCATGCTCCTCCATTCCCTCAAAGAACGGATCTTTCTCTTCCCAGTTCAGCTTTTCCCTGCCGCCGATCACATACAGCATGCCCGGAACGGTTTTGATGATATCGTTGCGCAGCCACTCGTCATACACCCCGGAATACTCATGATTCTTATAGGAATTCACTAAGATCTCATAGGTATCCAAAAACAGTACGATCGGCAGTGAAATACCAAGATCGGATGCATGTTCCGTATTCCGTAAGAGGTCTTTCGCAAAGTAGTAGGAAAGCTGCTCTTCGATCTCTTTCGCTTCCAGAGAAGAGATATAGCCGATCTCTTTGGTCATCTCTTTCTCATCCACATCCCAGAGCTTCTTTAACTTCTGGAAATAGCCTCTGGCACTCTCTAAAACATCCTTGCCGGTTTTGATCAGTTCCAAAACACCTTTGGCTCCCGGAATAAAGTCGGCCGTAACGGAGAGGATCGGGTTTTCCAGAAGCGTTTCCTCTTTCAGATTCTGATACATCGGGATGCCGCTCTTTTCATTGAAGGCAATCTCCGCCGCTTCAAAGAGCGGGAATTCCAGCCCCTGCTTCTTCAGTTTGTTTTTCATATGCGATAGACAGGTTAAGCGGTCCGTGCCCTCTTCAAAGTCATAGAGCGTAAAGACGGTTTTCGGTCCGTAAATCTCCTTTTCGTTTTTCTCTTTCAGATAGTTCATCAGCTCATGTAACAGCCTGCTTTTGCCGAACCCGCCGATTCCGTAATAGGACATCACATTGAATTCATCCGGATTCTGTTTCCCATACGCAAAGGCACGGTAAAAGGATTCCCGCGGCTCTTCCCTGTCGGTGAACTGCTTTAAAGCGGAAATGGCTTTTTTATCGACGATTTTCTTTACCGGTTTCATGCTTCCCCTCCGATAATTCTCTGTTACTTTATATTTTAATTAGTACGATTTAATTATACCCTATAACTTCTCATTTGAGTTATAGGATAACACTGTTTTGTGTAAGATAAGGGTGTGGCTTTTTGACGATATA
>Ga0256404_1008367_pt1 | contig 15607 bp, 14 predicted proteins | sample RumenRJG_01DNA_FD_185990 | JGI IMG/M metagenome (GOLD analysis project Ga0256404, IMG submission 185990) | Bovine rumen microbial communities from Lethbridge, Alberta, Canada - RJG_01 | ecosystem: Host-associated > Mammals > Digestive system > Stomach > Rumen | place: Canada: Alberta | collected...
TCTGTTTTTTCTTTGTATTCTTTTAACTTTCTATTATCATCTTCTTTTAAAGCTCCAATAGATGTAATAGGAGGTTCTTTTGAATCTTCATATTCTTTTAACTTTCTATTATCATCTTCTTTTAATGCTCCAATAGATGTAATAGGAGGTTCTTTTGAATCTTCATATTCTTTTAACTTTCTATTATCATCTTCTTTTAAAGCTCCAATAGATGTAATAGGCTTTTCTTCATTAAGAACTTTACTTTTCTCTATTGCCATCAATGCAGCAACAATTTCTTTCTCATTACCTTCAATATCATTAGCACTATCATCAATTTTTTGAACTTGCTGTTCTAATTTTTTTAAATCTCGTTCAGCAGCAACACAATAACTATTTAATCGATTAAAATATGAATTAAAATCCGTTCCTGGACTAAAGTGAACATAAGTTTTTGTAGTTATTTCTTTATGAATAACTTCTCCACCTGATGATGTTTCATCACGTTTTTTTACTACTCTTTCTCCTTCAAGCTCTTTATCTTGGTATGACATAATATCATTATATTTTGATTTCACACCATCAAAATCTTCTCTAGCTTTTGTAAGAAAATCTCTAATATATGAAAGATCATCCTTCAATGAACCTGATACTTCTCTTAATTCTACAATACTTACAGAACTCATACTCTTTTCTCCTCTGTACGCTCTTCATAAGATGCTTTTAAAGAAAAACTATTTAAATTATTATATAAATCTTCAATATTTTTCATTGTAGTTTCTAAACTTTTATATATATTATTCATACTTTTAACAGCATCTTGACCACCTGTAGTATCCCATGTTTTTGCCAATCGTTCATTAATAAGACAATCCAATGTATTTAAATTTTGACTATTAGTATATTTTGTCTTATTTATTTGACGATTCAACGATTCTAATGATGCAGCAACTTGCGCCTTTGTCATACCTTTTGCCATAAAACAATTCCTTTCTATAAAGAATAAATATTATATTTATCCAAACCAATAAAAACATAATCATAAAAAATAATACGAAATATTGTATTATTTTTTTTTATTAGCTCAAAATATCATTAATTTCACTTTGTTCATTAAGAACAGTATCACTTGATTGAGTTAAGCTTTCTCTAAATTCTGTAGCAATATTACTTAAAGTATCTCTTAAAGAATCAAGTTTTTTTTGTTGAGCCTGAATCAATGAATCAATCTCTTCACTCTTTAAATGAGTATTAACTGCCTTATACTGGTCAATCAAAGATTGTCCAACAGTTTCAAGTGGTTTCATAAACTGAGTATGAATAAATTCAATAGAATTATCTAACTCACTAACACTAACTGTTTTACCCATAAATATTTCCTCCTCTACGCATTATCAATTTTTTCTAATCTAGGAACAACTTCATCATTAAATTGATTTATTCTTTCTTTTAAATAATCAATATAAGATTGAAAATCAGTTTCAATAAAATCATTTAATTTTTTGATAGTTTCTTCCCCCTTAGCAGTGGTCCATTCTGTTGCAAGTTTTCCATTTACATATTCTGAAAATTTAGCCTTAACATTTGAGTTATCTTGATTCAAATTAATCATAACTTCTACATCTCTTTTAATAGAAGGAATATCAAAATCTAAAGAATCTCTTGCCACCATTACACCTCCATTCTAAATAAACTATATCATAAAAAAAGAAATAAAAAAAGAAATATAATTAAAAGATACAATTATTTTACATAAATAATAAAAAGACCAATAGAAAAAAACCAATAAAGAATAAAATACACTCAATATTGGTAATAATAAAATAAAAATACTCCCCTATTGTATAACCAAAAGAAAAAAGATTTAAATATAAAAGAATAAAGGTAAAGCCAAAAATCATAAAAATAATAGAAATAATAAATAATAGAACTTTAAAAAACATACTAAATAGTATGAAAAAATAAACTTTTTAATTCTTATTTTCTAGAGATTTTACTTCAACACTACTAATAGATTCAAATTTCTTACTAATTTTATCTGTTGTAATATAAACACTCTCTACATCTTTATTTACACTTTGAATACTTCTAGCAAGTTTATCCCAACGTTCTCTATATCTACTAAATTCAACTCCTAATTTATTTAACTCATCATGAATAACTGAAGTATATTGATCTCTTTCAATATTTTTTATAATCATTTGAATAACAGTAAGAGTAGAAATTAAAGTTGTAGGACTTGTAATCCATACCTTTTTCTTATAAGCATACTGAATAATATCAGAATGATATGCATTTACTTCTGCAAAAATAGCTTCCGCTGGTAAAAAAAGAATAGCCTGATTTGTTGTTTCTCCAACAATAATATATTTATCATGTATCGCATCAATATGTTTTTTCATATCTTGTCTAAATAATTTTTCAGCATTTTCTCTATTTTCAATGGATTGTTTTTTATCAACCATAATCTGATAATGTTCAAGAGGAAATTTTGAATCAATACATATAGTTCCCAAGGGTTCTGGAGCAAACAATACAGAATCCGCTATAAAACCATTACTTAAAGTATGTTGAAGTCTATAAATAGAATCATTTCCTTCACCAAATACACTTACTAAAATCTGCTTTAAAGTAACTTCTCCAAAGATACCTCTTGTTTTTTTATCTGTTAATATACTCTGTAAACTAACAATATCTATAGATAAAGATTCAATCTTCTTCTGAGCTTCATCTATTTTTGAAAGTCTCTCTAAAACATTCATAAATGTTTTATTAGTTTTCTCAAAATTTTGGTCCAATCTTTCGTTTACCTTCTCATTAATAAGTAATAATCTTTTTTCGACTTGTTCATTCAATTTATTAAAATCTTCTCCTAAATTTTTATTTAAATCATTTTTAAAATCTCCCATTTCTTTTAACAATTGTACTTCCAACTTACCTAATCTTTCTGTAATATTTGCCTCATTAATATTTTTTAATAGAGATAAAATAGTAAGAATAATTAGAATAATTAATAAAAAAACAATAATATAATTCATATAAATCCCCTTTCTACTAAATTCTATAACCAATTATAGTATAAAATTATGATTGATACAAGTAAGCATTATAACCTCCAATAATATGAATAGTATGATAACCTAATGAATTTAAAATAGAAGTAGTAGATTTACTTTTTATTCCAGAATCACAATAAATATAATATGTCTCTTCTTTATTAATATATAATTCCGGTCTATTAATAAGATCAAGATAATCGATAGATTTAGCATTTAAAATATGACCAGATAAATATTTTGATTTTGATCTAATATCAATTATATTATTAGGATTTAATTGTAATAGATCATGAATAGTAATTTGCATCATATAACAACCTCCTATTCTAATAGATGAAAAAAAAAGAATCTATATAATTATAGACTCCTATTTAACGAACTTTATATGGTTTTTCTAATGTACCATTTCCACTATCATATAAAACATTACTATTTAAATAAATAACTGGACGAACTAAAGCATAATTACTTGCATTTTCTTTCTTAATATAGCCATTTCTAGAAACAGAATATACAGAATAAGAATCTTCTGAATCTGCAGTTGCTAACCACCAACTTTTCTTTAAAGCCAAATAATTGTAATTCCTACAAGATTTTGTAGTAACAGACTTACAATTAGGATCTCTACTAGCATATATATAATCAGATAATGATAAAAGCCCCATCTTTTGATTTTTTAATGTTTCACTACATTCTAGACTATTATCATTTACATCACTAGTTGAAGTTCGCTTACCAATACATACATCAAATGAAACCATTTTAGCCCTATCATTGTCTGTTAAAATATCTTCATCTTGCTTAACTGATGGATTTGTATAAACTTTCTGCAAAAATTCACTAATTCGACTAGCACTATATAAATTAATACCAGCTTCATAACCAATATCATTATTGTAGCGATCATCCCAAGGCTGAGTAAAATTCATCCCTTCACTATGAATTAAAACAATATTATTGTCATTTGTAATTTTAACAATTCTCCACATAGTTTTTCCAAGTTGAACATAATTATTAACATTTTCACCACGATAAACATGCCCACTCTTATTAGAATATAAACCATAACCAGTAGTTACAATCTCTTGATCACTCAAAATTTTTTTAGCAAGTTCAATCGTAGAATAATTTTCTCCACAATTTAAATAAGGAACATATACATAATCAGTTGGCATCTTTTGAACCTGAACTGTACCAGTACAAGTATCATCAGACGAAGTATATTCAGATAAATCTTTCATTTTTCCAGCAACAACCAAATTATTAACATCAACCTCAACAATGCTATTTTCATTAACAGGTAAATATTCTGGATAATCTTTAAAATAAGAAATAGCTGCCTCTTTCATAATTTTTTCAATTTCAGTATATGTATAAGACTTATGAGAAAACATAGATGCAATATATAAAATAATTAGAAGAACAATCATAATAACAATAATTAGTCCCATAAAGCGAAACATTCTTTTCTTCAAAAAATCACTATTACTAGATGTTTCTTCCTCATCTAAGTCATCTTCGTCCATTAAATCTTCAACTTCTTCGTCATCGTCAGACTTTTTAGGTTTTTTTACTATATTAAATTTACTATTCATGAATAAACTCCCTTTCTAATAAGATAATTATAGTATGAAAAGAATTGATTGTAAAGTAGAATTCAAGAACAAAAGAAAAGAAAAAGCCATTGCTTTATCCTTTTAACTATCAAAAAAATCATCAAAGAAATCATCATCATCAGAATCATCATCTAAGCTTAACGTACTAATAGGATTTACAATAGTTGGAGGTAAGTTTTCTTTATCATCATTAGATTTATCTTTTTCATATACTTGCTCAATACTATTAGATTTTACTGAATCTGAATCAGTAGAATTAATAGACTCCTGTTTTTGTTTTTCATTCTTCTCTTTTTCACGTTTTTCTTCTTCCTCAAGTTCCGCAATTTTAGCATCAATCTTTTTAACTAATTCATCAACATCAAATCCCAAGTCCAAATTATTACTTGAAGAATTTTTATCATCCGGTAAAACATTTGCATCTTGAATTGCACTATCATCATGAAGAGGTGGTTTTTTAGAAGGAACATCTATATCATGTGGAATAGGAGCTGAAGAAGGCACACTACTTGCAAATGGATTAATAGATGAATTTTTTTCCATTTCCTTCTTAAAAGTCTCAAAATCTGGGAAAGGAGAACGTGGAGAAGTAGATGGTCTAAATGGATTAGGACTACCATCACCATTTGGAACCCTAGGCATAGATCCACCAGTTAAGAAATCTGGCAGTGGAAAATTAGGCCCTCCTCCCGTTGAACCACCCATTGAAGAAGGAGAAAAACCAAATGGAGGCATTCCAGATGGAAATGAAGAATTTCTTCCACCAGAAGAATCGCTACCATCATTAGCATTCATCATCTCAAGTAACTTTTTCTTTTTTTGATTTTTTACAAACTCTTTTATATCAAAAGTATGAACTTCTTGTCTTTTACGAGAAGGATATTTAGCAGGAGCATATTTAACTCCCCAATTTAATTTATAATATGGAGTAAACTTCGTACGGAATGGTTGCTTTCTCATACGTAAAATAATAACTTCAAATTGTTTCATTCTCTGTAAATCAGACACCGTAACTAATGGAGTAGATGCAGTCTTATCATCTTTTTTAGACTTTTCCTCTCCACACATTTTAGATATTTCTTCCAAAGCTTTTAACTCAGTAGTAATTAAATAAATAATATTTCCACAGTTACCACGAATAGTTTCAGCTTCTTCTTTTCCATAAACATCATCTAATTGAGCAAAGTTCTGAATAATCATAGTAAAACGAATAAGTCTTGAACGAGCAGCTGTAATCATAGTAGTAACATCCTTTAAAGGAGGCATATTAGCAAACTCATCAAGTAAAAAGTTAGTACGAATAGGAAGTTTTCCACCATGTCTTTGTGCAACAGAAATTAAAGTTTCATATATTTGTTTTAACAAAATAGTAACTAAAGAATGATATGTTTTCTTTTCATCTTGAATTACAATAAATACTGCAGTTGGCTTTTCACCAATACTTTCCAAATCAATATCAGAGTATGATAACATCTCAGAAAGATTTTCACGAGACGCAAATAATTTAACTTTTTGTTTAAAAACAGATAAAATACTACCCTTTGTCTCAGATGGAGCCATAATAGTAGAAGATGCATTAATATAAGCAGCACTATTAGGATCTTTCCCATTAAAATATTCTTTAATATAAGTAGAACTACCAAATTTTTCTTCACCGACAGTAGTTGCTAAAGAAATACTATTAATATTAATTTCTTCTTCTTTAGCATCTTCAAACAAACCTAAAGCAACCCCTGAAAAATAATCAGCTGAAGTTTTTTCCCAAAAAGGATCGGCATTTTTATTAGAATCATCATACAAAATATTTAAAGCAAGATCATCTAATAACTCAATAGCTTTATCCTGATTACCAGCTTTATACATTTGGTAAGGTAATGACATAGGATTCCAGGCATTACCATTTTGAGGATCACGAAAGTTTAATAGCAATATTTGATATCCCCTAGCCCGTAACATATTAGATGTTTTTTCATAAATTTCACCCTTAGGGTCAGTAATGATCATAGACTCTTTTGCCTTAGCAAGAGAATGAACCATAGGTAAAATAACAGTTTGAGTTTTACCAGAACCAGTAGCACCAATAACTAAAGAATGATATTCTCCATTATCTACCCACATCTCTTTATCATTTAAAATTAAAGGAACTCCTGCTTCCTTACAATTTTTAGCAGTTATGGGAACACATTTCAATTCCTCTTTAATTTCTTTATCCTTTGCCCATCTAGAATATCCTTTATCTTTTTTGTTAGTAGTAATACCAATACCTTTTTCCCGATCAAAAAACATAGAACTTACGCTAGCAAATAAACCTAATACAGCCAAGAAAAATAAAATTAACGTAGAACCAATATATTCTGGAGAAAATGCAGGAAATGGATTAATACCTGATAAATGACCTTCTGTTGCAAAAGTATGAACATTTACTACCATAATAGCAACAACATATAATAAGAAAAAAGCAAATATAACAAATATTAACAAATCTTCTCCATCAGCACGAAACTTAAATTTCATACAAAAACACTCCCTTTTTAATAATTATAATCCTATTTCAAAAAACTGTCACTCATTATTGATTAGAAACAATAATTTGAAACTGTCCATTACTAAATTGATATAACATATCCGTAGTAGATGAAACACTATAACCACTGCAACTTAGTATAAATTCTGATTTTTTATCCATATCAATATCTAAGAATGAATAAAAATATGGTTTGCATCCATTAAAAACTTCACTTTTACTTATATCGGTGTAAATCGGATATATTATACCATTTTTCTCCATAAATACAAGAGAAAAAATCTCATTAGGTAAAAAATCTACTGGAAAAGCATTACTTAATACATAAAACATCTCCGTATAACTATCATTATCAAAATCAAAAGGTATTTGATAAAAACTAGTAAAATCATTAGTAGATATCCCTTTTTCATCTAAGTAAGAATAAACAAGATTTAAATTAGCAATGTCCTCTATCTCAAAAGGATAAACATCAACATCATGATTAGATTGATAAGCTAACAAATCTCCATCTAATAAAACGCTTTTCTTATTATTATCAAAAAAATACCAATCCTCATCAAACCATAAATCATAATCCCCTTTTTCTTCTTGATTAAGAAAAACACGGAATTTTTTCCAAGAATAATTATTAAAATATTCTACTGGAACCATTTTCCATTTTCTATTTTCTAAAGTCCAAATAGTACGATTACCAACAATAAGAGTAGTATGATCATTTTCTTTTTTCAATGAATCCAGTCCAAAAAAATAAAAAACTATCAAAAAGAACAAAAGAAGAATTACAATTAAAATTATATATGTACTTTTCTTTCTCATAAAATCTCCTAATTCGCTTTAAAATATACAAACCTAGAAGTGTTTCTAGATGGATAAGTCTTCCACATATTAGTAGAATTAGTACCAGGATCCATCATATTAATAACTCCATTTTGAATAGAATCAACTGCAACCCAATGCTGCCCAGTATTTCCTTTTACTTCAGCCACAACATAATATCCAGTATATAACAAATTTCCTAATGTTAAAAGTTTTTGAGATTCAGGTTCACCCAAAACATATACTTGTCCAGCATACCTAAAATTTGGAGCAACGGAACTAACAGGACCATACATCATATCTCCAAATTTACCAAAACCACCTGCTTTACTCATTGCCTTAACAAAAGTCCCAGGATTAAATGGAGTTACATTGGTTTGAACACCACTTTTCGCAATTAAAATAGCGACAGAAGTTGCTAAACAACCTATTTGTTTAATGGTTCTTCCACTAGAACCTAATCGAACATTAACCCAAGGTCCTTGATTTTGTCTCCAACTTGCATAGTCTCCACTAGCTTGACAACTGGTAGTCTTGCTACAACTACCTTTTAATAAATTACTAACCCCATAATTACGATTTCCCTGATTATAGACTTCCACTAATATTTGCTTATAATTATATCCTTTATTTGCCAAAGATACAAACTTATTCCAATCAGTAGAATTTGAATTTGTATATACAACATAACCTTGCTTATCAGCAAGAACTTCACCAACAACATCTTTCGCAAGACTTCTGAGAGTAGATGACTCAGAAAGAGGCTGTTTAGAATAACCATTCGCATTATTTAATCCACTATGAACCATACCCCATTCTGCATCATTCGAAGAACATCCTTTATCCGGATCACAATAGACTCTATCTTGTGTACAACTAGCAGCTTGTAAAACCCATCTACCATTTTCTTTTTTTAGAGTTCTCCAACCACCAAGATCAGCATGCCTTGCTAAAATAAAACTTCTATCCGCAACCATTTGAGCTTTAATAGCTTCACTTGGAGTACCAGACTCATACTTATGATAAGCAACTCCAAGTATATATTTTTCAAAAGGAACTAGTTCCTCATTAGCAAGTGCCTTCCCAAAAGTACCTCCATAATTATGTCCATTACCAATTCCACATTGCATTAAGCGAACATATAAATTAGATATATTTAAACTCTCTAAAATATTTCCCTTACCTGAAATAGAAAATCCTTTCAAAGAATAATTACAAGTATCAGTAGAAACACAATTTGAACTAGAACTAGAATTAGAATTAACATCAGTCGTTCCAACTAAATCATTATAGTCAGAAACAGATTTTATTATTTCATTAACAATACTATCTTTAGAAGTACTATTCGGTAAATACTTAGGAATTATATTATTTTTTAAATTATTCTTAAACGTAGTCTCATCATACTGATTATTTAAAAGCATACTATTAGCAACCTCTTCAATCTGAGCAGTAGTAATAGAAGAATAATCTATATTAGCTTTATTATTTTTTAAAGCAGTAAAAACCGCAACAATTTTTAAGACATCCACATTCTTTCCTTGAGACTGTAAAGTTAATTTTACTTGATTTACTCTCTCATAAAACTCTTGTTGTTCAGGAGTCATAGAAGAATTTACATTACCAGTTTCTCCACCAGTAATCGCACTAATTCCAAAAAGATCATTAAAATTTCCAACAAATCCAGAAATTCCATTTACAACTAAACATATAAACATCGCAATAATTAATATAGGAAGCCCCAAAAAAAGAATTGCTTTAATCATTGCAGCTTTCCCAAGAAAAGATAAAACTCCTTTAGCAGGATTATCTTTTTTATCTTCTTTATCCTCTTTATTATCATTAGATGTTTCACTGGAAGAACATGAAGAAGCAGGAGACTTACTATCCTGCTTATCCTCTGAATTATTAGAAGATTTAGGAACATTCTGATATCCTCTCATAGAAGCAGCTTCTCTTAGTTTTTTTCCTAAATCATGTTCATCAGTTAAAACTTTAGGCATTTTTGAAGCAAGAAATTCCGAACTTTTTCCCTTTGTTACTTTATCAGCAACACTAGTAGCAACCCCAGCAGCCTTAGCATAAGGATTGGCAGAATGCTTTAACACATTAGCAGTCCCACGAACACGATCTGCACCAACATTTTTCTCGTTCTGATTGCCATCACGATTAGCCTGATATGCCACTGGAATCCCTCCTTACTTCAATTAGAAACCTCCACCTACTCCAAAGGAATCTAACTCCTCTTGAGTAACAGCAACATTAATTCTCATACGTCTATTTCCACACACAAATAACGCTTCACCCTGAGAATAACGTTTAATACTTTCTTTCTCACTTTCATTTAAATCAATTAATAAAGATAAATCATCAACCGCCTGTTTTTTAAGACCCATAACAAGATAATAAGATGAGTTATCAAAAATAGCTTTACCTTGGGTAATAACAGCTGGATTAGAAAAATCACTAGGTTGTTGAGTAATAATAATGGTACCAGTATTATATTTACGAGCACGTCTTTGAACTTGTGCTAAAAAGTCAGCTCCTAAAGCATTATTATCCCCTAACAATACATGAGCTTCATCAACCATTAATACCGTATCAACATTAAAATCCAAACATAAACCCCAAGCATATTTTAATACATTAAAGAATAATGCATTTTTAATAGTAGAATCACTATTCATTAACTCTTTAATATTAAAGACCATAAAATCGCTACCCTTACGAATAGTAGTATGTCCATCAAAATAAAACTTTAATTCTTTAACAATAGGACGTACCTTTAACTCAAGACGCTCCATAATATCTCTTTCTTGAGTCTGATCCGTCATAGACATTAAACGACCCTTAATAGTAGCATATACATCACTAAAAGTAGGATAATCTTGAGAAGTATATCTAGAAAAATCAGTATTAAAATCAATACCAAATCTCTTATAAGTATCTTGAACTATCTCAGAAAACATTGTTAAAACATCTTCCTCAATAGAAGGATCATAATACTTCATAAAAGCCTTTAAAAACTGTAAGGTACGAGTTAAAACAGTATAACCAAGACCCTGTTTAATCTCCTCTTCATCAGCATCTATAACAATTTCAAGTGGATTAATTAATCCAAATTCTCCACCCTTACCTATATCAACAGTATCTCCACCAAAAGCATTAGTAATTTCACGGAACTCATCCTCTGGATCAATAATAACAATCTGACATCCATTACGGATATGAGTACGAAGTAATAACTTAGCAGCTGTACTCTTACCAGAACCAGAAGTACCTAAAATAATCATATTAGCATTATTACGATTATTTTCTTTACGTATTTTATATAAAAATTGATTAAATAAAATTACTCCTCCAGAAAAATCAACACCAAGTAAAGTAGATAATCCTGGATCTTTAATACTATCAAAAATAAATGGATACATCGCAGCAAGCGTAACAGAAGGAATTGGAGTACCAATTCGCTGTTCAATATCCTGTGCAGGAAAGATTGGTAAAATAGATTTAAGTACTTTTTCTTGTTCAAATCTTAATGCAACAGCACGTAACTCCATCGCATCAAGATAATTCTTAACATTTAATTTCTTAAGTTCTAATTCTTCCTTCGTATTAGCACTAATCATAATATGCATTTGAAAATCAAAGTTTCTAGCCTGAGATCCCGCAATCATAGAAGTAAAATATTCCAAACTTTCAGCATCCTGACGAATTCTCTCTCTAACAGTTTGATCCCTTTCATCCTGATAACGTTGTTTCAATTCAGCAACTTGCTTATTTAACATCTTCTGCATATCCTGAGCAGGTACCGGAATATGCTTTATAACAACCTTAATACCACTCATATTAGTTAAAGATGATAAATACCCAGGCATAATATATTTAGGGAATGATACAACCGTTAAAATAGTAGCATAATGATCACTAATATAAAACTCACTAGAAGATGTAAAATGTAATCCTTTAGGAGCTATTTGACTTCTTATTCCTGTACTCATACTGGCATCACCGTTCCAAACTCTGTAGTGCTTCCTCCATTTAAGAAATTATCAAGCACTAATCTTAAATCATCATTACTAACTAAACTTGCATTTAAACCACATGTCGCAAGTCCATTAATCATTTGACGAACCCTCTTTTGAAGTAAATCAACATTCTTATCCTTAAATAAGAAATAATATTCTGTATCAACAACATTATTACGGATAAATGTTTCCCCTTTTTCAATATCTTGCATAATTAACTTACGAACTGCAGGAGAAGATGTATCATTAAGTAATAATTGCATTTGAGACATATAAACAGAAATATCTACAGGTCTATCAGCAACAATCAACCAAAATTCATAATCAATCGTATTATAAAAATTACGAAGCCCAATTAATATATTATTTTGCATTTCAGTATCCAAAATAAAGATATTACGAGGAGTAATCTTAACCCCTGTAACTTTATAATTATCCCTTGTAACAATCATATTATTTTGAATTGAACGAATAGGTAACCAATCCTCAGTAAACGGACTACTTGCCCCTTTTTTTGACGCTGCCACTCTTATAACACCAACCTTTCCAAAGATACTGTCTTCTACCAGTATAAAACTGATACATTTCAACAACAATATTTAATATATTATGATAATAAGGTACCGGAACAACCAAAAATCCAGTAATAACAGCAGGAGCTAAAACAATAATAGTAACCATCACATTATCCATAGGAATAAAAGCAAGAAATATCATCGTAATCAAAATTCCAGTACCAAACAATATCAAATCAAATGGACGAAACCATCCAAGTATCAACTTCCCCCTCTTCGTATTTGCCGGTATCAAATACTGATCATACACTATATATCACACTCCCTTTATTTTTTCTGTTGATTATTAGCACGACGCATAACTTGTCGCATATTATTTTGTTCATCAGAAATAACATTATTAGCTGCACCAATTGCTTTACCAAATGTTCTAGAGTCATCTACATTATAAGCATCCCAATTAGCACGAACACTAGCATCTTCTAATTTAGAAACATCAACATCTCTAGAAGCCTTTATTGCATCTTGACGCTTAGCATATAATTTTTGTCCAGCCTGCGTTAATGTAGTATAAGAATCTCCACCAGCTCTAGTACCACCGCTTTGATAATCGGCTACTTGCTCTTTCAAAGCATCATCCATAAACCTTTTTGTAAATGAATTAGAATCATAATCAACACCATTAAAAGAAACAATTCCATCATGTGCAGAAGCAACAGCACGTTCAAGTTCCTCAAATCTTCCAGAAAGACTTACTACAGCACCAGTACTAGTTCTAACATCTCCAAGCCTAACAGCTTGACCATTACTTCTTGCTTCATCTTCAAGAGCAGATTTCCAAGTTCCCTGAGCTTTAACCCAATTTTGTGCACCTTCCAGTCTACTATTACCTTGATTAGATAAAGATTGTCCAGTAAACATACCATAGGCAGAATCAGCAAGTCTTCCAGGCAATGTAGAATGTGATGCACGTCTTGCATTTCTCTGACTCTGAGCATCTAATACGCTTTTAAGACTAGGATCTTTTCCACCCATGGCATTTATACCAGTAGCAGCACCTGCTATTCCACCAACTATAGCAGAACCAGCATTTCTAGCAAAATTCCTAATATGTTGTCCTTCATGAAGAGCAGCATTTTCTTCACTAGAAGACCTCCAGTTAGTAGCAGCAGAACCAATAGCTCCAAACCCAACAGCAAGACCTCCAAGTCCACTGAAGAATCCTCCTCCAGCATCTTCTTTAAGACCAATAGCTTGTTTAATAAACTTAGGAGCTTGTTTAGCAAATATAAATAAACCTAACCAAATCATAATTAGTGAAATTGCTCCAACCATTCCACCACTTGTATTAATACGAATTCCAGAATAAAGCATATCTTGAATAACAAATAATACAAAGTATACTGCTGCAAGTCGTATAAATAAATCCAAATAAGTAGAAGTTAAAGTTTTCACCCAAGAACTAAAGGCATTATCTTTTCCACCTTTAGGGTCCATATAACTTATAATTGGAATTGGTGCGATAAGTCTTAATACAGCTAATTTAACTGAACGAATGGCAATATCTACACAAAAACTTAAAAACACTACTACAAATATAATACCAATTATTGGACAAACAAAAGCCATATAATAAAATTGATATCTCTTTTGTCCAAGTCCAACAGCCCCTGCTATTCCACCTGAAACAGAACAAGTCTCATTCACATAAGAAACAATATCTCCAGCTTCAGCATCTACTTTTGTATAAGAAGCTAAAGTTGCATCATCAATATCTTGACACATACGATTAGCATTAAGCATCTCATCTTCTTTTCCATCAACATGTGTTCTTTTACTCTCTTCAATTAAATTAATTCGATAAAAAGACCGCAAAATAGTCGCGGTAAAAACCCGAGACGAGTACTCTACATCATTTTTCTGATTACCAGTAGAAACCATAGAACTATTATCACCAGTAGTACCCAAAACTAGCTTACCAATAGTATTGTTATTTAAAATACGATATTGTAAAGAATATAAAGTACCAAATAAAATACCATTATTATTTACTCTTTTTTCAAACTCATTTCTACCTGGTGTACTAATTGGAACTAACACAGTTAAAAGAATTAAAGATGTTGCAACACGATAAACTAAATTACCAGCACCAGACTTACTGTCAGTAAATGAATTAGGATCAACAATACCTTTCAATATAGTCATAGCAAGTTGAAACATCATAAAAACACCAAGTATTAACTGTATTCTTCCGTAAAATCTCATCATCACTTCATTTTGAAATAAATCAACAGAAGTAATATTAAAAAACACTTGATATACAATATTTAAAAGTCCATAAACCCCACGATCTAGAAAAGATGAAAATGCCCTAACTGCATCCCATAATACACCAGCATTCGTATTGTCCGTCATAAAATCACCTCAATTATTAATGAATTCCACAAGTGGGATCAGAAGTAAATCCAAACATTTGTAAGAATACTTGAATTAATAAAGGTATAAAAAATAATAAAGCTGCAAGAATAAGTCTCCACATTAACTTCTTATTTGCCTTACCCATAGATTCATCATCACTTTGAATAATAACCTTAGCATAATCAATACTACTTAAAACTACAACTAAGATAGGACCTACTATTTTAACAAAATTAAATATTTGTTGCAACAACCAAGCAACAGAATTTTCATCTTCTGGATTACCAAGTAAAGAATCAGACCCATCACAATCAATATTTTGTGAAGTAGTAGTATTAGAAGAAGTAGTGGTATTATTAGCTAAAACATAAATATTATTACTAACATTATGTAATTCAATAGCATTAGTTTTAATAGGAACAATCGCTAATAAAATACCAATGATATATATATAAAACATTATTTTTTTTGACATACTAAATCACCTGCAATACATTATATCATAATAAGTATAACAAAACAAAAAAAAAATAGCAATTAAAGTTTACTATTTTTTTAACTAACCATTCCAAGCATGATTCCAACATGAAGACCAACTATTAGTATCTCCTGGATCACCAGCAGCAACTAGATTCATAACAACCCCAAC
>Ga0256404_1008369_pt1 | contig 15604 bp, 11 predicted proteins | sample RumenRJG_01DNA_FD_185990 | JGI IMG/M metagenome (GOLD analysis project Ga0256404, IMG submission 185990) | Bovine rumen microbial communities from Lethbridge, Alberta, Canada - RJG_01 | ecosystem: Host-associated > Mammals > Digestive system > Stomach > Rumen | place: Canada: Alberta | collected...
TTCTGAAAATCCAAAGCATCATTAAACTGCTCTGTCACATCAAATCGAGGTTCCAGCATATCCACGGTAACGCTTTCCACCTTATTTTTATCGTCTATCTTTAAATGTAACGTTTTTATGCCCGATTTAGTCTCTAAACGAATAGTTTTTTCATCAGTTAGCCCCTTGTCATACAGATATTTACCAATACATCTGCTTGCATTTCCGCACATCATCGCCTCAGAACCGTCAGCATTGAAGATACGCATCGAGAAATCGGCCGATGCTTGATCCTTCGGTTTGCCGATGAGAACAAGTCCATCACTCCCGATTCCGAAATGTGGCTTACTCCATTTGATGGAAGCCTGAGCGGGATTGGGGATGCTATATAAAGAGGTGTCTACGTATATGTAATCGTTGCCTGCACCGTGCATCTTAGTGAAATGAACCTTGTTTGACATTCTGACTATTATATTTTTAAAACGCTTACTTTTTGTTTGATTTCTGCTGCAAAGGTATATCGAAATGAAGAATAATGAAATGCTTTTTCTACAAAATAATCTTATATTTTTGTTAAAGTTTTAAATTGAAAGAAAATATATGCAAAATAGTTTCAGATTGTAAGGATATGGACTTTCGCTGCTTACAGAATTGATTTTTTGAAGTTTTTTATCTGACATATCGTCGTGAGTATAGTATTTTTGATATCAAAATGAATTAATTTTGCAGCAGAAACCTTACAAATGGTAAGAAAATATAAGGTATTAACTATTAAAGAGAGATGTAAAAATGAAGAAGATTGAAGCAATCATTCGAAAAACGAAGTTCGAAGAAGTAAAGGAAGCATTGCTTGCAGCAGACATCGAATGGTTCTCTTATTATGATGTAAGAGGTGAGGGAAAGATGCGCCAAGCGAGGATTTATCGCGGAGTAATGTATGATACAAGTAGTATAGAGCGTATGTTACTGAATATTGTAGTTCGCGACAAGAATGTAGAAAAGACCATCACGGCAGTGCAACGTGCAGCGCAGACTGGTGAGATCGGCGACGGACGAATCTTCGTCATTCCAGTAGAGGACACTGTAAGAATCAGAACCGGTGAGCGTGGAGATATTGCACTATACAACGCCGAGAATGAAAAGTAAATAGTTAGGTAAGGTTTTTAAGGACAACAAAACAAACACAATTATGACAACACAAGATTTAGGAATATCATTGGATACAGTATGGATGTTATTGGCAGCTATGCTTGTATTCTTCATGCAGCCAGGATTTGCTCTTTGCGAGGCAGGTTTCACCCGTAGTAAAAATACAGCCAACATACTTTTCAAGAACTTTGTTGACTTTATGGTTGGTTCGATTCTCTTCTGGTTTGTAGGTTTCGGATTCATGTTTGGTTCAGACGGTCAGGGTTTCATCGGAATGCCAAACTTTGGTGATTTATCATTCTACCATCAGCCTGCAGGACTTCCAGTAGAAGGATTCCTGATTTTCGAGACCGTCTTCTGTGCAACATCAGCAACGATTGTATCAGGAGCTATGGCAGAGCGTACCAAGTTCTCTATGTATTGTGTATACTCATTCTTTATATCATTGATCATTTATCCGGTAGAAGGTCACTGGACATGGGGCGGCGGATGGCTCTGTAACTCAGAGGTTGGCAGTTTCATGATGAATACCTTCGGTACTATCTTCCATGACTTTGCCGGTAGCGCCATCGTTCATTCTGTAGGAGGTGTACTTGCTTTGATAGGTGCCATCTTCCTTGGCCCACGTCTTGGCAAATATCGCAAAGATGGTCGAAGCAATGCCATCCCAGGACATTCACTTACGATAGCAGCTTTAGGCGTTTTCATCCTATGGTTCGGTTGGTTCGGTTTCAACCCAGGTTCACAGTTAGCAGCCAGTGGTGAGGAAAATCGCGTAGCTATCTCTCACGTATTCCTTACAACTAATCTTGCAGCCGTAGCAGGCGGTTTAGCAACCATGTTTACCACCTGGATCAAGTATGGCAAACCATCATTGTCATTGACACTGAATGGAATTCTTGCCGGTCTTGTAGGTATCACCGCCGGTTGTGACGCCGTAAGTCCTGCAGGTGCAGTGATCATTGGTTTGATCTGTGGTTTCGTACTTCCTTATGGCATCGAGTTCATCGATCAGAAGTTACATATCGATGACCCAGTAGGTGCAAGTTCTGTACACGGTATTTGCGGTATTATCGGAACCATCCTTACGGGTGTACTCTCAGTAAGTGAAGGCTGTCTTTACGGTCACGGTTTCGGTTTCCTTGGAGCACAGGTCTTCGGTATCATCGTTATCGATGTATGGGCAGCAGTAGCTGGTATCATCCTCTTCTGGACAATCAAGCATGTAGCAGGATTGAGAGTAGACAATCGAATCGAGGAAGAAGGTCTCGACATCTACGAGCATGGTGAGAGTTGTTACAATTAATCTCGTCCATAGATAATGGATTTAATAAAACTAAATTATACTAATATGAGAGAGATGAAGTATCTAGCATTGGCTCTGTTGGCAATATTGCCAACAGCTGCCACTGCACAGGAAAAAGTGGAAACGACAGTTTCAGCCGATGTTGTCAATCAGTACATCTGGCGTGGTCAAGACCTTGGAGATGTATCTTTACAGCCTACCCTTGGTATAGACTATAAAGGATTCTCATTGTCAGCATGGGGTAGTGTCGGACTATCAGATAAAGATGATACCAAGGAATTCGACCTTACAGCATCTTATGGAGTAGGTGGTTTCCATGTAGGCGTTACCGACTACTGGTTTAACAGTCCGAACGAAAAGTATTTCTCTTATGCATCCAATAAGACCTCTCATGTATTTGAGGGAAATATTGGTTACGATTTCGGACCAGTAGCATTCAACTGGTATACCAACTTTGCAGGAAACGATGGAGTCAACAAGAGTGGTAAGCGAGCATATTCATCTTATGCTGAAGCCACAGCACCATTCAAGTTAGGTGGTTGCGATTGGGAAGCCACAGTAGGCTTTGTTCCTTATGCCACCAGTTTCTATGGCGATGCTAACGGTTTTGCAGTGACCAATCTGGGATTGAAAGCGACAAAAGAAATAAAAGTAACAGATAGTTTCGTTGTGCCAATCTTTGCAGGTGTAACAGCCAATCCAAGTACCGAGAAAGCGTATTTGGTATTTGGCTTTACCCTGAAACCTTAAGAATCTAGCACTCCCGACAGAATTCGGGAGTGCAAGCTATTTCAAACTTAATTCAACAAAAAAAGAAAAATAAAATATGTGTGGAATTGTATCGATCTTTAATATCAAGGAGCAGACTCCTGAGCTGAGACAAAAAGCATTAGGAATGAGCAGAAGAATACGCCATCGCGGTCCCGACTGGAGTGGCATCTATTGTGGCGGTTCTGCGATTCTCGCTCATGAACGCTTGTCTATCGTAGACCCCGAATCAGGGAAACAACCTTTGTTCTCCCCGGACAAGAAGCAGGTGTTGGCCGTAAATGGTGAAATCTATAACCATCAGGACATCCGCAAAAGTTTCAAGGACTATTCCTTTCAGACCGGAAGCGATTGTGAAGTCATTCTAGCCCTTTATCGCGAATGGAAATCCAAAGGCGCAAATGCATCGAAACTCATCGAGATGATAGAAAAACTCAGTGGCATCTTTGCATTTGCCCTCTACGACACCGAAGATGATACATTCCTTATTGCTCGCGACCCGATAGGCGTCATCCCCCTCTATATCGGTTATGATACAGACGGAAAAGTTTATGTAGCGAGCGAGTTGAAAGCACTAGAAGGTCAGTGTGACCATTATGAAACATTCCTTCCGGGTCATTATTATTGGAGCAAGACCCCAGGGATGAAAAGATATTATTCTCGTGACTGGTTTGATTACTCAGCCGTAAAAGATAATGCGGCGAGTGTAGAGGAAATACATGATGCCTTGGAAGATGCCGTGAAGCGCCAGTTGATGAGTGATGTACCTTATGGTGTACTTCTGAGTGGCGGTTTGGATTCATCCGTCATATCAGCAGTAGCCGAGAAATACAGTCAGCACCGTATCGAGGAAGGTGGAGCGACGAAAGCCTGGTGGCCACGTCTTCATTCCTTTGCCGTTGGATTGAAGGGAGCGCCAGATTTAGCCAAGGCCCGTTTAGTGGCCGAACGCATCGGCACCGTACATCATGAGATCAACTACACCATTCAGGAAGGTCTTGATGCCATTCGCGACGTCATCTATTTCATCGAAACCTACGATGTCACCACAGTGCGAGCATCCACCCCGATGTATTTGCTTGCCCGTGTCATCAAATCGATGGGTATCAAGATGGTACTTTCTGGTGAGGGTGCCGACGAAATCTTCGGAGGCTATCTGTATTTTCATAAAGCTCCTGATGCGAAAGCCTTTCATGAGGAAACAGTAAGAAAACTCTCTAAGTTATATATGTACGACTGTCTGAGAGCCAACAAGAGTCTGTCGGCATGGGGTGTAGAAGGTCGTGTACCATTTTTGGACAAAGAATTCTTGGATGTAGCTATGCGTACCAACCCAGAAGCCAAGATGTGTCCCGGTGCGAAGATAGAGAAGAAAATCGTTCGCGAAGCCTTCTCTGATATGTTACCGGAGGAAGTCGTCTGGCGTCAGAAAGAACAATTCTCGGATGGTGTCGGGTACAGTTGGATAGACACCTTGAAGCAGATTACTTCATCAGCCGTGAGTGATGAACAGATGGCTCATGCAGCAGAACGTTTTCCTATCAACCCTCCACAGAATAAGGAGGAATATTATTATCGTTCTATTTTTGCAGAGCATTTCCCATCCGACAGTGCAGCCCGTAGTGTGCCATCAGTGCCAAGCGTGGCATGTTCTACGGCAGAAGCCCTTGCCTGGGATTCCTCTTTCAAGAGTATGAATGACCCTAGTGGGCGCGCCGTAAAAGGAGTACATGAACAGGCATATTAATCCTGAAAGTAAAACACATTACTGCATCGGCTCGCAGTTAACTCCGCATCTTTTGCGCAGTTAACTGCTTTTTTGTGCCCGATATGCAATGTGACACCGAGAGAGTGACATATCCTTTTACTTGATTCTTGACTTCACCTGATCACCAGCTCCGCGACCTTTGTATTTGTCGGCAGCGACATTGAACTTATAGGTGATGGTAAGGTCGGCATAAGTGTAGTTGTCGTTCTTTACATAAACATCACGATTGCTATATACCGTCACAGGTTGAGATCTTACACCAGTAAGGTCGATAGCAGACAACTTCATATCGAGTTTATCCTTGAAGAAACTCTTCTGGATGCTAGCATTTATAGAAACACCCGGTTTATGCAGATGATAGGTAGAATAGTCACCAGAACTCTGATATAGGAAATCCAATCCCAGTCTCCATCCACTCTTCAAGATGACGAGGTTATTCCAGATACCATTGTACATCGGAGAGTTCATCTTCTTCTTGCTTCCGTCAGCGATGGTCGTCTCATAATCCTGACCTACGACAGCGAATCCCCATGTAGGATGCCATATATTGAAGAGCGTAGGAGACGCAAATACCTGGAACGAATAGCGATGGAAGTTAGCCAAGTTCTCCGGGCGCAATAGCGTGATGAGTTCATTGTCTTTAGTATAACTCGTACTAGCAATCTGGATATCATCCACGATCTTACTATAAGAAGCTTCCGCCCATAACCACTTCCAAGAAGCGTTGAGCGATAGATTATGCGTATAAGTAGGTTTCAACTTAGAGTTACCCGTCTGATAACTATAGCTATTGATATAATATACATTATCCGAGAGATTCCGGAAGTCAGGGCGGTCGATATCAATACCATAGTGCGCACCCAACTGAACCTTTCCTATCGGCATAGCCAATCCCAGAGAAGGGAACCAATCATCATAGTCACGATCCATGTCGAAGTTACCCTTCTCATAGAAATCAGTTTTCACATTCTCGTATCGCAGTCCCGCGTTCATGGTAAGCTTGTCGAAGAAGACACGACTATATTCAGCAAATCCAGCCCATATCTTTTCATTTACCTTACTATCACCGTCTGAAGCCTTTGGATTCACGGTCTGCTCAGTTCTTCGCGTATCATTGTATTCAGTTCCGAAGCTAATCTTACCACCAAAGAGCGGATGTTCCAACACGAGTTTAGAAGCCATGATACGGTTCTTGGTGAAAGCCCTGATGTGTACATATTCTTTGGTATCGGCCAGTCCCGGCAACTTGATCGTCTCGTAAGTGTCGGTAGTAGTCTTAGAGTCAGTCCAAACCCCATCCACGTTAGCATCCACCTGCCATTGCCCAATCTTTCCACTATAATAAGCGTTGAAGTTGTGCTTATAAGTAGGTTCGTTCGTGTACAGATCACTGAGAGATTCCTGCAACAACTTACCATCGAAGGTGAAGACAGAAGGGAAGTACATATCACATTTTCTGTCAGGTCGACGTGAGAAATCATATCGAGCACCGATAGACTGATTTTCGTTGAACATATAGTTAAACTTCAATCCCAAGTCAAACTGTTTACCTCTGATCTTTTGTTTACTCTTGTCGATAGACTGGCGCAAGAGTTTCCCCTGTTGATAAGTATGAATCTCCTGATGGGCAATCTGACGCATATTGGACTTCTCTCCTGTTACCCATCCTCCAAGATCAAGGCCACCTTTTCGATAGTTTACGTCCAACTGGTTACGTACGCTTAATCCTTTCAAATAATATCCTTTAAGTTCATCACGGAACCCCCATCCTTCACCTTGAGGGCGACGAGTCTTGATTTTTATCACCGCCTTAGTAGTGGCATGATAACGCGCCCCAGGGTTAGTGATGATCTCCACGTTAACGATTTGGTCGGAAGGAATCTCCTTGAGCTCCTTCATATCATAGAGTTTACGTCCATTCACGTAGATTTCTGCGTTGCCGCGACCGAAGATTTCAACACCATCATCCACCTTCTTGATACTAGGCAGTCGACGGAGCAAGTCTTCTGTGTTACCAACTTTCTCCAGTTCACTTCCAGTGATTGTTATCTTCATACCATCAGCATTGGTACGAATCTTCGGTAGAGAACTCTTCACGGTAACCTCTCCCAGTTGATGAGTTTTGTTAAACCATTTTGTAGAATCAACCGAGGTACTATCGTTTACCGGTCGAGCTGTTGTGGTTAAATAGATGAATCCCGACATGGCGAGTGTCATCATTCTGTAAGTTTTCTGTTTCATATCTTTATATTGTTATTTGATAATCTTTTGAAGTAAACAACATGTATCATCCCGACAGATGTTGTTTGAGTAATGTTCTCTTTTATGATGAACTTAAACCTTATTTATTGTAGTAATAGTGTACTACTGTTGTATTACACCGCAAAGGTATATATTAGAAGAATACCCGCCAAGCATTTTCGTCGAAAAGTGCATTTTATTAACACTTTTTAAGAATGAGGAGCGTAGGAAAGATAAGCAGTCAGAAATCAACAAACAAAGCAATGATAAGAAGAAAAGGGAGACCGAAGTCTCTCAAAAGCAATTCATTTAGCATCTTGCCATAATCTTGAAATTTTAATGTGTTAAACATTCTTGCTTTCCACCCCTCCGCATCGCTCAGACGTCTCCTCGCAACGTTTCGGGATGCCTTCGGGGCGGGGGAGCGCTACACCCCGTCCTTCAGGATTGCGATGGCAAAGATACAACATCCCAAAAAGCCGATGACGCGATGTGTCGCATTATTGTGCGATATTGTGCGATTTTATACCTAACATCCTGATAATGAACGTGTTAAGGTTCGCCTAGAAAATCGAGGATGATGCGCACTTGGCGAGGCGTGAACCATCGGTCGTTTTTGTGATTCCTTCCTTTCCCATGCCCGACTCGCCGACGAGATGAGCCAAGAGTCCGCAAGGCTCCTTCCACGTATTATCCGGATACATAAACTCCGTTTCGCTGATGTAAGCCCCAAAGCAGAAAAAAGCATCGGAACGATAACTGTGCGCATATCAGGCGAGATTTGAGCGCTTAAAAGCCTTGTACATCCGGTATTTTTGCCGAATTTTGGCATCATAGGAGAAGAGGTAGCTGTGAAGTCTGTTTTGTAGAATCCATGTAATTTATTGATAATCAATGTTTTACGTTAAGATAAAATTGTATTTACTTCAGTTTTCAGTTACTTCAGTTGTTTTTTGGGGGTAGTGGTATTTTCCTAATTTGCCAGATTTGTATATATTTTTCTCTTATAATATATAATATAATAATATATATAATAAATATAAATATAATATATATAATAATTATATTAAGAAAAGTATCTGTCAGATAATTTCGCAGAAAGTACAAAGTTATACCCCTCGAAAAACTGACTGAAGACTGAAGACTGAAGTAAGAGATCATTTTCAGGGATTAGTTCATCATCATCTCCCCCCGAATCTACTTCTTCTCTATGAAGCCCCAAGCCATCTTCTAACTATTGAAAGAAAAGCTGATGGCCTTCACTACATTATTCCTCAATATGTAGGAGCGTCAAAAGTAAAATCATCCATAATGAATTTATTTTAGTAAGTAAAGAATATTCTTAAATGTTTCTAGGTAAAATTTCATAAAAATCCACGGCCTCCCCAAAAAAGAAAGCCGTGGATAGATAAACAATATCGTTTAGATAATGAATAGTGTCTGATTACCAAATGTGGGCACGCTGCTCGGCAGGTACATAGAGTTTGTCGCCGGCTTTGATGTCGAAGGCCTCATACCAACCATCGATCATAGGGAGAGCAGCGTTTACACGAAGTTTGTTAGGTGAATGGGTGTCGCTGTTCACGATGTATGCTTCGAATGCAGGACTGATGTTGCTTGCCCAGATACGACCATAAGAGAGGAAGAAGCATTGCTCCGGGGTGAATCCCTCTGTACCTTTCTGTGCATTCTGCTTCTGCGCATTCTTGAATGCAAGGAAAGCCACGTTGATACCACCATTGTCACCGATGTTCTCGCCTAAGGTCTTCTCACCATTCACCTTAAGACCTGGTTGAACTTCCTGAGAACTGAACCAGTCGGCAAGAACTTTGGTACGTTTGTCATAGTTTGCTTTGTCCTCGGCCGTCCACCAGTTGCTCAAGTTGCCGTCCTTATCAAACTGGCAACCTTGATCGTCGAAGCCATGGCTCATCTCGTGACCGATGACAGAACCGATACCACCGTAGTTGGAAGCATTGTCGGCATCGGCATCGAAGAATGGAGCCTGAAGAATGGCTGCCGGGAAGTTGATGCTGTTGTTGGTAGGATTGTAGAATGCATTTACGATCTGAGGGTCGCAAGCCATCAAATCCTTGTCGACAGGTTTCTTCCAGTGGCGCTCTATGGTGGCCTTGCGCAAAGCTACAGTCAAGGCGTCATAATTTTCGCGCAAACTTTTGCTCTCGTCGATGTTTACATATTGCTCCAAGTTCTCCGTGCGATCGGCATAACCGATGAAGATACGCATAGAGCGGAGTTTCTCGATGGCTTTCTTCTTGGTAGTTTCCGACATCCATGTGTTGTTCTGGATTCTCTCGGCAAAAGCATCCTGCAAGTTTCTTACCAACTGAGTGGCACTCTTGCGACTGCTTTCCGGGAAATATTTGGCAACATATAGTTTGCCGATAGATTCGCCCATCAAGCCTTGAACGAAGCTCAATCCTCGTTTCCATCGTGGCTGTTGCTCCTTGACACCATATACCACCTTGGTGTATTCGAACAATCTGTTGCTGAAGGCATCAGAAAGGATACTTGCAGAAGCCTTGATGGCACGTAACTCCATATAAGCTTTGAGGGATTCCAGATTGGTAGAGGTTAGAATCTTCTCTACCTCGTGGATAGGTTCAGGTTGACCGACGTCCACGGTGTCTATGTCTGCAGGATAGTCATAAGCTTTGCAGAGTTGGTTCCAGTTGATGCCAGGGAAGTCTTTTACAAGTTTTGCCCAAGGCATCTTATGGATGTTTGCCTGAGGGTCACGACTCTTCACCTGATCGTAGCTCTGCTTAGCGATTTGACATTCGATGGCGAAAGCCTGCTCCATCTTCTTGGTAGCCGTAGCCTCGTCGTTACCTACCATCTTCAGCAAGTCCTTGTTCAAGTCCTTGTAAGCAGCCGCGACAGCCTTCTGCTGTTCGTTAGGTTGAGTGTAGTATTCCGGATCGAGACCGATACCGCCCTGACTGGCAGAGAAAGTATATTTATCAGAGTTGATGGCATCCTGTTCGAGGTAGAAACCGAACATCATCGAACCATATCCCTTGGCGCCTAACTCATACATCTTTTGGATATAGTCCTTACGATTCTTGATGGCGCGAATCTGTTTTAGTACAGGTTTGATAGGAGTGTATCCCATCTTGTTGCGACCGATGCTGTCCATGTACATACGATACAGACTACCGATCTTCTGTCCGGCAGAGCCCTGAGGCATCTTCTTGTCGGCATACTCCTTGACGAGTTCCTTGATACGGTCGTTGTTCTGCTCTTCCAAATCGGTGAAGGCACCATTCATAGGATGTTGAGCATCGAGCGGATGATTTTTCAACCAGTTACCTACCGCATACTGATAGAAGTTCTCGCCCGGTTTTACGCTAAGGTCCATGTTGGCCTTGTCCACGTTGCTCTTGGTCTGTGCATTTGCACCCAGGGTTATAGCCATGAGTGCAACGGCAATTAATGTTTTTCTCATATGTTTATTGTGATGATTAATTCAAATAAAATCTCTACCTTAAATTTTCTGCAAAGGTAACATTTTCCTATTTCAAATGCAAATAAAAAGTAAGTTTATTGCAGTTTTTGATGGAAGTCTTTCATTCGGAAATGTTTACATGATATTGATCGGGTAAACTTGATTTTAGTTTGCTTAAAGTTTTTTTTAATATACAATAAGGTATAGTCTCAGAATTTATGTGTACCTTTGCCGAACAAAAATAGTCGCAACACATAATTATGAGATATGCATTTGTAACAGGCGGTTCAAGAGGTATCGGTAAAGCCATCGCCGTGAAGTTGGCGAAGATGGGAATGCCTGTAGTAATTAATTATCGTAGCAATGACGACGCTGCCCAGTCTACATTGAGTGAAATAGAAGCTGTTGGCGGCAAGGCAGAGTTGCTGCGATTCGATGTGTCGGATCCGCAAGCTACCGAGGAAGCCCTTTCTGTCTGGGAAGAGAAGCATCCCGATGATTATATTTCCGTGTTGGTGAACAATGCGGGAATCCGTCGTGATAATCTGATGATCTTCATGCAGAACGAAGAGTGGGACGACGTGTTGAAGACGCCGCTCAACGGTTTCTTTTATGTAACCCGTCGATTGCTCAAGAATATGCTTACCCATCGTGACGGGCGCATCATCAACATCGCCTCGCTGAGCGGTATCAAGGGACTTCCCGGACAAACCAACTATAGTGCAGCCAAGGCTGCCGTCATCGGTGCCACTAAGGCATTGGCACAAGAGGTGGCCAAACGAAAGGTTACCGTGAACGCGATAGCTCCGGGATTCATCGCTACCGATATGACGAAGGATCTTGATGAGACCGAACTGAAGAAACTTATCCCGATGGGACGCTTCGGAAAACCTGAAGAGGTGGCATCGCTTGCAGGATTTCTCGCCAGTGAAGAAGCCGCCTACATCACCGGACAAGTGGTACAAGTGAACGGAGGACTCTACACCTGATAGAGGACAAGAGAGATATAAAAAAAAGAAGACAAAGAATCAAGATAAGAAAAACCAAATGAGAAGAGTTGTAATTACCGGTATGGGTATCTGGTCGTGTCTAGGTACGAATAAAGAGACAGTGGCAAAATCCTTGCGAGAAGGTAAAAGCGGAATCGGATTAGAAGAAAAACGATTGGAATATGGCTATCAGTCAGCACTCACGGGTATCGTGGAGCATCCAGTGCTGAAAGGACTGTTGCATCGTCGACTCCGTGTAGGTCTGCCCGAAGAAGGCGAATATGCTTTTATGGCAGCCAAGGAAGCCTTTGAACAAGCCCGTATAGATGAAGAATTTCTACAGAATAACGAAGTGGGCGTCATCTTCGGTAATGACTCTTCGGCAAAACCTGTTATCGAAGCCGCCCATATCATGGATGAAAAGCATGACACACAGTTGCTTGGCTCCGGATATATCTTCCAAGCGATGAACTCTACGGTAAATATGAATCTGAGCGCCATCTTCCATCTGCGTGGTGTCAACTTTTCGGTGAGTTCGGCTTGTGCCAGCGGTAGTCATGCTATAGGACTCGGTTTCCTACTCATCAAACAAGGATTGCAAGATCGCGTACTTTGCGGTGGAGCCCAAGAAACCAACTACTATAGTATGGCTTCTTTCGATGCGCTGAATGCCTTCAGTAAGCGAATGGACGAACCGACAAAAGCCTCCCGCCCTTTCGACCGAGATCGTGACGGGTTGATTCCGAGTGGTGGTGCGGCAGCTGTTATGCTCGAAGATTATGAAAGTGCCTTGAAGCGTGGCGCCCCGATCCTTGCCGAAATCACCGGTTATGGATTCTCTTCGAATGGTGGCGGTATCTCACAGCCATCGGATGACGGAAGTGCCATCGCCATGTCGAGAGCGATGGAGATGGCAGGGGTGAAGGCAGATGACGTAGACTATATCAACGCCCATGCCACAAGTACCCATCAGGGAGATATGTTCGAGGCCATAGCCCTCGACCGCCTGTTCCGCGACAAGCATGCGTGGATTTCTTCTACCAAGGGTATGACGGGACACGAATGCTGGATGGCAGGAGCTTCGGAGGTGGTGTATAGTACCCTTATGATGCAGAATAATTTCGTGGCTCCGAATATTAACTTCGAGAATCCTGACGAATATAGTGAACCGCTGCATCTGGCAACGACAACACAGGCGGCGGAAATCAATACCGTGCTGAGCAATAGTTTCGGGTTTGGTGGAACGAATTCTGCATTGGTGATCAAGAAAATCTAATCGACACAAACGAACATGTATTTATCTGAATCTTTAAGAAAAAAATATACTCAAGAGACGTTGTCGGCTCGTGATGCACAGCGACAGGCTGAATTTATCGCTTTCGGTCCTATCGTCTTTCAAGTGTCTCGACTGATGGTAAAGTGGGGTATCTTGGAAATGCTTCGCGACGAAGCTCTTACTATCGAGGAGATTGCACAGAAAGCAAACATCTCCGTCTATGCATCGAAATGCCTGATGGAAGCATCACTCACCATCGGTACCGTCCTCGTGGATGAGGAGACAAATCGCTTTACAATCTCCAAGACGGGATGGTTTTTGCTCAACGACCCGGCAACACGTGTCAACATCGACTTCAATCATGACGTGAACTACGAGGGATTGTTTCGTCTCGAAGAGTCGTTGAAGGAAAGTCGCCCGGCAGGACTGGAGCATTTCGGCAACTGGCCTACAGTATATGAAGGCTTGTCGCAGTTGCCGGAACAGGCACAGAAGAGTTGGTTCGCTTTCGACCATTTCTATAGTGACAGTTCTTTTGAGGAGGCTCTGGAGATTGTCTTTGCTCATCATCCTAAGACATTGATGGATGTAGGCGGTAACACCGGTAGATGGGCGATGCAATGTGTAGGCTATGACAAGGATGTACATGTCACCATTGTCGACCTGCCACAGCAGTTGGAGATGATGCGTAAGCAGACGGCGGGGAAGGATGGAGCCGATAGAATTCATGGCTTTGGTACCAACTTGCTCAACCGCGAGAACACTTTGCCCCAAGATCAGCATTATGACGCCATCTGGATGAGTCAGTTTTTGGACTGTTTCGGAGAGGACGAGATAGAGAGTATCTTGGAACGTGCAGCACAGGTGATGGATGATGACACGACGCTCTATATCATGGAGACATTATGGGATCGTCAGAAATATGAACCTGCAGCATTCTGTCTTACTCAGATCAGTCTTTACTTTACCGACATCGCCAATGGCAACAGTAAAATGTATCATAGTGAGGACCTGATACGGATCATCGAGAAGGTGGGACTTCAGGTGAAGGAAATCCACGACAACCTGGGACAGGGACATAGTATCATAGAAGTAAAGAAAAAGTAAAAGGAAGAACAAAACAACAAGATAAAAATAAACATGGAAAGAAACGAAATTGAAGAGAAAGTACGTGAGTTTTTAATCGATGACTTGGAAATCGATGAGGAAAAGATTGCTCCTGAGGCCCTGTTGAAGGATGACCTCGGCATCGACTCATTAGACTTTGTAGATATTGTCGTTATCGTAGAGAAAAAATTCGGTTTCAAGATCAAGCCAGAGGAGATGGCCAATGTGAAAACCTTGAAACAATTCTGCGATTACATAGAGAGCAAAGTAGGTTGAAAAGATGACTGAAGAGAAGAAAGCCTGGAAAGGAAAGACGACCGGTGCGGGATGGATGCATCGTAGTCTGATCTGGATGATGCGTAATCTTCCCTTGTGTGGGATGTATGTCTTCGTGAACATCTTGATCATCCCTTTCTGCATGATTTTCTCTCACAAAGGTTATCTCTCGATGTATCACTTCTTTCGCTTTCGTCGTCATGAAGGGTGGTTCAAGGCTTTCTGGCATACTTATCAGAATCATTGTAAGTTTGCCGAGATTATCCTCGACCGTTTCTATGTGTATGCCGGAGGTACGTTCGACTTCGATATTCCCGATTACGAGGAATATCTAAAGTTGGCCCGGGGAAAGGAAGGGTTTGTTGTGCTCAGTGCACATATCGGCAACTATGAGGCTGCCGGTTATACATTGGTAGCGGAAACCAAACGGTTCAATGCCTTGGTGTATGCCGGTGAGGCTGAGACTGTGATGGAAAACCGACAGAGGATGTTCGAAGGCAACAACTTGCACATGATCCTCATCCGTAAGGATATGAGTCATCTCTTCGAGATCAGCAATGCCTTGGCGGAGGGGGAGAGTGTGAGCATCCCTGCCGACAGAATATTTGGAAGTAATCGCCATTTCGATATCGACTTCATGGGGGCGCAGGCTTCTTTCCCTATGGGTCCCTTTGCCATTGCTGCGCAGAGAGAAGTGCCGGTGATCACGATCCATGTGATGAAGGAAAAAGCCCGGAAGTATCGCATCTATATCAAGCGACTCGAGACGACCGGTGGACAGAACATCAAGGTGAGGGCTCGACAACTGGCAGAACAGTATGCTGGCTATCTGCAAAATGTCGTAGAGAGGTATCCTACACAGTGGTTCAACTACTTTGAATTTTGGAATAAATGAATTTACAGAAGATAGATATTCACGAATTGCTCCCGCAGCAGGAACCGTTTGTTATGGTTGACAAACTGACTTATTTCGACGAGAAGAAAACCTCTACGACGTTTACCGTGCGCGAGGATAACCTCTTCGTTGAAGACGGTCGACTCAATGCCTGTGCTTTGGCGGAAAATATCGCCCAGACTTGTGCAGCCCGATTGGGATATGTCAACAAGTATATCTTGAAGAGGGCTATCCAGATTGGTTTCATCGGTGCCATCAAGAATATGGAGGTGATAGAGATGCCAAAGGTAGGTGAGCAGTTGGATACCAGCATCGATGTGATAGAACAGGTGATGGAATTGACATTGGTGAATGCCACCATAAAGGTGGGCGACCGACTGA
>Ga0256404_1008371_pt1 | contig 15601 bp, 18 predicted proteins | sample RumenRJG_01DNA_FD_185990 | JGI IMG/M metagenome (GOLD analysis project Ga0256404, IMG submission 185990) | Bovine rumen microbial communities from Lethbridge, Alberta, Canada - RJG_01 | ecosystem: Host-associated > Mammals > Digestive system > Stomach > Rumen | place: Canada: Alberta | collected...
TGGCTGCTGGTGGCAGACGAACCGCCGCACGGGCGCACGCAAGCGCATCGACCCGTTCAACCAAGCCGCTGCGACGCAGTACCGCTTGCAGGCGATCTTGAAAGAGCGGACACCGACGATCTTCACGACGGTCTGCCGTGCCGTCTGGTTCACGTCCATCGAACTCGGGCCAAGCAAAAATTTACCACCCGAAGTTGTGCGCGACATCATCCTCGACCAGACGGCGCTTGATGCGCCGGACGCAGCACTCCAGCGCGTGTTTGCGTACTGGCGTCAGCATCTGAACGCCTACATGCGCCCGTGGACGCCGAGCCAGTACCAGTCGATCCTGCGCGCACTCATGCCGTCGCTGCATTTCGTCGAATCGCTGACGAGCATCCACCGCGAGACGGATGCCGACGCGATCCTCCTGACGCGCCAGCAGGCGAACGTCCTCGAGTTCCTCCAGGAACAGCCGACGGCGGCCATCCACGGCCTCGCCGGCACCGGCAAGACCGTGCTCGCGCTGGAACGCGCACGCCGTCTCGCAGCCGCTGGCCGTCCCGTGCTCTATCTCTGCTTCAACGAATTTTTGCTGACGCATCTGCGCGCAAGCGCCCCCATCGAACACGTAACGTTCCACAACGTCCGCACGCTCGCACAGGAGCTCATGCAGGACGACAGCATCCCCATCGAGCGCGTCATTCCCGCGTTCTATGAATTTTTCGAAGCGGCGTACGACGACAGCGCGTGGCCGTGGCCAGACATCGTCGTCGACGAAGGGCAAGACCTCAGCGACTCGCTCATCGCGCACCTCGCCGACCTCGCCGAGCTCTACGACGGCAGCTTCTACGTCTTTTACGACCGCGAGCAGTACATCATGCAGCAGACGCGCCCGGCATGGATGGACACGAAAGCGGAATGCCGCCTCGTCATCTACCGCAACTGCCGCAACACGCACGAGATCGCCGACTTCATCAGCCGCCTCATGGGCATCCCCGCCGAGCGCTATGAAAACCAGATCCATGGACTGCCGCCGACCGCGTTCTTCTATCGCGACGACGAGCGTCTCGTGCGCCGCGCCGACCAGTTCGTCGCACAGATGCTCCGCGAAGGACTCGCGCCCGAGGACATCGCCATCCTCACGATTCATTCCGTCAAGCACAGCCATCTGCCGCTCGACACCAAGCTCGCCGGCCATGCACTTTCCTTGATGCCAGAGCCCGACAAAATCCTTTTCACATCGACGCGCAAGTTCAAAGGCCTCGAAGCGAAAGCCGTGCTGCTCATCGATGCCGAGACCTCGCGCCTCGACGACCCGCTCATCCGCCGCCTGCTCTACGTCGGCGCGAGCCGCGCCGCGCTCTGCCTCGAAGTCGCATTCTACGAAGACAACGCCGACGCGAAAAATCGCGCAACACGCAAGGCCGACGAGGACGCCCTCTGCGTGCGCCTAGGACTCCAAAACCACTAGCAGAAAGGTCGTGTCCCCATGCCTCTGACAGCCACCGCGTTGCGGTTACGACATCTGCGTATAGAACGGAATTTGTCACAGCAAGATGTTGCCAACTATCTTGGCATCACACGAACAGCTTACAACAAATATGAAAATGGCTTCTCCCAACCAACAACACGAACGGTGAAAAAATTAGCGGAACTGTTCTGCGTAAGCACAGACTTCATTCTTGGAGCCGATACACCCGATATCAAACAACAGGCGATGGATGTTTCAACGGAAAAACAAATAAAGAAGTATCTTTCACTCAATGAAAACAGTCGATACATCGTTGATTCTCTAGTGAACAAACTTTATCAGGACGAGAGGACGATCACGTCTATCTGACAAACGAGAGCTACGAGTTCTTGCCAGTCCATGGTGACGCGTACGTACGCCAAGTCATGGCTGGAGCGCCATCCGCAAGAGGAGGATTCGATCTCATGAAACATTTTGCGATCATCTACGATTCCAAAACGGGAACGACGAAGCAGGCTGCGGACTGGATCGCTGAAGGGATGCAGGCGGTCGGCGATGTCGAGGCCAAGTGCTTTTCCATCCAAAACGTCGATCTGGCGTTCGTCCGCGACGCGGACGGCGTGATCCTCGGTGCGCCAACGTATTTCGCCTCGCTCCCCGGAACGATGAAAGCATGGCTCGAAACGCACGCGAAAGGGCTCGGCCTCGCAGGCAAGCTCGGCGGCGCATTCGCGACAGCGCAGTACCTCCACGGCGGCGGAGAAACGACGATCAGCGAGCTCCTGACGTTCGAGCTCTGCTGCGGCATGGCGGTCTATTCGGGAGGTTCGTCCTTCGGCGAGCCGTTTATCCACCTCGGCCCGGTCGGATTGAGCGGCAACATCGAAAACTTCCGCGAGCTGTTCCAGGCATACGGAAAACGCTTCGCGACGTTCTGCACGAAAAAGTGACAACGACAAGACGACCTCGTGCATGAGCGGTGCACGAGGTCGTCTTGCTGTGTATTTAGTAGGAGAGCTTTACGAGGTGCATCCTCACACCCCTCAACGAAAGCCAAGTACAATATACCATACTTGAAAATGATTATCAATAGTTTTTAGAAAAATTTTTCATGAAAATAGCAGCACCGCAGAAGTGCTCATCCTCCTGCGGTGCTGCATCCGAACAATTTTCGTTGCTCTCCTATCTGTTCATCTTAGCACAAATCGGGTGAATCTGTCCACAGAGAAAGAACGATTCACAATTTCTCGTTTTCTGGAAATGCCACGACGAGCAGCATCTTGAACGGCTCTAGCCCATAGACGGCGTGCGGATGGTTTGCCGGCATGACGATCGTGTCGCCCGCCGCAAGCTCGTAGTCCTTGCCGTCGATCGTGATGCGGCCTTTGCCGTCGAGTGCGACGACCATCGCGTCGCCTTTCGATTCGTGCGTGCTGATGCCTTCGGCCTTTGCGAAAGCGAACAGCGTGATGCCGAGGCCGCTGTTCTGCACGAGCGTCTTGCTCACGACCTGCCCATCCGCGTACGCGACGAGATCCCCGAGGTGCAGCACTTCTGATTTCGGGATATTACGCAGGATTTCCATGATGATCGACTCCTTTTCGGTTCTGTTTTCCTTTTCTGGCTGTAGCATAGCAAAAAATGAATCGGATTCATGTAACTCGGTGACACAAGAAAAAATTTTTTGACACCTACATGACGGCATGGTTCAAAAAACAAGCACCAAAAAGAAAGCATCTTTTGACGGCCTCCCAACGGAGCACGAACCTTTTCACCTGCATCTGAAATCCGTGCAATCCTATGGGGATGGCGCTGTCTGGCTGCGTTACACTCTATAAAACAGACTGCCGCGATTTTGATATCATAAAAAGCGGTTTGGCATTCGTGACGGCTCTCCCTTCCAAGGACACATGCCTCCTCTTCCGAACGGTCAACGACCCACCGCCTAGCGCCTGCGGCGCTTGAGGGGGGGGGCTTGCGAGACCTGACAACCGTAGTTGTTGCCATTTGTCGCAAATTCCCTAGATACACGAAACTCGCGTACCAAGATTTCTCCTGATATCGTGGAGGTTCCGTAGTTACCAAGGGCATCAAAGCCGCTCGTTGCCAACGGCTTTCTGATTTAGGTTAGGCTAATGCTTTAGCCAGGATGTTCTTTGCTGCATTGTGATCGCGGATATGGAATGTTCCACAGACAGGACATGTCCATTCGCGATCTTTCAGTGTGAGCTTGTGCTCTTTGTCGAGCACATGGCCGCAATGTGAGCATGTCTGCGTGGTGTTCTTGGGATCTACTGTGCGAAACTCTTTTCCGTGCATTGCAGCTTTGTATTCCAGCATGGAAAGAAACGTACGCCAGCCGACATCCGAGATGGACATTGCAAGGGCGTGATTCTTCAGCAGGTTCTTGCTTCTGAGCTCTTCTGCCGCGACCAAATCGTGGTTCTTGATGAGTGTCGTGGAGTGTTTGTTCAGAAAGCAGTTCCTGCGCCGAAGCACTCTGCGCTGGATGCGAGCAACAAGCTTACGTTGTTTTTGATAGTTCTTGGCTGTACGAAGAGCACGATGTTCTTTCTTGGCGCGGGCGCATCTCTTCCCAAGTTTACGCTGAGCTTTTGTGAGCTGTGTCCTCGCTTGGCGGTAGTAACGAGGATTATCAACAACGTCGCCATTAGAATCCGTCAAAAAGTTGTCGAGATTCATGTCGATACCAAGTTTCGATCCGGTCTTCGCAAACGTCGCCCCATATGGGACATCGGAGGCGAACTGGAAGGACACGAAGTAGCCTCCACAGGCATCACGGGACACAGTGGCTTTCGTGAGACGGACTTCGCCGCCAGCCTGCACCATCTTCTCGATGCGGAGGGAGAGCTCCTTTGAGCACGCGACGCGGATGCGTCCGACTTTCGACAGGAAGATGTGCGTGCGGTCGAGGAACTTGATGTTCCCGTTGTAAGGCGTGGCAATAGAGATTTTCTTGGCATTGTAGTGATTGGACGTCTGATAGCTGCCATGTTCGCATTTCTTGTGAAACTTTGGTGGCTGGACTGACCGGACTTTCTTGCACAGATTCCAGGCAGCTCGATAGTTTGCTTTTGCCTGCATGGGAACATCGCTGTCCAGCTCCGGGTCGTTGAGGAACGTGAACAGCTGTTTCAGGAGCTTGCAGTTTGGATTGGCAAGCTCACGCAGATGGGCAATCTGATCGTCTGCCCAAGGCCAAAGGATAGATTTCGTATGTCGAAGTCCGGCCATTTTCTTGTTCGCCGCAACAAGCTGGTTCCAGTAGAATCGCGAGAAATCGATATTTTTGTCGATGATACGCTTCTGGACGCTGGATGGATACGCCTGCATTTTCAGGCCGAAGCAATATGTCAGTTCTTTGACATTTTTCACAAGCGCACCCTCCCTTCTCAGTTCTTGTTTCCTTGGTCCTCAATGTACTTACGAATGACATTGATAGGAACACCGCCTGTCGTAAGCAAGCAAAAACTCTGATTCCAGAAATATTCTTTCCAAAGCTTCTGCCGGATGATAGGGAATTCTTTCTTGATGCGGCGGCTGCTCGCGCTCTTGTATGCATTGATGAACTTGCTCAGTTCCGTTTTCGGCTGTGCCGTGAACATGATATGGACATGATCGACATCATGGTTCCATTCTTCACAAACAATACCGTAATTTGGAGCAATCGCATCGAACATCTCATGAAGTCTGTCGGAAATTTCATTGTTGATTACTTTTCGACGGTATTTCACGACAAGAACAAGATGATAGTACATAGAAAAAACTGAATGAGCATTATGTTGTAAATCTCGCATATATGCTATACTCCAATCATTTCGACTGATTATAGTATAGCATTTAGGCAGCAAGAAAGCAATATTGTTTTTAGAAGGTATTTGCTTGTCGGAATATTTATGTTCCGCGATTCCTCCCCGCCCTACGCCTACGGTGTTGAGGACGGGGAATCCTCGCGGTTTTCAGTTGAAAAATTTTTCTCGCCCTGCTATACTGAATACAGTACAAACAATACGAAAAAGGAGTATTTTCCATGAGCATTCGCGAATCCTTAAAGCAGCGGCGTTCCATTTACGGGCTGAAGAAAGAGCTGCCCGTCAGCGTGGAGGACATCAAGCGCCTCGTCACAGAAACGACGGAGCTCGTGCCGGATGCGTTCAACATGCGCAGCCAGCGCGTCGTGCTCGCGCTCGGCGAGAAACAGGATGCGCTCTGGGACGCCATCTACGACGCGTTCGGCGGCAAGGTCGCCCGCGAGAAGATTGACGGTTTCAAGGCCGGCGCCGGCACGGTGCTGTACTTCATCGACACCGATGTCGTGAAAGGCCTCCAGGAAAAGTTCCCGCTTTACGCCGCGAACTTCCCCATCTGGGCGCAGCAGGCGAACGGCATGCTCCAGATCAGCATCTGGGCCGGCCTGCGCGAACTCGGCGTCGGCGCGAACATCCAGCACTACAATCCCGTCATCGATGAGGCCGTGAAGAAGCTCTTTGGCCTCCCCGAACGCTACCAGCTCATCGCGCAGATGCCATTCGGCGGCATCGCCAAAGAGCCGGATGAAAAAGAAAAGGAAGACATCACCGCGCGCGTCATGATTGCGGAATAATTTCCAGCAAAATCATGAGAGACAATCACAAAAACATTGAGAAAAAACGACAACACGAAATTGCCGTGATGGAGCAGATGATCGGCATTTATTGCCGTGGGCAAAAGCATATGCGAAAAGAAAACGCGGTGCTTTGTCCTTCGTGTCAAAAATTGGTCGATTATGCCAAGGCGCGAGTGCTGCATTGTCCTCACATGGCAGAAAAAACATTTTGCAATTTCTGTTCGACCCATTGCTATGCGCCCAAAGAGCGTGAAGCGATACGGGAGGCCATGCGTTACGCGGGGCCCCGCATGATATTTCATGCGCCGATTTTGACACTACAGCACACGTTGCTGTCGCTTCGTGAGCGATGGAAACACAAATGAACCTGGATGATTCACCGATGAGCCTCGTTGAATCATCCAGGTTCATTTTATTTCAAAGCGCGATGGACCTTTTGAGAGCATCGTCCACCATGTTGCTGTATTCGTTTACGCGCGGACGAGCGAGATGCGCTGCTGGATGTGGTTGCCCTTCTCAATCTCGTCGACCATGCCGATGGCGTAGTCGGCGTAGCTGATGATGCTCTCGCCTTTGCTGCTTCGCGTGAGCTCTTCGCCGCCGAGGACGTACTTGCCCGTGCGCTCGCCGTCGGCCTGGAAATCACCGGCCGGGCTGATGTACGTCCAGCGGACGTCAGAGCGCTTGCGGAGCTCGGCGAGCTGCTTCACCTGCGCACCGGCGAGCGGCTTGAACTCCTCTGGGAAGCCCGGCGTGTCGATGACCTGCACCGTGTGCTCCGGATTCACATAGAGCGAGCCTGCGCCGCCGACGATGACGAGGCGCGTCTGCGTCCCAGCGAGAATGTCGCAGAGATGCGCGAGCGTCGTCGAGTGCTGCGGCAGGAGCTCCGGCTTCCAAACGCCGAACGCGTCGACGACGACATCGAAGCCCTTGAGGTCATCGGCCGTCAGGTCGAAGATGTCCTTCACGACGAATTTCTTCGCGTCCGTGTTGTTCTCGCCGCGGACGAATGCCGTGACGTCCATCCCGCGCCCGAGCGCCTCCGTGATGACCTTGCGAGCGACGCGACCGTTTGCTGCAACAACTGCGATTTTCATGATGATGAACTCCTTTGCTTTGTCGAATGTGGTGTGGATGATTTGTTGTATTAATTTCGATTACATGTATAAGATAGCACAGCTTTGAAGTAATGTCAATAAGTACAACAAAAATTTGCAAAAAAATTCGGCCCCGCAGTTTTCCTGCGACGGCCGATGGTTTCAAGCAGTCTTGTTCTCTTTCCCGATGAATGCTTCCGTGTCCGCGATGATGTCCGCGAGCGTCAGGCGCGCCATCTGCTGTTCCATGGCCTCCTGGATTTCCTGGAGCCGTCCGTCCATGACGTGATGGATGTTGCGGCCGACCGGGCAGGCGGCGTTCGGATTCTCGTGGAAATGGAAGAGCTTCCCGTCCGCGACGGCATCCACGGCCTGATATACATCGAAAAGCGTGATGTCTTTCGCATCGTGCGCGAGCTTCACGCCGCCGTTGCCGCCACGTTGCACGACGATGAGCCCCGCTTTCTTCAGCTGGCGGAAAATGTTGCGCACGACGACAGGATTCACGCCGACGCTTCCGGCGATCGTCTCGCTGTTCAGCGGCATCTGCCCGTCGAGCACGACGACGCAGGTCATGACATGGACGGCGATAGTGAAACGGCTGGAAATCTGCATGATGAAATCTCCCTTTTGTTGTATCTGTAAATATTACGGATATGATAGCATGACAAATTCCTGATGTCAATCTGGCACACGCAACAAAAGGGCCGGCCTAATACGTCGTCCCCGAGTTCGCGACGATCTCCTATATCGGCAAGGCCGGACAGAACAACGACGAGGTCATCGCCGAAGCACCGTACAAAGGCATGACGGACGACATCCGCACAGGCAAATATTACGATGCGGCGTACCATCGCCGGAAGAAATAAGACAGAACGTCGCACAGATTCCACACGCAAAGAAGCACAGCGGGAGAGCAGTTTGCTGGCTGCTCCCCCGTTGTGCTTTGTTCTGTTCCTTTCACATATCTTCCTGCCTTTTTATACAATCTGAACAAACACATGAGCCGAATATAAAAGAAACCCTGCTATTCTGTCCTCACGAGAAATCGCATGACCCTTCCCGGGACATTTCGCATACGGTCGAAGTGCTAGGGCAAGGTCTTTTTTAGGGGAAGGATGACCTTGATGAAAAAATCATATAAAAAGCGAGTAATCGCAGCCGGGCTTGCAGCTGCCCTCCTCGGCAGCCCGACCATCTCCAATATGCCGATGGCATCTGCTGCAACGGCCGCAAACGACACGCCCGTATCACAACAGGCTGAACGGAACAGCGCAGCAGATGCACCTGCAAATGCACCAGCGTCAAACGCACTCACGTTCGATGCCTCCGATTACATCGAAGAACACATGGACTGCAACGGGAAGGATGTCGCTTACCGCGCCTATCGCAATATTGTTTATGTATCGCATCCTGCCGCTGATGCGGAAAAGATGAATATTTTCATCCCATCGGCATATTTTGCTGGCGGCACGGTGAATGGATACACGGCAAAGGCCGCCCCTATTTTCCTGCCGAACGGCGTCGGCGGCTATATGCCGGGCGATGCGGGCGAACCGGCTGCATCTGGACGCGGCTCGACCGGACCGAACGCGGCGCTCACGGCGCTTTCCCGCGGCTATGTCGTCGCTGCACCGGCCATCCGCGGACGCACGACGCAGGATGCCAGCGGCGCGTATGTCGGCAAGGCGCCTGCGCTCATCGTCGATTACAAAGCAGCCGTCCGCTACCTGCGCTACAATAAAGACCGCCTGCCCGCTGGTGACACGGAAAAAATCATCTCGGATGGCACGAGCGCCGGCGGCGCGCTTTCGGCACTCCTCGGCGCGACGGGAAACAGCCCTGATTACGCGCCCTATCTTTCGGACATCGGCGCTGCGGACGAGCGCGATGACATCTTTGCCTCCATGGACTACTGCCCAATCACGAACCTCGAGCACGCGGATATGGCGTACGAATGGATGTTCAGCGGCGTGAACGAATACCACCAGGGCGGAGCGCCGCAAGGCATGGGCGGCCGCCCGCAAATGCAGGGCGCTGGAGCTCCGACGGGAGATCAGCTTCTGAAGGCCATGCAGCTTCCGGCAGTCCCTGCGGACGGAGCGGCGATCGACCGCCCCATGAATGCGCCGCAGGAAACCGCCTCCGCCCAGATCATGACGGGACGCCAAATCACGGCCGCAAAAGCGCTCAAACGCCTCTTCCCCGCCTACGTCAACCGTCTCGGCCTTCATGATGCAACGGGCCTGCCGCTCACACTAGACGCAGACGGCACGGGGAGTTTCGCCGATTACATCAAGAGCATCTACATCGCTTCCGCCCAGGACGCACTCGACGGAGGTGACACCAGTGTCCAGACGCTCGACTGGCTGACGGTGCAAGATGGAAAAATCACGGACATGGATCTTTCCAAATACGCCGCATGGGCCGGGCGCCTCAAGGCGACGCCAGCCTTCGACAAATTCGATTTGAGCTCTGGAGAAAACGACGAGTTCGCCGATTCCGCAAACATTCCGAAACATTTCACAGCTTTTTCCGAGGCGCGCAGCGACAAAAACGGCAGCATGGCTGACCAGAAAATCATCCATCTCTTGAATCCAATGGATTTCATCGGCAACAAGACAGCTACCGTCGCTCCGCATTGGCGCATCCGTCATGGAGCCAAAGACCGCGACACCTGCCTTGCCATCCCTGCGCTTCTCGCGCTCAAACTCCAGTGTGCTGGCTACGAAGTCAATTTCGCCGCCCCTTGGGGCAAGGGGCATGCGGGCGACTATGACCTTGACGAACTTTTCGACTGGGCAGATGCCATCTGCAAATAACTCTTGCGAGGAACGGCCGCACGGCCGCTCCTTTTTTTGTTCTCAGGACTCAGAGATAAAGCCCAACATCCTTGGGATCCAGCGTCACCGTGCCATCTTCAAACACAAAGCACGGTATCCCGATGCTGCCGTTTTTCTTTGCTTCATCGAACACGGGACTCGTGTCGCGGAGCCGCAAGAACTCCTTCATCACATGGACATCGCTTCCGATGTCGTTCGGCTGGTACTTGTCCAAATGCTGCATCACCTGCGGCGCGATGACCTGGCAATCAGGGCAGCTCGGCATTCCGTAAATTCTGATCATGATGATTCCTCCATGTGTTCAAAACAAAACAATATGCGTTCCAATGAACGCAATCCTTCAATCGTTCAACGCCTCGATGATGCGATAAAGCCCCTTCTTCATGCGCTCAGCTTCTTTCTGGGTGATAACCGCCTTCTTGCGGTTAATCTGGCACGCGAGTGCCTCCGGGACGTGTTCGAGCTTCTGCTCCAGCGCGCGCCCTTCCTCTGTGATGCTGGCGACGACCACGCGCTCGTCCTCTTTCTTGCGCGCGCGCGTCACATATCCCATGCTTTCGAGTTTCTTCAGCACCGGCGACAACGTCCCGGAATCGAGATAGAGCCGCTCGCCAAGGTCGTGAACGGTGATCTCCTGCTCCTCCCAAAGCACCATCATCGTGATGTACTGCGTATACGTGAGGCCGAGTGACTTGAGGAGCGGCGTGTACGCCGTCGTAATCTTGCGCGCGCAGGCATAAATTGGAAAGCACAGCTGGCTGCCGAGCCGCAAGGCCTCGACGGGATGAAAATTCGGGTCTTTCATGATGCACCTCCATAGGTGAAATCCTATTTCCCCTATCATACCGAATAATTTTTCTTTGCGCAATAAAAAACCGAGAAATTATATTTGACAAAATTGAATTTTGCTTGTATGATGAATGCATCGAAAGCAACCAACCCAGAAGTCAGCAGGAGGGCTCATCATGGACATGGAAAAAATCTACGGCACGACAAAAGGCACGGAACTTGAAGGCATCGTCAGAGAGATCATGCAGGCCGAGGCGAACGGCACGATGATGTACGAAGCGCTCGCGATGCTCGCGGACGCGCAGAATCTCGGTGAAGCCGCCGAGGCATTCCGCAAGGCAGCACGCGAAGAGGCTGTCCATGCAGGCTTCTACGCGCTCATGAACGGCAAGTATCCGAAAGATTTCTGGCATCTCCTCGATGCTGTCCAGAAAGCGGAAGCAAACGGCGAAGCGCAGGTGAATGCCATCGCCGCCAAGTTCCGCGCAGCCGGCCTGGAAGATGCGGCCAAAACCGCAGAAGTCTTCGCGAAGCAGGAGGGCGGCCACGGTGTCGCGCTCGCGAAGATCATTGAGAAATATGCGCCGAAAGTCGACGAAGCAGTGGGCACGCTCATCTACGTCTGTCCTGTCTGCGGCTACGAATACGTCGGCGACATCACGCAGGAACCGGATGATTTCGTCTGCCCGCTCTGCGGCGTGCCGAAAGCCAAATTCACGAAGAAAGCTTAAGCCGCTAACCGCCATGCACGAAGCGCTGGCATAACCGATATTCGACTGCACGATATGCGGCAAGATAGGCCGCATCATCGTAGAGACTCTTGCGCTTCGTCTGGACGGGGGCGCTGGCGATGCTCTGGATCGAACTCGTCTTGCCTCCGACGCCATACGGGATGAGCGGCTCGTGGATCATCACCTTGCTGTGCGGTAGGAGGTAGCGCCCGTGCTTGCCGCTGGCAAACAGGATGGCTGCCATGCTGTAGGCGTGGCCGATGCAGTTCAACTCAACGGGCGCGGGGCTTGATTGCAGGATGTCGTAGATGACGAGCCCTGCGTCGATTTCGCCGCCGGGGGAATCGAGGAAGACCTTGATCGGAGCAGACGAATCGTCCTGCGCGAAGAACAGCATCTGGCGGGCGAAGTCCTGCGCCATCGCGCCGTTGATCTCGCCCGTCAAGAAGATGGTGCGCGCGCCGCGCAGCAGCGCTTCCAGCGAAAGTTCGTGTGTGCCGTTGATGTCTGTGAGAACCGTCTGCATGGTGATTTCCTCCTCGCGATAATCGATGCGTGTTACCCTCTTCTGTGCTTTGAGTTAATTATAACACATGAAATCATTTGTTACAAGTTCTTTCTTCGGAAAAGAAAAACCGATCCGCTGATAACGGGTCGGCTCGGTCGCGCAGGCTCATGCCTCCGCATCGGAATCATCGCCACCAAAGAACTCCTCGTACGTCTCGCCCAAAAAGCTGACGCGCCAGCGCAGGACTTCTCGATAAAATTGCCGTTCGAGATTGGTGAAGGCAGGGATGTCGTCGAGGAGACTGGTCATGTCATCCATCTTGTCGACGATTTTCGGATAGAGCCAATAGAATTCTTTCCGCAGTCGCGAATCGCTGTCGCCAGCGAGATAGGTGAAGGGATGGATGGGTTTTCCGTCTGCATCCAGGAATGCACAGACCGCGTCGTAGACCGCGTAAGCGTTCAGCTTCTCCACATCGGAAAGCATCTCTTCCATCTCGGATTCCGTTGGGAGCGGGGAGAGGGCTGCGCCGTTGTCGTAAACGGGGGCGAGCTTCAACGCGCCGTCGGCATGCTGGAGGATGCCCCAGTCGGATGGCATGCGCTGCGTGTTGCCGATCAGCGCGTCGATGAGGAAGAGATCCCAGAACCGCTCGCGCACCTCCGGCCAGCGGCGGAACGCAGGGTGCTCGCGGAAGAGCAGGAGCGTCGTTTCGAGCTCCATGTGGCCGTGCGCGAGGCGCGAACGCCACTCCGGCAGATTCTTCGGCAGGAACGTGGTCATGTAACTTTCAATCGGCTGCAAGATGTCCCCTTTGCGGCAGAAGTCTTTGCAAATGACGCCGGTCGTCTTGCCGTAGCGTGCCAGATACGTTTCTTGCACGGGGAAGCCGAGGATGTCATAGACCTCCGCGCCGAAGACCTCGGCTGCGGCACGATGGTTTTTCGATGGAAATTTGAAGATCCAGTTCGCTCCGTGCGTGCGCAGGCCGAGCTTCTGCGTATCGCTGCCCCCGTAAACGAGTCCGCTGCCCGGCGCGTTCGTGACGTCGATGATCGCGTCCTCGCCCTCCGCAGTGCTCAAGTCGAACGAGGCTTCCTGCGGCTCGTCGAGATGCAGCTGTTGGATGAGTGCGCGCTGAAGGACTTGTGCGCATTTGATGTGCTCGCGGTTCGCCATCTCGTTGAGCCAGTAGGGGAGCGAGACCGTCTTCGTGACGGCCTTCGAGCAATACTGCTGCTGGTATTTCAACTCGTCGAAATCGATGAGGATGACGGTATACGGAGAGGAAATCATGAGAGAGATCTCGACCGGATCGGACGGCGGATATTTTTTTGCATCCTTGCCGAGGAGGAAATCTCCGATTTTTTTGAAGAGCTGGTCGGACACGTCGCCGAGGCTTTTGCCAACAGCCGTAAACGGCTCGCGCTCATTGAAATCCGGCAGCTGGCCGGCGTATCTTCCATCATCGAGTTTCCGGATGATGGCGGGGTAGAAATAACGGATCATGGTATCACCTCAAGATGATTATAACAAATGTATTCACATGGTACAATATATATACTTAAAAAATCGCGCCCCGTGCAAATGTGCTGCACGGGGCGCGATGAATGTAAAATGTGATGGCAATGCGCCAGCCTGCTGGATCATCCTCGCGAGACAGCTCGCGGAACCGTGATGCAGGATTTGCACAAGCGTTGAGCTTTGAAGCACAAACTTTGAAAAAACAATCGTTCAGCGTTCACCGTTCATCGTTTCGCGTTGAACTTTGATTTCGTCCGAACACCGAATGGCGCAGGGCGGCCCGGCTGGAGGTCTTGCAGCCCCGCCGGGACTTTTCCTGAGCCGGAATCGAACCGGCAACCTTGGGTTTAGCAAACCCGTGCTCTGCCAATTGAGCTATCAAGGAATTACGGTTTTGCAGACCGTTTCTGGCGGCCAGCTTGTTTTACATCGCCCGGCCGACGATTGCTGTCATTTCAGGATTTTCGACGCACTGCCATGGACGCAAGGAACTGATGCGCACTTTCATCATCTTGCGTTGCGCGAGCGCGCGATGGAGTGTCATCTTCATAGTGGTTGCCCCCTTAGTGGTTGAGTTTCATGAGCGTGTTGTAAAAAGCAACATAGTTGCTGCGGTCTCTCGGCGTGCAGTAGACGGCGAAGGCGATGGCATCGAACTGGTGCAGGAAATCCTGCAGGACATTCGCGTACGCCTTTGCCACGATGTTCGGGTCGTTCTGGAACGCGCCACAGCCGAACGCGCCGAGGACGAGGATGTCCGTGCCGTTCGCTGCTGCGATGGACAGCATGTGGCGTGCCCGCTGCTCGTGGAGATCCATGAGGTCGGCCGCCTTCATCTTGACAGGCTTGCCAGACGTGCGGTTCATGGAATTGCTCGGCATGGCCCGGAGGTTCGGCGCGGCGCACGTGAGCACGTCAATTTTGATCCAATCCGATGGATCCAATCGGCGCGGCAGGTCGTCATCCGTCTTCACGGCAACGATGCCTGGCGTGTAGATGCAGGCATCCGTGTAGCGGACATCGTGACGCGCCCAATGAAAATCGTAGTATGCTTTCTTGTTCGCCTCGGTTTCGAGGGCGGGCAGAAGCGTCGTCGTGCGGCAGAGGCATTCCTCCTGCGCACGGCTGCCCTTCCGCACGCCGCCACCAGGATGTGTGGCCGATGCAAAGTTGTGCACCGTGATATGCGCGTCCGGGCGTTTGCGATGAGCGAGGTACGCGTATTCGAGCGTCTTGTTCTGGTTGACGAGCACCTGCGCCCGCTTTTCGCGCTCCGGAGGCAAGGCCGGCGTTTCGCCCTCCATGTAGAGCTTCGTGTTCTCGATGGATGCCTTGACGGCCTCCTTGAGCGTCGCATTCGACTGATACCATGCTTCGGTATCTTCGAACACAGCGACCAGATCATCTCTCGACGGCATGATGATTCCTTCTTTCTGTTGGATGTATGATTCGACTTCAATCTTTGATTTTCCTGCCAAGCTGGAAGTCCAGCCGCTCCGTGTTCTGGATGAACGGATAGGCGCGGAACATCCTCGGCTGGCTTTTTAACGTAGACGAGCTCTTTTTCAAAATCCACGACGATGATACCAGGCTGCTTATCCTCATGGCCTTCCGGCCAATATGCATACTGCATGGATTTCTCGTCTTTCAACAAGAGCTTGTACGTCACCATGGAAACGGCCTCCTTACAGATACCGCCGATAGATTTCGACAAGCATTTCGTTGATGGCATCCTCGTTTGGCTGGTCCGGCAGCGGCGAATCGTGATATGCCCGCTCGATTTCTTTTTCGTATCCTTCGACAAGATGGAACACTTCATCGAAGGACACCTCGCCGCTCCGGATGCCCATCAGGAGATCGTGCTCCTTGTCTCGATAGGTATGAATGCCTTCCCCTCTGAGGATGTCGATGCCCATGAGGTACAGCCTCACAAGGTGCATGGCGTGCTTGCGGAGATGCGGCAGGTTTTTCTTCTTGTTGCGTTTGTTGAGCTTGCCGTAGTTCCGCAGCATCGTGGTGATGTCCG
>Ga0256404_1008372_pt1 | contig 15601 bp, 14 predicted proteins | sample RumenRJG_01DNA_FD_185990 | JGI IMG/M metagenome (GOLD analysis project Ga0256404, IMG submission 185990) | Bovine rumen microbial communities from Lethbridge, Alberta, Canada - RJG_01 | ecosystem: Host-associated > Mammals > Digestive system > Stomach > Rumen | place: Canada: Alberta | collected...
GACACAAAAGTGACAACCTAAATCAGCAAATCACAGTTGGTGTGGCGTTAAAACTCAATTGTCACACTGTCACGGTGTCACGCCTTACGGAGGGTCGTCGTCATCCTCGTCGTTGCGCTCTCGGTGGAGGACTTGGCGTTTCTTTTTATTGACATTAAGCGGGGTACTGTGGGGGAAGGCTACCGAATAGGCGCGGTCGAGGGCGCGGAGGTCAACTTTTCTCACTCCGATGCCCAACCGCACGGCGACCAATGCCCGCAGGAATTCGCGGCATTTCCGAGGGTGCAAACCGGGCGCGGGCAACTCGTCCAAGCCATACACCGGCTCATATTCGTGCGTCGCGGCCAGCTCGCACACTTCGCCTATCATCTCGTCCGTCGCCTCGCTCCCCAGCCACGAGTGCATCACCCTGCGGATGCAGAAGCGGCGGTATTGCATCCCAAAGAGCTGCCTCGTGCGCTCCAGCCGCTGCCAGAGCTGCACGAAGCATTGTTCATTATTCTGTATATCTATCATAACGCAAATCTCCATTAATTGTCCGTTAATTCTCGGGTCAAGGTGTCGCCCCTGCGGGGCTTAAACACCTTGAACCCTTGAACTTTTTGAACTTTGAACTTTGAACTCTTAAGCCCTTGAACCCTTAAACTTCCTCAGGTACTCTTCGGTCTTAACGTACCTACCGCTCGCCGCGTCCACCGCTATGTACCCTCGGCTCGTCCATTTGCGCAAGGCGGCACCTCCGTCGTTGCTGCGTCCCTGGCTCTGCCGCATCAGCTGGTACTGCTCGCGGGTGAACTCGTCGGGCAACAACTCCAGCAGGTTCTGAGGCCCCGACTGCCGCTGTATCTCCACTTCCTCGCGCAACTCCTTCTCCAGCTGCTGGCCGAAGTAGAGCATCTTGCACCAGAGGTTGTACTGCTGGCTCCACCGCACGAAGTCGGCTATCTCCTTGCTCCATTTGTAGCCGTGCGCCACATACAACACCATGCCCTTGAGCCAGGCAATGACGTTGGCGCGATAGCTGAACACGCGGTAGGCCTCCGAGTCGTAGAGTTTCGCGGCGTCGCTGTTCTCCTTCTTCATCTCGAGCGAGAGCTTCCGCGCCTGCGGACACTCAATCAAGCCGTTGCAAGCCTCCAGACGGTCGATGTAGGGCTTCAATTCGGAGGCAAACTGATGGTCATAGATGCCCAGGATGGGTGCCTCGTCGTCATCGTCGTTGCGGATGATGGTGGCCACATCGAGGCGGCTCACCGTGCCGTCGTTCACCATCTTGCCGAAGAACTTGCGGGCGTTGGGAGGCGTGGTCGAGGCGTTGAAGTTCCACCGCAGGGGCGCGATGCCGCTCACCGAGTCGGCTCCCACTCGCTCCTGTCCGGCCATCGAGTTGTCGAAGGCCTTGCGGATGAGCAACCCCACCTCGTCCACCGTCCCTTTCGAGGTCACCTTCTTCAGGGCATCGATTTCGTCCACGATGGTGTAGATGAAGCGTTCGCCGTTGTTGTTGGCATCCACGATGCGCTGGTTGAAGACGGCATCCGTCAGGTTGTCGATGAGCATCTGGATGCAGATGTCGGTCGGACGCGGGTCTTTCTTCTGCTTGGCGCCGGGGTTCTTCTGCTTCCATTCGGCCTCGCGCTGGCGGTTGGGGATGTCGCGCTGGCGGATGTCCTCCATGATGTATTCGACGGGCTTCTTGATGGTGCCCTTGCCGATGCTCTGGCGGCCAATCAGGATGTTCATAAAGGTGGCCTCGTGGTCGACGTTGTCCCAGTAGCGGAACCTCACGCCGTGCATGTGTGCCCCCAGCGCAGGGAAGATGGCGGCGGCCACGGCGGGCTTGTAGAACCACGGCACGTTGCTGGTGAGCAGCCGTACCAGCGGCGGCAGCTTCTTGGGCATCGGCGGCGGTGTGGTCGTGGTGCCACCACAGGCCTTGATGGCCGACTGCGATTTCAATGCCGTCAGCACCTGCTTCAGGCGGTAGGGCATCCCCTCGCTCTTGGCCGAGAGGGCGCTCTCAATCTTCTTGCGCTTCTCCTCCAGCGGGAAGCCGTCGTAGCAGGGTATCACCTGGTCGAGCCACTGGGCGTTGCGCCCGCAGATGTGCCTCAGGTCGCATGCCAGCTGGTAGGTCAGCGTGTCGCGGTCGCCCTCCTGCGGCTCCTTGCCGTCGTTGAACATCTCCCAGTACTTGGCGATGATCTCCGTGAACGGGATGCCGTGATAATCGTTCGAAAAAGAGGAAGATTTTGCAGGATTTTCTTTCAGATTTTCTTCAGATTTCTCGCGCAGCGATCCCTCCTCAGCCGAAGGCAAACTATTCGTGTCATTCGTGCGATTCGTGTTCAAAAGGTTCTCCGTGTTCGCCTTGGCCTCAGCCACCTCAAAGATTTCGTCATCCAAGAAAATCAAGTCCTCCTCGCTCCCCGTCGTGGTGAAGAACACCCTCGTCACATCCTTTGCCCCTTTGTCGAACTCCACCCCCAGCAGCTCGCTCGCCCACCGCAGGTTCTCCTCCTGGCTCAGCTCCTCGCGGCGACGGAACACCAGGTGGTACCCCGCGCCCCGCGCGCTCTTCTCCAGCATCAGCAACCCCAGCTCCTCGCGTTTCTCAAGGATGCGTTCCTTCACGCTCTCCATCTCTTCGGCATTGATGTGGTCGACGTCCATTCCCACCGTGGTGCTCATCCGTGTGGCACCTTTCAGGTGACCCTCCTCGCCCGGCAGGCACGAATAGTTCATCTGCGCCAGCCGCATCTTCAGCTTCTCGTCGCCGCCACGCACAGCCTTCACTATCGCCTTCTGTTTCTCGCTGTCGCGCAAAGCCATGTATTCCTCTCTGTTGAGGATGGGGCGCATCACTTTCGCCCCATCCTTATAGTATATCAGGTGTGTACTCATGTCTTTTAACTTTAAACTTTAAACTTTATAAAGACCAATTCGTTTCCGTGGTGCGAGTCTTGATAAAAGCCGCCACCTCCTCTGTCTCGTCCTTGAACATCGCCTCGATGAGGGCTTTTCCCAGACGTTTGGGGAAGCGCAGCTGAATGATGATGTCGTTCAGCGTCTCCTTCACCGTTCCGTGCGCCGTCTGGAAGAGATTGTTGTAGCGGCTGCCGCTGTTTTGGGCGTAGGGTCGGAAGCACGACGTGCCGTCGTCCTCGGTCACCATGCGCCCTTTCTGGCTCACGCGGTCGCCGTTCAGCACCAGGTGTGGGTTCTCCTCGTAGGGACAGCGGTTGATGTTGATTTTGCCATTCTCAGAATACGTTGTCTGAGTGTCGATGTTGACATTGTCAACGAATACATTGATACGATTCATTTGTTTTTGAGTGTTGTGAGAAGAAGGTCGGAATCTTTGGCCATTTACCCGGGAACATCCTCCTCACTTCCACTCGGGTTAATAAATCAATTGTCTCTTGGTTTCCTTGGAAATCCGATGCAAAAGTAGACAAGCTGTAGAGCTGAGTAAAAAATCTCAGCTCAAGCACCCATCTCGGTGTTTAACAGAATGGAAATCAGATAAAATAAAAATACCCAACACTCAAAAAAAATGAGTATTGGGTATCAATTTTTCGTTCAGCTTATTTCAGATCATTGCCTCTTGGGCAATTTGGGGGCAAATGCCTCCAGTAGGGGTAATATTTCGCGGAACCCCTTTGACATATCATTACGTTCAGGGCGCCCCTTATTGATATTGGTATACCTCTTGCTATCTCCGAAGAAGTCCTTGTCCAATGCCGGTGCACCTTTCTGCTTAAAGAGACGCCTTTCATCCAGAAAACCCACAATATTCTCCCATATTATCCTCACCCTGCCGCCATCGCCCTTTCTTCCTCTTTCAAGCAGCGTCCACAATTTATTCGACAATACCACCTGTTCTTTCGTCAGAACCACTACCTCCAAACCCAGTATAGTCGACAGCATTTTCTTGATATCATCGGTTTTGATACCTTCCTCCCAATCGCCTTTCTCTGCCAACGATAACAATTCGTTAGTTATTGCTTTGCGAGAATCAGAGAGTAGGTCGTATTTATTGGGGGATATGAAGTTTGTGTTATCTATCTTGTTGTCAGGTATTGCGATAGCTTCTCTCAATCTCTCCATTATCAGCAAAACTCCATATAGGTCATACAATTCCTGTCGCGAAAGACCGAGATTATATATCTTTAACCCCATTCTCTGCAAATCGGCAGGATTTCGCATTTCTCTCCATTTCATTTTCTTAAACCAACCACACAGACGTTCATACTCTTTGGTGACCAACGCTTTATCGGCATCTGCAAAATCGTTTCCTTCAAGAAACTCATCGCAGTATTTCTCGTATAGGAACTTATTAATTCTCTCGTTATCACGAAGCCTGTCGATATGCTCGATAAAAACTTGCTCTGGCCAATGCCCTATGGTGCTGCGCATATCGCCAATTGCACGAGACACCATTACATATATGATTTCAACTAATCGCCTCTCTTCCTCTTTCAAAAGCAAAGGCAACCGTGACCTATAGAGGATTTTGTATAGCATCTTTGATATCTTGTCCCTCCACAAGGCATCATCATAACATATGGATAACTTCATTAAGGGCACATAGCGATTTGCCAGGCGGATAATTTCAGGTATGTTCCGTATATTTACTTCCGTTTTTATCAAGCGAGTGGCGACCACCTGAAGCGTTTTCTCGTCATCTTCAAAAGGCATCCGTACATCCTCTCCCAAAGGGCTTTCTGGCAATTGGCGAGTGCGCACGGATTTAGTAATGGTTTTATTTTGTGAACCAGGTATTGAAACAAAGAATGTAACATGACCGTCAACCCGTTCCACTACAGCATCACACTGGCCATTATTGTCAAGTAAGGACGAAACCTCGTCTATATTTTCACGGGCGATATACCCAATATGTTTATAGTCAATATATGCCGCAATTGCCTTTGGGTCGGCAGGATTATCTGGCTCCGCCACAAGTAATACCTTTTGATCTTTCTTCAAAGTTGCTAAAAAACGCTCTGCTGCAGCCGTCCTTTCTTCGTCGGTCAAATTGTCGCCCATTTTATATCTTATGCCCGTGACCGTATATACAGGATGATTAAATCTTGCTTCACTTTTCTTAAATCTCTCCATCATTCTGTAGGTTGCGTAAGCAGGAATTACATCCTCCACCTTATGACCGATCTCTTCAAACAGATGATGCGTTTCTTCAATGTTTTCATTAAGGAAACTCCACAAAATATAGAGAACCACAACTCCTGGATATAAGCCAAACTTTCCTTCTTTCAACCACCAGTCGCGTACATAAAAAACCTCGCCATTAACCATAACATACCCACATTCGCAATCCACCAGATTCTTGATTGGATGCAGAATCATATCTAATGTCTTGCACGATGACTCAATTCCACCCTCAACAAGTATTCTTCCACATTCATCACCAATGCAATCGCCAATATCACTACACTTTACCTCTATTTCAACTACATAACCCTCATTTTCTTTCACCATACGGGAAAGTACGTTGTTAAGCCCACGATAACGTTTCTCGACAATATCAAGATTATCCCCCTTTGTGACATTCAGAATACTTTCTATTTCTTTGACATACGACAAAATATCACCTTCCAACATAAAGGGAGGGTTTTGTCTGGGTAAGCCGTCCTCTTCCTGCTTCCATTCAAGGCTTACTTCTTGTTCTGTAACATTATTGAAAGTGTATACCCGTTCACCTGCCTCATTCTCGCCAACAGTATATTCTGTTGATGATTGGTTTTCATTCCTCTTCTCTTCATCATCTACCGTCACCGTTGCCTTGTCAATATTGAGATTGACAACCTCGTTGTCGTGAATGTCGATGTAGTTGCTTCCTTCCTGCATGTATATTGTGTTCCCTGCCATAGCTATTTCTGATTTACGGTTCCGTTGTCATGGATGTCATTGTAGTTTCCCGTCACATTCACCACCTTGGGGTCGGCTTGGTCATCATCGAGGCACTCAATGGCGGCAGCCAGATCCTCAGGCAGGGTCAGTTTGTTTGCTAGCACCATATCCAAAGCCGCCTCTTTTGCCAGCGCCCGTTTGTCGGGACGCTTGCGCTTCGAGTTGTTGACGTAAGTACGCAGCGCCTTGATCAGCCCTTCCTCCGACGACTTCTTGGCCACATCCGTCGACAGCTTATTCAGTTCCTTGTTTTTCATGTCCAGCTCTTCACGTTGCCGTTTCTCGTCAGCTAATTGCTGCTGCAGCGACTCGATTTCCTCCCGCTGTTTCTCGTTCGCCGCCATCAGCGCCTCCAAACCGTCCAGTAATGCCTGATATTCCTTCAACCGTTCAGCCTTTTGGTTCAATCTATCAAACTCAATGTTAATCTCTTTTCGCGCTTCCCGCGCCAGTTCGTTGTAGTCAATCTCGTTCGTTTCCATAATATGCTTACTTCAAAATGAGGGGCGACAACAGCAATTCCCCACATCACAGTGGGAAACACCGTTTGCCCTGAAAAATATGTTTTTGCAAAGGTACGAAATATCTCTCGAATTTCGAAAGGATATTTTTTAACACCTACCTGTTAGCAGCAGGAAAGCGTTATAGACAAACGATTGGCGATGTGAAAAAAGAAATTATCTTTCCAAAGATTTGCGATTAATACGCTCAAGTATTTCCAGTGTGGTACCTTCTGTACTTACACCTGCTTGTTTTGCACGCTTTACAGCATCGGCATGATTTATTCTTTCGAGTATTTCCAAAGTTGTTCCCGATGTGTCAATTCCCGTACGACGAGCACGTTTCACTACATCGGCATGATTAATTCTCTCTAATATTTCAAATGTAGTACCATCTGTACTCACACCTGCACGTTTGGCTCTTTTTACTACATCTGCATGATTAATCCTTTCAAGTATTTCTAATGTAGTACCCGAGGTGTCGACTCCAGCACGGCGAGCACGTTTAACCACATCCGCATGGTTCTTTCTTTCAAGGAACTCCAAAGTTGACAATTCTTCCCTAGTTTCAGTGGGATTTGATTGAATATGGACTTCTGTTTCACTACTTTCTTCTATGTGTTCTATCATTGGAATTCCTGTAGCATCATGCTCTTCTGGTTGGGAAACATCAGAATAATCATCCATAAATTCGTTCGAAGAAGAGGAAGATGATTGTGTTCGAGTTATCCTCATTGACTTTCCATCTGACAGGGTGCTTCTATGGGTTATTGTCTTTTCTATTGTCTCCGTGGTTCCTTTCTCATTTGTTTCATTCTTCTGTTTAGAGAAACTATCCCAACAGTAGGAGATGACAATGAAAAGCAATAATAGGTATAATACATATTTGAGCTTGAATCTACGCCTGCGCTTTGTTGTGTATCTGTAACTCCGATTGATTCTGTTTCCGTCAAGATTCGTCCTGTCATTAATACTACTTGCCGAAGAAAAGGTGTCCGATGAGGTTGAGTTCGCAAACCCTTGCCAAGTGTCGTTGTTTTTTTGAATGGGAAATTCTTTTATCCCGTGTCGTTTCTTATGACATTCCTCGCACAATACAATGACCTCATCAGGGCGATATGACCACGGATTGACATCGCGATAAACCAGATGGTGCACCTGGAGTTTATTCCTCTCATTCGGGAATCGCCGCCCGCAATCTTCACAGGTAAAGTTACGTTCCTTTATCAACGAATAGGAATAGCCCTTCCAATAATCCGATTTCAATAATCTTTCGTATTCTTCACGTGTCATATCGTGTCTCCTTTCAGGATAGATTCAAACATTTCTTCTGGTTCGTCGCCAATGTCGTAAACACCCTTATTCTCATGATAGAAGATACCATCTTTAAATGTAATCTTTGTAAAGGCGTGAGTCTTGAAGCCTATACTTATGTCACACATTACCCATAGGCAATCTGCTTGAGGCATGCCATATCTGAGAACTGAGGATTCTCCCCAATCGTTGGAGCTGAACATCTTTCCCTCTTCCAGATTGGCCATATATGTTTCAAGCGGTTTCTCCGTAAATTGCTGTGGGCAACAGGGGAACAGTACAGGATATTTCCAATTCACTTGGATGGCATTCGGTGTCAGCGATTGGGTTTCTATGGGGGCAATTGGTTCCTCAATTTTCTCCTTCTGAGAATTGAGTGTTGATGGTTCCTTGCCATTAGTCAATAAGCTAATTCCCGCTCTTTGTACCTCTGACCAATCATCAAATTCATTATTTGCTGTTGCTGGCGTTTCTGCTTTGATATCGTTGTTAAGATTTGGTGATTCTTGAAATAGCCAATCACCTAACGAACCTCCTTTGGGTTTAGTCAGATTCTTTGCCCATTCTGTCAACCTTGCCAGCGACATTCGAGCTTCCTCTTTCGTTACATTCCGCATCCATGAGAAGTTCGGGTCTTCTGTTTCATGTCCAAATAGAAGTGACGGATTCTCCAAGAAGGCTTCGATACTACCGCAAATTAGTTCTACTTTTCTGCGAGTAATCTCGTTGTTCAGAATATTTTCAAGCCTTGTAAGCCATCGAAGATTCTCTGGACGATTGTTTTGTCTGTTGGTATCTATATGATCAACCACATGCTGATCTGATGGTGCCGCCCCATGAAATGCTGTGGCTACAATACGATGAACTCGTTCACCACAAAAGTCTAAATAACCGGTAAAAAGATTAGGTGTTCCAAAACTCCAAACATTATCGAGTTTACGTTTGCGCATTCCCTCTCTTGGATGCCTCAATACAGCACCATTGTCGCGTACTGAATAATGTTCTTCCTTATAAATGCATTCTTTAACTTCATCGAACTCATTAAGCAAGTCTCTCATTGACAATCTCCTCTCTTCACGAAATCTAGGGAAAAGCAGTAAATAAGTCAATTATTTGATCTAATACCATAGGTGCGTCGATTCTCTTGCATTCTCTTATCGTCGGGTAATACAAGAGGCACACTAAACTTAATCCTGTTTACTTCTTGGTTCTCTGTATTACCTTCTTTTTGCACACCAGTTTTGACAATAGAGGCAATGCTTATTCCTCCTCCTCCGGAGGTACTCTTGCTTTGTGAAACAGTTAGAGCAATGTCAAAATCAACCATTACAACATTTTGTGGCATATCCCCCTCATGTCTGATAATAACACCTTCTCCCTTTATACATTTAGATGGAACATATGCCCCCACTTCTGCTAATGACTCGTTCACATCGCTGGCTCCATTTGCAATTTGAGTCAAAGTCTCTTTGATAAACTCTTGAATATTCATGTGGCAAATTGTTACATTGAGAGAATTTTTCCTAATGTGGTATCTGTGAACGTATGCCAAATTTCCAAATTAATTGGCTTGTAATCGTCGAATAGCTGCTGTACAAACTCGATTTCAAATACCAGTCGCAAATCATTGGAATCAGCTTTGGCTTGAACCTCATGTTTGGAGCCGATACGGGCAACTTTGATGAAGTATAAGTCGCGAATGCCTTTCTTCTTCACGTAGGGCATGAAGTAGTACAGGTGGTTCAATTCTACTGTCGAAGGGAACTCCTTGCCCGTATAGTATATCCTTGCGTCCTGTTCAAGGTAAGGAGCAACATTCTCATTGGTTACCAACGAGACAAGAACATTCTTCGATGTATCCAAGAATTTATCTCTCGTGGATTTTGCTTTACGGAGCCTGTTGTGGACAATCTCATCGGGATGGCTTTGTTGCAAGCTAAACAAGTCGATGGGGAACAACTGTGGTGGTATCATGCTCTTTGCAACCCGATAGGCTTCATCAAAGTGGCTTTTCTCGTGTTCTCTCGCGTCGATGTCGTTGAAAAGTCTTATCAACGAACGCCCGATGGCATACGACAGATTTACAGGTACCGCATTGCCAATTTGTTTGTATTGGTCGGAAACTGTTCCTGCAAACATCCATTCATCGGGGAAAGTCTGAATACGGGCATATTCGCGAACAGTCAGCGGACGAGTTTCCGTTGGATGACAACGCTCGGTTTGTTTCTGAGCGGGTGCACAAGTGAGGGTAAGAGAGGGTTCGTCCATCGAGAGACGGCGAGCCATTCCGGTTTTACCACCACCAAGATAGAAACTGGCACCCATGAATTCTTTGGCTACATCTTCCGGCAAATCGCGCCAGTCACCGCCTTCCGGTACCATAGAAAGCACTCTGCGTTTCTTCTCAGGATAAGTTTGTCCTTCCGATTCAGGAACATCCTTCTTATATAGTTTACCCTTGAAGAAGGCATCTCTAAGGGTCATTATTCTCTTGTAAGGTGCTGGCCAATGAAACTCAACATAGGGAGCAATATCATTGCGAATGGCAACCAGTATAAGTCGTTCCCTTTTCTGCGGAACTTGATACATAACAGCCTTCAACACACGAGGTTCAACCAAAGTATAACCCAACTCGGCAATGGCATTACGAATAATTTCAAGTGTTCTCCCGTCATCATGGGAAAGGAGTCCTTTCACGTTCTCTCCCATAAAGACCTTAGGCTGTATTTCCTTGACGGCACGTGCAAGCTCAAAGAACAATGTTCCTCTGGTATCGTTCAAACCACCTTTCTTGCCAGCGTATGAAAAAGCCTGACAGGGGAATCCTCCCGAAACAAAATCCACCAAGCCTCTCAATGGAGTGAAATCCACCTTGTGAACATCACCTTCAAGCACATTCCAATCGGGACGGTTCAACCTCAATGTTTCAGATGCCATCGGGTCAATCTCATTCAGAAGAATGTGGCGGAATCCAGCGAAGTGCATACCCAACGCCAATCCTCCCGCTCCTGCAAATAGCTCCAGCGAAGTGAAATCGCGTAGAGGTGTGACGTGCATTTCTTCTTCCCACTTGCTGTTGAGCATTTGGTTTACCTGGGGGATGTCCGTCAGATCCTCCATGTAGAATCCCTGTTTCCCATTATGAGAGTGATATGGATACAACCCCGTTTCACCCCATCTTTGTGTGGTGGCAATAGACGTACCTAGTATGTCTGCTAAGTTAGATGTAGATAGAAAAGTTCTCATCAAATACCGCCTTTCTCGTCAATCTCTTTTGCTATTGCGTCAATCTTGGCCTCAATCAACAAACTACCATCAATATGTTCTTCCTCCACCACTTCTCCAAAAGCCTTTGTTAGGCGATGATAAAAGTGCTTATCACCGGTTAAATGCTCCCAAAACTCGGCACCGCAGTATACGGGATAAGTAGTATTGATGGTTTTGTAGTTGGCCGATAAATTCTGGCGTTCACCATAAAGAACACCAACAATCAAGTCGTCATCAGCAACACGCAAACGGTTTTGTCGTGCAATTCCTTTGAAATCTTTGAAGTGCCCTAATATGGTGTCAATGTCATCACGGTTGATTGTTTGAGGGCCAGCCTTACATTGACAATATTTTGTTCTTCCGTCAATGGCGTCTTTGAACTCAATATCAATACCAGGGACAGCAGATCCACTACTGGTTATCTCTTTTAATCCGGCAATGAAAAACTGAATATTAGACCCAAAACTCGTATTGATACTAGTTCCTAATACGCGGGGATACACCAATGCCTTTGCGAGTGATTTTGATTCTGTGTTTCCACACAAAAAAGCGGCCAGATAATTGATGAGAAAGGGATTGATGTTAAAATCCTTCAATGTAAGGTTTTCCAAGCCTTTCAAATGTGCAGGAATGATTATTTGACGAAAATAGTTTTTCCCGCTTTCAATAATGGATTTTTTGTCTTTGCTGGTCATAATATTGTGTCTTTATCTTATTATTTCATATTCCCATCCTTCGTTCTTTGCAATCTGCAAAAGATTCAGGACATTCCCCTTTTCCCATTGGTTTGAGACAACAAACCTTACTCCATCACCGCTAGTCAAAATATATTCCTCCTGTAAAAGGTGTCGAGGTTGCCCTGTTTCTTCTTTGGCCATTATGGCAGCTTCGATGTCATCTTCTATAAAATTCCAAGCCCCCCATCTACCCAATAATGCCTGATGGAACATGTCTTTCAACTCCGCTATCGTGGTTTTGGGGTGAGCTTTCAGATACTCTTTGACAACAGCGTATCCCATTTTGCCTTTGGTGTTGTATTCGACTCCATTTAATCGGATGGCAACTCTCCCTTCTAAATCTTCGGGCTTCACGTCAATATCCAGTTTGATAGGCTTGTGGACGATTTGTACTCCTTGTTGTGCATCGCGGTTTCTTTCAAACAAATCGCACCCCACAAACTTTGTCAGCAGAATGACATATTGGAAGAATCCCTTAATTTTGATTTCTTGGGATTTGGTTGCATGAGGTCGGGTGGGCGCCTGCGAGTTTTCCGACAAGTCATATGAATTGGCCATCTTTGCGGTCTCATAGGAAAGAGATTCCAAGTATTTCACCTCTGTGGTGGTGAGAGAATTGTCGTTTGCGGTGAAAGCCAATGCTTCGTCCCAAAACTCTTTCTTGGCCGTATGGTTGGCAATCCGTTTGACGAATACGTCCGTCTCTCCGACATAAGCCTTCAGCTTTTCACGATTGAGCAAAATATACAGCGCAGGTTTCGACAGTTCATCTTTCATCTCCTTGATGAACTCTGTATATCCTCGCTTAATTACGCTCAACTGGCAAACGCAATTGTCCATCTCGATAATCTTGGAACCATCGAGCACGTCATCGTAGAGTATTGTATGTATAGTTTTCGCCATATTATATAGCTGTCATTTACATTAAAAAAAGGCAACACCATACGGTGTCCAAAGGAAGACCAATTCCCATCGCCGCATAGTTGTGTTGCCTGTATGTGTCTGTCGTTTAGCATTTCGTTTTCTGGTCTTTTATGGATTAATGCTTGTTTAAGGGGTCGAATTCGACCCGGTTCAATCGAGGAATATCCAGCTGTTGGCGATGTCGCTCGCACGGTCGTTGTCGGGTTCAAGTCCCTCATCCCCCTCGCGGACGACACTCTCGACGGCATACACTCCGTCGTCCTCGCTGCCGGTCATGTTTTCGGCAATCTCCGCACGATACTCCATCTCGTCTTTGTCCAGATAGACGTGCAGCACCGGGTTGTCGTAAGCGTCGGGAGAGCTGAGGTACTCCTCCACGGCTTCGTAAATTCTGAGCTCAAGGGCTCTGATGTTTTGAATTGTAGCCATAATGTTTGGTCTTTTATGGATTTATAAAATTGGTGTAAAACACCGTGAATTAACTTGTTTCTTGCGTTCTGTTTATGTTGTTTTTAATCGATTTTTTATATAAAATTTGCAACTGCAAAGATACGAAATCTTTTTCAAATGAAAAAAACATTGTTCAACGGTCTCTTTTACATCCAGCTCGGACGATGGTACACGGGTGTTTTATAGAAACGGGTTTCCTCGTCGTAGACAGCGATACCTTCCAGGTCTTTCATTTTTAGCGTGTCGCTCACATCCGCACCACGGAAGTCGGCACCTTCGAGGTTGGCACCGTAGAAATGAGCCATTGTCGCTCGTGCACCTCTGAAGTCGGCACCACGGAGGTCGGCATGCCGGAAATCGGCTGCGAAGAGATCCAACCCCCGGAAGTCGGCATTCTGCAGGCTCATACCGCTGAAATCGGCTTGGGTCAGGTCGTCGTGCTTCTCCGTCCAACGGTTTCCGCGCCCATCGCCAAACGTCATCTCCCAATGGTACAACCTCACCGCACCAATGATGTTACCATCCTTATCTCTGATATCCTGAAACATGTCCATCTGTTAGCTTATTGAATTGTCTGGCAGAATAGTGTGTTGTACCTGTTGGTATTGAATTTGCAAAGGTACGAATAATTTCCGAATCAACCAAATTTAACTTCCGTGACAGCGTGACAGCGTGACAGTTCGTTTTTCGACTATGAAAAGTCGAAACTAAACTTTTATATTTATAAATAAATATAAAGATTTTTTCGAGGTTTGGAATACCCTATTTTGAACTGTCACGCTGTCACGGTGTCACACCATTCGATATCATTTTATTCTATCTGGTTGATTTTGAATAAATTTATTGAATCTTTCGCTGTAGGCAACCCTCTTTCCTGTTCATCTCGCATTGCCCGACGAAGAAAACTCACAATTCACCTCAAAACACCACAATCAATTGTCGTGATTATGCATTGGCCCACAGCAACTTGCAAATTATTTTCACCACTATTCGTAGACCGCAATTCCACCACCGTATCTTTGCATCGTGATTTCAGGCGAGAGGCAGCGAGAGAGCAAGTCTAACGTAAGTCTAACTTAAGTCTAACTTAAGTCTAACTTTCGAACGACAACCAAAACGAAAACGAAAAACGCACACAGATAGCACAGATAACACAGAAATTTAAGCGCTTAAACATATTGAACCGTTAAACCTTTAAAACCTTAACCAACATGAAAATCAAGTTGTCCAAAAAGCAAATCGAAGCCATCCTGGCTGACCCCGAGAAGGCGCAGGAAGCAGGAGTGAAATCGAACGACCCTTGGTGGGTCATCGTACTCAAGATCGTGGCTTACGCCATCGGCCTCATCCTCGCCGGCGTGGCGACCACCTCGTGCTCCCACTTCGTGGGGATTATCTAACCTCCTAGCCGCTACGCGGCAGAAATCTAGTAAATCTCGTAGATTAATTCGCTTCGCGTAATTGCTGGCGCACCAAATTCTCGAGAGGCAATCGCCGCCGCAGGCGGAAAAATTTACAAGATCTACAAGATTTCGCGAAGCGCAGCGAGCAGGAGAACAAAGAAAACCAAATCATTAACAAACAAATTAACCAAAGAAAGGAAAAACTAAAATGGCAAAAATTGTTTCTCTTATCCAGTATGTCGGCAAGGCCGGCAACACCGTGGGTCAGAAAGGCCCCAAGGGCGGTATCGTCTTCAAGCAGAAGGCCGCCTCGGTCAGCAACCCCCGCACCGACGCACAGATGGCGCACCGTGCCAAGATGAAGCTCGCCGCCCAGGTGGCAGGCATGCTCGGCGAAGTGGGACGCACCTCGCTCATCGCCAACGGCCACAAGAAGACCGACCGCGGCCTGCTCATCAAACGCCTGCTGCAGAGCGTCGTGGTGAACCAGAACGGCTCGCAGGCCTCGCTGCTCTACGACCTGCACCTGGTGGACAACCCCAGCTACGCCGAGGCCATCAGCATGCAAATCACGAGCGACACGAACCAGTTCACCGCCACCTTCAGCGGTGCCGCCGAGGGCGAACCCATCGCCAAGTGCATCATGGTGCACGACCTGAACACCGGCCTGTGGCGCCACACCGCGGCCCTCGACACCCGCACGGCCATCAGCATCGGCAAAAGCGCAAACGAGAGCGGCGACGCGCTGGAGGTCTTCGCCTACGGCATCGTGCTCGAACCCAAGACCGAAGACGCCTGGGGAACCCTCGGCCAGACGGGCGCCAACCAGCAGGGCTTCGTGCTTGACCTCAACCGCGTGACCACCAGCGGCTTCGCCTTCTCGCCCACCATCTCGGCTGCTCTGACTGTGGCCGGTGACGGCAGCACCACGGGCGGCGAAGGCGGCTCGAACGGCGGCAACACCGGCAGCGGCGGCACGGGCGGCAGCGGCACCTCGACCGTCAGCGCACCCACCATCAGCGGCTCGACGCCCTTCGCCGAGAGCACCACGGTGACGATGAGCGCTGAGAGCGGC
>Ga0256404_1008374_pt1 | contig 15599 bp, 11 predicted proteins | sample RumenRJG_01DNA_FD_185990 | JGI IMG/M metagenome (GOLD analysis project Ga0256404, IMG submission 185990) | Bovine rumen microbial communities from Lethbridge, Alberta, Canada - RJG_01 | ecosystem: Host-associated > Mammals > Digestive system > Stomach > Rumen | place: Canada: Alberta | collected...
CAGCACGAGGATCATCGTGACCATGATCCAGTGGAAGATGCGCAGGAAGGGGCTGAAAAGGTAGAACTCCTTGCGCTGCACATTTTTCATGCGATGAATCTGTGCCATGTGATCACTCCCTCTTTTCAGCAGGCTCTACGTGCGTGCCGGAGCAGGGATCCGTCGTGACGACGGAGATCTTCTCGCCTTTCGCGTTGTACATATGCGTCGCGCACGCCATGCACGGGTCGAACGAACGGACGACCTTGACGATCTCCAAGGGCTTGTCCGGGATGGCGACGTGCGTGTCCATCATGGCGAGCTCGTACGCGCCGTGGCCGGCCTTGTCATCACGCGGGCAGGCGTTCCACGTCGTCGGGACGACACACTGGTAGTTGTCGACCTTGTCGTCCTTGATCTGGACCCAGTGCGACAGGCCGCCGCGCGGCGCTTCGTAGAGGCCGACGCCCTTGCAGGTCTGCGGCCACGTGTCCGTGTTCCAGTGGTCGTTGTTCACGACTTCGGTGTCGCCCGTCTTGACGTTCGCGATGAGCTTGTCGAAGAAGAACTTGTTGATCTCCGCATTCAGCTGGCAGTCGAGGGCGCGCGCCGCCGTGCGGCCGACCATCGTCGGGAGCCAGACGTTCGGCGCGAGGCCGAGCACGTTCGAGACGGCCTGGATCTGGTCGAGCATCATCTGCTCCGCCCAGGTCGGCGTGCCGAGCAGGCCTTTCTGCGCCTTCGTGTAAATGATGATGTAACGAGCGAGCGGGCCGACTTCGCAGAGCTCGCCGCGCCATTTCGGCGTCTTGAGCCACGAGTATTTGCCCTGCTCGTTCAGCGCTTTCCACTCCGTGGCCGTGCCATCTTTCGGGCCCGTGTAGTGCGGATCCGTGATGCCGTCCCACGGATGGATGTCCGCGTCGCGCTTCGTGTCGGGATACTGGTACCACGAATGGCCGACGGCCTCCGTGAAGCACTTTGGATCCTGCACGTCCTCCGGGCCGATCTCCGTAAATTTCGCATTCTGCGCGCCGTTCTTGAAGTTCTCGACAACGCCGTTGCAACGGATGAGGAGGTTCGTGAAGAAATCGCCGTTCGACGTGCCGCTGTAGTTCTCGAGCGGATAGGCGCCATAAGCGAGCACGCGCGTGCCCGCGAGGCCGCCGCCGTCGACGCGGCCGGCTTTGACGTAGATGCTGCCGATGGCGATGAGGTCCGGCAGGTAGTAGTTGTTGACGAGCGTGCGGCCCATGTTGATCGCGCGGTCGACGATGGCGAGGCGCGCAGCGTTCACCGGCGCGTTGCCGTCCGTCAGCGAAATCGAGCACGGCATGCCGCCGACGACGTAATGCGGATGCGGGTTCTTGCCGCCGAAGATGACGTGCGGCGTGACGAGCTCGCGCTGCTTGTCGAGCATCTCGAGATAATGCGCGACGGCCATGAGATGGACCTCGGGCGGCAGCAATTTATAGTCGGGATGATCCCACCAGTTCGCCGAGAAAATGCCGAGCTGGCCGCTCTCGACGATGGCTTTGACCTTGCCCTGGATCTCTGCGAAATACGCGGGCGTCGCGGCCGGGAAATCATGCTCGAATGCCTCGGTCACGCTCGTGCCGGGCGCGCGGAACGGCAGCTTGTACGTATTGACGACCGTGTTCTGCAGCGCCGCCGTCTTCACGGGGTCCGCGGCCAGCGCCTCGACGGGGCTGACCCAGTCGAGCGCATGGAGATGATAAAAATGGACGATATGATCCTGCACCGTCAGCGTTGCCGCCATGATGTTGCGGATATAGTTCGCGTTTTTCGGAATGCGGATGCCGAGCGCGTCCTCGACGGCGCGCACGGAGCACAGCGCGTGCGCCGTCGTGCAGACGCCGCAAATGCGCTGGATGTACGCCCACGCGTCGCGCGGGTCGCGGCCATGCATGACGAGCTCGAGGCCGCGCCACGCCGTGCCCGAGGAGATCGCGTCCGTGACTTTGCCCGTGGCCTCATCGACCTGGACTTCGGCGCGCAGATGGCCCTCGATGCGCGTGATCGGATCGACTACTACGTGTTTCATTTATCCACCTGCTCCCTTCAGTCTTTCGACGCTGCCGCGTCTTTTGCCGCCTGCTTCTCTTCGGCCTCTTCGCGCTTGCGCTTCTGCATGATCGAGCCCGCGGCATGCGCCACGACGCCGACTGTCGCGAGCGCGCCGACGCCGAGGCCGATCTTGTCGGCATTGCCGAGTTTGCCGTAGCCCGGCAGGCGTTTCGTGAACGGCGCATCGTCCCAGAAGTTCGCATTCGAGCAGCCGATGCACGGCGCGCCGGACTGGATCGGGTAGCTCATGCCCTGGAACCAGCGCAGGTTGCCGCAGGAGTTGTACGTCTCCGGGCCTCTGCAGCCGATCTTATAGAGGCACCAGCCCGCTTTCGCGCCCGCGTCATCGAAGTTCTCGGCGAACATACCGGCGTCGAAGAACGGACGGCGGTAGCACGTGTCATGGATGCGGTTGCCATAGAACTGCTTCGGACGGCCTTCGCCATCGAGCGGCGGCAACGTGCCGAAGAGCGCGACGTGCATGACGACGCCCGTCATGACCTCGGGGATTGGCGGGCAGCCCGGCACGTTGATGACCGGCGTCGCGCCGACATACGGCGACACGCCTGCCGAGCCCGTCGGGTTCGGTTTCGCCGCCTGGATGCCGCCCGAGACCGCGCACGTGCCGTACGCGATGATGGCGGCAGCACCGGCCGCTGCCTCCTGCAGCATCCGCGTGAACGGACGGCCGCCCGACATGCAGTACACGCCATTGTCCTTCGTCGAGACCGCGCCTTCGACGGCGAGGATGTAGCTGCCCTTGTACTTCTCCATGACCTCTTTGAGGTGCGCCTCGAACGGCTCGCCCGATGCCGCGCTGAGGAGATGATCGTACTCAAGATCGATCTGACTCAGCACGAGGTCGCTTGCGAGCGGCGCGCCCGAGCGGATGAACGACTCATCGCAACCCGTGCACTCGTGGCCATGAATCCAGATGACGACCGGCAGCGGCTTCGCTTCGGCCGCCTCGACGACCTCCTGGAACTTCTCTGTCGAAAGGCCCATCATCGCCGTCAGCGCGACGCAGCCCTTGAGGAAGCTCCTGCGGCTGATCCCCTTGCGGAGGCAGCGCTCCCATAAACTCTCCCGTTTTTCCACGTTGGTCCCTCCCCTTTGTGCGCGGCGCTTTTGCCTGCGCGTGAACCCAAGAAAACTTGCAAAAGAAAAACTTGTTCGGTTGGCAAAAAAATCTTGTGACCTTCACAAAATATGCTCGTTCCTTCATTATACGACGAAACACGAGATTTTTCCATTATGAGAAATATATGACCTCATAAACATCGTCAATGAAGAAAAGCGGCACCACACCTTATTATCCAAAATATTCGCCACAAGGCGGGAAAATCCTGCCATCCCCCCGCCCCCCATGAAAAAAGGCTAAAAAATCAGTTGCACGCGCAACGTCGCCCGTTTCTTCTAAAACGTTCCGCGCAGCGGGAACACGATATCCTCGCGTCGAAAGAACTTGCACATTGGCGCGAGAAATGGTATCATACAAATAGAAAAGGTGCTACCGATAAGCGGTCAGCCCCAGATTCAGCAAATCATTCTATAAAGGAAGCCGCCTCGAGCCTAGGAAACTGTTGGCGGCTGCTCTTATGCTTTCAAGGCAACGATGATGATCGTCACCAGCAACACGAAGGACATGAAGTCGTAACGCGTCATAGGCATCTCCCCCTTTCGGGGGGCACGATTGGCCGCCTACCGTCTTGGTAGCACGTTGCCATTGTAGCATAGATACACGCGTCTGTAAACATTTGCAGTCGTGTGTATTTTTTTGTACAAACGCTTGACAAATTGTAACATCATGTCTATTATAAAGCACAAGAACCTCCGTTGCTGCAGGACGGTTGTTCGGATTCATCACAGACGACAAAGGCGTCGTTCATCGAACTCATAAACGTTCGATGGACGGCGCCTCTTTTCTTTCATAAGAAAGGGGTCTTATCTATGAACATCTGTAGACTGAAAAAGTTCGCTGCGTCGGCATCCGCTGGCACGGCGGGCCTGCTCGCGACGATGCCGACGGCATTTGCCGCCGATGCGGCGGACGCGGGCAAATACAGCGGCATCGACACCGCGTGGGTGCTCCTCGGCGCCGCGCTCGTCTTCTTCATGCAGCCGGGCTTTGCGATGGTCGAGACCGGCCTGACGCGCGCGAAGAACGCCGGCAACATCGTCATGAAGAACCTCATGGATCTCTGCATCGGCACGATCGCCTTCTGGATCGTGGGCTTCGGCCTGATGTTCGGCGATGACATCGGCGGCATCATCGGTGCGCCGGACTTCTTCATCCAGGCGTTCGATCCCGGCGAGGATGCCGGCTATCCGGCGCTTGCTTACGTCATTTTCCAGACGGTCTTCTGCGCGACGAGCGCCACGATCGTCTCCGGCGCCATGGCCGAGCGCACGAAGTTCTCGACGTACTGCTTCTATTCGCTGCTCATCAGCCTCATCATCTACCCCGTCACGGGCCATTGGGCGTGGGGCGGCGGCTGGCTCAGCGAGATGGGCTTCCATGATTTCGCCGGTTCGACGGTCGTCCACATGGTCGGCGGCATCTGCGCGTTCGTCGGCGCGCTCATGCTCGGCGCGCGCATCGGCAAATACAACAAAGATGGCTCCGTCAACGCCATCCCGGGCCACAGCCTGACGCTCGCCGCGCTCGGCGTCTTCATCCTCTGGTTCGGCTGGTTCGGATTCAACGGCTGCTCGACCGTCTCCATGACGGGCGATGACACGCTCATCTCCGCCGGCTCCATCTTCGTCACGACGAACCTCGCGGCCGCCACGGCCGCCACGGCCACGATGTGCTTCACGTGGATGCGCTACGGCCATCCCGATGTCTCCATGACGCTGAACGGCGCGCTCGCCGGCCTCGTCGCCATTACGGCAGGCTGCGATGCGGTGTCGCCAGCCGGCTCCTTTGCCATCGGCCTCATCGCCGGCATCGTCGTCGTCCTCGCCGTCGAATTCATCGATCAGAAGCTCAAGGTCGATGACCCGGTCGGCGCCGTCGCCGTCCATGGCGTCTGCGGCGCGCTCGGCACGATCCTCACGGGCGTCTTCGCCGTCGACGGCGGCCTCCTGTATGCTGGCACGGCCGACATGCTCATCACGCAGATCATCGGCGTCGTCTCCGTCGCCGCGTACGTCGCCGTCGTCATCACGCTCGTCTTCACGGTGCTGAAGCACACGATCGGCCTGCGCGTCTCCGCGAAGGAAGAGGCGGCCGGCCTCGACTTCGAAGAGCACGGCCTCGCCTCCGCGTACGCCGACTTCATGCCGGTGCCGGAAGTCGCGGGCTCGACGTCCGCGCCGACCCCGATTGACTCCACCGAGCCGCCGACGCCCGTCACGGTCACGCAGATGGCCACGCCCGCTGTCGATGCGAATGGCCACACGCTCACCTGCGTCTCCATCGTCACGGCGCGCGACCGCTTCGAGCCGCTCAAGATCGCGCTCGAGTCCATCGGCATCACGGGCATGACCGTCACGCCGGTCTCCGGCTATGGCATCCAGAAAGGCCACAGCGAGCTCTACCGCGGCGCGAAAGTCGCCTCGAAGCTCGTCCCGAAGATCCAGGTCAAGCTCGTCGTCTCCGCCATCCCGCCGGAAAAAGTCATCGCGACGGCACGCAAAGTGCTCCACACGGGCCACTACGGCGACGGCAAGATCTTCGTCACGCCGGTCACGAACGTCGTGAAGATCCGCACGGGCGAAGAAGGCTTCGACGCGCTGCAGGACAAACCGGAATAAAATAGTTTCACGAAATCAAAAAACGAATGCATCACGTCGAAAATACATCTTTTTGAAAATCTCACAGAAATTTTGCACCAACCGGAAGGCTTTCTCTGGAAGCTTCCCGGTCTTTTTCTTTCAGAGGGCCAATTTCTTCAAATTCATGCACGCGAAAGTGAGCGTGACCTGCATCCTCACGTTCTTGAGGCCACGCATGGTTGCGTATCTCATGCCGTGCTTCTCCTTCGCATCGGCGAAGACGCGCTCAATAGTTTCTTTCCGCATCGCATAGATTTCTTTGTATTTCGGGGCGAATTGGATTTCACGCTGACGTTCACGATTTTTCTTGCGATACATGGAAAGCACCCTCATGAATGTCAGTATCGCATAAATGGGGGTGCTCGTGGGTAGTATGCCTACGGGCTGCTTACTGTCTCATGGTTCTTCTTCGCCAAAGAATTTCTTGCGCAAAAGCGCGAGGAAGCCGCGCTCGAAGGCTTCGTCGTCGGCCTCGGAGCGCTTGTGCATGCGGCTGTGGAGGGCACGACGAGCGGCTCTCGGGTCGGCCGCCTGCCAGGGGAGACGCGCGGTGTAGCGCCAGCCGTCGGCGGCGATGGGATACGCTTCTTTCGCGAGGACGAGCATCGCGAGGCCCGTGTCCTCCGTCACGACGATGTCGCCCTTGTGGCAGAGGCCGACGATGGCGTAGTCCGCCGCGTGCTTGCCTTTCGGCACGCGGATGACCTCGCTGTATGTCGAGGCCATGATGTGATGGTCATCGCAAAAAAGCGCGACGGGCACGTCATACCGCTCGCAGAGCTTCTCGATCAGGCGCACGACCGGGCAGGCGTCGGCATCGACAAGCACCTTGTGCATGCGGCGCAAGTCGCGGCGGGAGACGTCGCGTGGCGAAGCCTCGCTCATTTCTTCTGCAACGCTTCCCGTCTGCATGTTTCGCGCGGACGCATTGAATGGCAATGCGTCCGCAGATGTCTCGAAGGTATCTTCGATTTCTCCCTCCGAACGCCTGCCGTCCGATGGTTCCACCGTTTCGTGTGCGCGGTATTCCGCAAGGAACGCCTCCAAGGCCTCATCGGACACGGGCGTCCGCTTCCGCGCTGCATAATCGTCGGCCGCTTCCTGCCGTTTGATGGCCAGATGGATCATGTCTTTCCAACGCGGGACGGCACGGCGCGTCACGCGGTACGTCGTCGTCGCGAGGAATTCTTCAAGCTCCGTATAATCTTCCGACAGCGGCCGCTCCTGCGCAGCCTCCGCGACAAACGCGGCCACGGCATCATACGGCGCCTCCGGGTCCTCAAACTCCGAGAGGAACTCCGCCGTCGCCATCTGGAGCGGCGCGAGATACGTGTCGCCGCGCGCCATCGGATACGCGGCGCCGTCACCGAAACGCGCGAACAATGCGGAAGCGAACGCCTGTGCTTCGTGCGTCGAAAACCTGGCCGCCGCGAAAACGATCTGCCGCCACTCATAATAAACGGGGAACGGCAGCGCCGCTTCTTCTTCCACAGGCATGAGTGCCCAGCCAAACTGCTGTTCCGCCGCTCGCGCAAACAGCGCGCCATCCGCTTCCGCAAGAAACGCCGCCGCGTGACCGGCTTCATCTTTCCATAAATGCATCCCGATACCTCCTTCCCTTCATTATATCAAGAATTCCATGGTTGTCTCGAACTTTTATTGTTTCAGCCACAAAAGCTCGTGCACGCTCATGTTCTTTTTTATTTTATGTAACAAAAAGCCGCCCCTGCAAAGCAGATGCGGCTCTATGAGATTTCATTTATTTATTAATGTGCTGCCACGCGGAGCTCTTGTTCCCCGCTGCTGGCGGCGCATTCTTCTTCGTAGATGTACGTCGGCGCGATGTCGAAGCCGTTGAAGCGCGTTGCCGAAACGGAGGTGTACGCACCGATGTCCGTCGCGAGGACGTGGTCGCCGATGGCGAGGCGCGGCGTCTCATAGTCTTCCGCGATCACGTCGATGCCGTCGCACGTCGGACCGGCGAGCGTCGAAGCGATCGCTTTCCCCGGCTTGCTCGGGAACGTGTAGAGCGGATAATGCCAGTGGTCGAAGAGCAGGCCCGTGAACGCGCCATAGATACCATCGTCGAGGATGTACCACGGATGGCCGCCGCGGTCTTTCGTGCCGATGACGGACGCGACGAAGTTCGCCGCCGTACCCGGGAGGAAGCGGCCCGGCTCGCAGTAGACGGCCGTCTCAGGGAAGAGGCGCGCGATCTGGCGGTCGATCGTCTCCATCATCGCGGCGACATCGAGCGCAAGGCCATCGCGATCGGGCACGGGGAAGCCGCCGCCGATGTCGAGGTCGGTGAGCGCGAGGCCAGCAGCTTTCGCCTCTGCGAAAAGTCCATGAACGAAGAGCAGCGCTTCCTCATACGCCGCTGTCGAGAGCGACTGGCTGCCGACGTGGAAGCAGATGCCGACGGGACGCAGCCCTGCCGCTTTCGCTTTCAAAAGCAGCGGAATCGCGTCCTCCGGGTGCGCGCCGAATTTCGTATTGAGATCGACGAGCGCACGCTTGTTGTGCACGGCGATGCGCACGAGGACTTCCGCGTCCGGCACGTAGGCCGCGATTTTCGCGATCTCGCTCTCGTCATCGAACGTCATGCGTTTCACGCCATACTGCTGCGCCGCCGCGAGGCCGCGACGATCTTTGACCGTATTCGCGTAAATCATGCGGCTGCCGCCGATGCCGAGACCGGCCAGCATCGCGATCTCGCCCGCGCTCGCGACGTCGAAGCACGAGCCGAGCGCCGAAAGCGTCCGGAGGATCGCCGGCTCCGGGTTCGCCTTCATCGCGTAGTAGACGCCGGCGTGCGGCAAGTGCTTGCGGAGGAACTGGTAGTTCTCCGCGATTTTCTCCGTCGAGACCACGAAGAACGGCGTCTCGTGATGCTCGAGGATTTCGTTCATTTCATTTTCGCTAAGTCGAAAGCTTCTGCTCTGGCTCATAACACAACCCTTCCTAACATGAAAAATAAAAAAACAATGGTTCGCGCCTATTGTAGTACAGTTGTCCGTTGATGACAAGAAAAAATATTTTGACGTTGGACATTTTTTGCATTATGATAGACACAGACGCAAAGTTGGGTCTGTTGCAATCATGATCTCACGCCTCCCCCTCTGGGGGAGGCGTGGAAATCGATGATTGCAACAGACCTTTTTCTGTCCTACGGGAAGCTGCTCTTGAGCAAATGTTCTGTGTGTGCACAGAAAGGAGGAGCTCCGAATGGACTATCTTTCCCACAACATCGCCATCAACCTCGGCCGCATCCGCAAGGCGAAAGGCATGAGCCTCGATGTCGTCGCGGAGCAGACGGGCGTGAGCAAGAGCATGCTCGCGACGATCGAGAAGGGCCACGCGAATCCGTCGATTGGCGTGCTCGGCAAGATCATGAGCGGCCTGCGCGTCACGCTCTCCGACCTCACGCAGGCGCCGACGAAAGACGCGTACCTCGTCGACCTCGACGGCCTCGCGCCGACGAAAGACGTGCCCGGGCAGTACCGCGTCTGGACGTGCTTCCCCATCGCCGACAACCATCGCGTAGAGATCTACCGCATCGACATCGCGCCTGGCGCCGCGTATCCGAGCGGCGGCCACGGCGAGCGTACGAAAGAATATCTCTTCGTGCTCGCAGGCACGCTCACGATCGAGCTCGCCGGCGGCAAAACATACGATATATCGGACGGCCAGGCGTTCCGCTTCTCAAGCGAGGAAGCACATACGTACTGCAATGAACAAGACGGAATTTTGAAGTTCACCACATTTTTCGTCGTGTGCTGAGCGCCCCGGCAGCCTCTCCCTCAGGGAGAGGCTGCTGTATATGTTACGTTCAGCAACAGATGCCCCATTTTATCGTCGTCCACTATCTCGTACAAAATCTTTACAAATTTACACAAAACAGCTTGACGAGCTCCTGTCCGTGTGATATATTGGACACAGCTCAAGAGCAAACGATGTTGACAACGGCGTCAGCGGACCTATGGATTTGTCCGCTGGCGCTGTTTTTGTTTTTCTCAACATCCATTCCACGGACACTTTGGCACGCATCGTGACAGGAGGAATTTTCCATGAAACTGAAAGACACGGGCCTCACGGCAGCAGACATCAAAGCGAAAGTCAAGAAGTACATGATCGAGACGTACGAGCGCTTCGATTTCCTCGCCGAAACGGCGAAAGACCAGTACATGTATGACGAGAACGGCACGGCGTACCTCGATTTCTACGCCGGCATCGCCGTCAACAGCGCTGGCAACTGCAATGAGAAGGTCGTCAAGGCCGTGCAGGATCAGGCCGCGGACATCATGCAGACGTTCAACTATCCGTACACGATCCCGCAGGCGCTCTTGGCGGAAAAAGTTTGCACGACGATCGGCATGGACAAGATTTTCTTCCAGAGCACGGGCACGGAAGCAAATGAGGCCATGATCAAGATGGCGCGCAAGTACGGCATCGAAAAATACGGCCCGAACAAATACCACATCGTCACGGCGAAGATGGGCTTCCACGGCCGCACGTTCGGCGCGATGAGCGCGACGGGCCAGCCGGGCAATGCCTGCCAGGTCGGTTTCGGTCCGATGACATACGGCTTCTCCTACGCGCCGTACAACGATCTCGAGGCGTTCAAAGATGCTTGTACGGAAAACACGATCGCCATCATGATCGAGCCGGTGCAGGGCGAGGGCGGTGTCCATCCCGCGTCGATGGAATTCATGACAGGCCTCCGCAAGTTCTGCGATGAGAACGGCATGCTGCTCCTCATCGACGAAGTGCAGACGGGCTGGTGCCGCACGGGCAAGGTCATGAGCTTCATGCACTACGGCATCAAGCCGGACATCGTCTCCATGGCGAAAGCGCTCGGCGGCGGCATGCCGATCGGCGCGATCTGCGCAAAGGAGGAAGTCGCAAAGTCCTTCACGATGGGCTCGCACGGCACGACGTTCGGCGGCCATCCGGTCTCCTGCGCCGCCGCGCTCGCCGAAGTCAATGAGCTCCTCGACCGCAACCTCGCAGACAACGCCGAGGAAATGGGCAAGTACCTCCGCAGCAAGCTCGCCGAGCTCCCGCATGTCAAAGAAGTGCGCGGCCAGGGTCTCCTCGTCGGCTGCGAGTTCGATGACACGATCAGTGGCGTTGAGGTCAAGCACGGCTGCTTCGACCGCCACCTCCTCATCACGGCCATCGGCAAGCACATCATCCGCCTCATCCCGCCCCTCATCATCACGAAGGACGACTGCGACAAGGCCGTGGCGATCATCAAAGAGACGGTGGAAAGTTTGTCGAAGTAACTATTGAATCATATATGTAAGCAAAGAAGCTGCTCAGAAGCTCTTGCGTCAGTATCTGCGGCTCCCCCTCTGGGGGAGCTGGCGCCCGACAGGGCGACTGAGAGGGTAGCGTCGTTTGAGATTCTCATTCCTTTCGAAAGAATCGTGAATCCCGCTACGCCGTTACCCTCTCCGCCCCTTCGGGGCACCTCCCCCAAAGGGGGAGGCGTAGGTTGCTGTGCCGCAGGAACTTCTTAGCAGTTTTTGTTATTTTCAGGGAGATGATACCCCATGGACAAGAAAAAAGTCATCATCACGGTCGGCTGCGAGTATGGCTGTCGCGGGCCGGAGCTTGCGCAGAAGATCGCGGACGATTTTGGCATCCCTTGCTATGACCGCGACCTCATCGATGACATCATCGAAGAAGCTGGCTTCTCGAAAGACCTCCTCGACAAGGCCGAACGCGGCCATGCCATCCGCGGCCGCGACACGGACGCGCCAAACCCGAAGAAGCTCGGCGCCATCCGCTACCACAACCTCACGGACCGCGTCGTGTTCCTCCAGCGCGAGACGGTGCGCCGTCTCGCTACGCGCGGCTCGTGCGTCTTCGTCGGCCGCTGCGCCGACCACATCCTGCGCCACGCAAATGTCAAGACGCTGAACGTCTTCATCTACGCGCCAAGCGACGTCCGTCTCGCGACCGTCATGAAAGAGCACAATCTCAATAAGAACGAAGCCAAGCTCCTCATCGACAAGAGCGACGAAGACCTCCACGCCCGCTACAAGCAGGTCACGGGCACGTATCGCGGCGACCGCCACAACCGCCATATGCTGATCGACTCGTCGCTCCTCGGCGTCGAGCGCACGGCCGAGCTCATCGAAGACCTCGCGCTCGCGCACTTCGGACTGAAAGACGAGAGCGAGATCGACACGACGACGGTGGAAAAAGCGGCCGACGCCGCCCGGCTATCCGATGCCCCCGACCGGCCGCCGGTCTTGGCATAATGAATCAATGGTTGCGGTTGGCTCTCAAATCACGCCTCCCCCTCTGGGGGAGGTGGCCCCGAAGGGGTCGGAGAGGGTAACGCAGTAACTACATTCTCATTCCTTTCGATAGGAATACAGAATTTGTTCATACGTTACCCTCTCCGCCTCGCATTCGCTCGGCACCTCCCCCAGAGGGGGAGGCGTTATTTGGTAGCTACCATCGCTTAACTTAATACCATTACCCCCAAAGGGGGAGGCGTAGTTCGTGGAGGCTTGAGAAAACGCAGCCGCAACTTGAACTCCAAAAGGAGCGTGACCAAAAATGGAACAGAAATCATCCTCTTTTGATAAAGTCCTCTCGTCCTGGGACATCCTCGTCATCGCCTTCGGCGCCATGATCGGCTGGGGCTGGGTCGTGTCGTCGGGCTCGTGGATCACGACCGGCGGCGTGCTCGGCGCGGCGCTCGGCTTCGTCATCGGCGGCATCATGGTCTTCTTCGTCGGCCTCACGTATGCCGAGCTCACGAGCGCCATGCCGCAATGCGGCGGCGAGCACGTCTTTAGTCACAGAGCCATGGGCCCGATCGGCTCGTTCGTCTGTACCTGGGCCATCGTCCTCGGCTACGCGAGCGTCGCCTGCTTCGAGGCCTGCGCGCTGCCGACGATCGTGACGTTCCTGTACCCGGATTTTCTCCAGGGCTACCTCTACACGATCGAGGGCTTTGACGTCTATGCGTCGTGGCTCGCCGTTGCCATCGGCGTCGCCATCCTCATGACGTACATCAACATCCGCGGCGTCAAGGCGGCCGCGAAGCTCCAGACCCTCCTCACCGTCATCATCGCCGGCGCCGGCATCCTGCTCATGGTCGCCGCTGCGGTGAATGGCGACGCATCGAACCTCGAGGCGCAGGCCTTCGTCGGCGACGACGGCTTCTCCATGCTGAAGACGACGCTCGCCGTCGCCGTCATGACGCCGTTCTTCTTCATCGGCTTCGACGTCATCCCGCAGGCCGCCGAGGAGATCAACGTTGAGCTGAAGAAAATCGGCTCCATCCTCATCCTTTCTGTCGTGCTGTCTGTCGTGTTCTACGCGCTCGTCATCGTCGCCGTCGGCCTCTCGCTCAGCGGCCCTGAGATCCTCGCATCGGAAAACAGCGCCAGCGGCCTCGTCACGGCCGATGCCATGGCGAAAGTCATGAACTCCGCCATGATGGCGAAAGTCATCATCATCGGCGGCATGTGCGGTATCGTCACGAGCTGGAACTCCTTCCTCATGGGCGGCAGCCGCGCCCTCTACTCCATGGCCGAATCCTACATGGTGCCGAAAACCTTCGCAAAGCTCCATCCGCAGTACAAGACCCCGATCAACGCGCTGTACCTCATCGGCGCGCTCACGATCCTCGCGCCGTTCGCCGGCAAAAAGATGCTCGTCTGGATCGTCGACGCCGGCAACTTCGGCTGCTGCGTCGCGTACTGCATGGTCGCGATTTCCTTCGTCATCCTGCGCAGCAAAGAGCCGGACCTCGCGCGTCCGTTCCGCGTCGGTCATTACAAGATCGTCGGCGCGCTCGCCATCGTCATGAGCGCGTTCATGGTCATCATGTACGTCTTGCCGGGCTCCGGCGCCGCGCTCGTCCCGCAGGAATGGGCCATGGTCGGCGGCTGGTGCGTCCTCGGCCTCATCTTCGGCACGCTCTGCAAGCAAAAATACGGCGAACGCTTCGGCCTCCTCGTCGACATCATCTCCGACGAAGACGCAGCAGCGCTCCAGTCCACAGACGAAGAAATCTCCGTCGCGCTCGATGGCGCCATCGATGCCGCCATCAACAAGATTTTGGCACAACGGAAGCTCAACATGGCGTAAAGGAATTACCGAAAACGCTCGTTCTTTCTATCTATTGCTGAACATAACGGCCACAGCAGCCTCTCCCTCCGGGAGAGGGGGACCGCGTCAGCGGTGGAGAGGGTACTAGGGTGCGATTTGTAACAAATATCATGCTTGTAACATAGCAGTATGAATTCTAAATACGTACTGCTATGGTTGATACGATAGATTTGTTTAGCTATCGCACCCTTGTACCCGCTCCGCCTCGCTGCGCTCGGCACCTCTCCCAGAGGGAGAGGCTGCTGTACGCATACATTCGCAACAGATACATCATATTCACGAGTTCAAACAAATCTATCTTCTATTCATCAGAAAGGAGTCTTCCCCCCAATGAAACCCTTCACCTTCTCCGTCCCCCAGGACGTCATCGTCGGCTCCGGCTCTGCGGAAAAGCTCGGCGAAGCCGCGAAGAAGCTGGGCGGCACGCATGCGCTGATCATTTCCGGCCCGCATCTCACGAAGATGGGACATGTCAAGCACTGCGCCGACCTCCTTGCCTCGGCCGGCATCGCCTCCGACGCGTTCACGGAGACGGAGGGCAATCCGTCGACGGAAACCGTCGCGAAAGCCGCCGAGCTCTACAAATCCTGTGGCGCAGATTTCCTCGTCGCGTTCGGCGGCGGGTCGCCGATGGACGTCGCAAAGGCCGTCGCCGTCGTCGCGAAGTTCGGCGGAAAAATTACCGATTACGAAGGCGCAGACACGGTGCCGGGCGAGCCGATTCCCTTAATCGCCCTGCCGACGACAGCCGGCACGGGTTCCGAGGTCACGGCCGCCGCTGTCATCACGGATCACGCGCGCAACTACAAGCTCACCGTCTTTGACGCGAAGCTCATCCCGAAGGCCGCCATCCTCGATCCGGACTTCCTCACGACCGCGCCCGCCGGCATCGCCGCCGCCTGCGGCATCGACGCGATGGTGCACGCCATCGAAGCGTATATCTCCCGCGCCGCTTCGCCGTTCTCCGACGCGATGGCCGAGAAAGCGCTCGCGCTCATCGGCAAGAACCTCCGCCGCTACGTCGCGAACCGCACGGATCTTGAGGCTGCGAGCGGCATGCTCACGGGCTCGCTCTTCGCCGGCATTGCGTTCTCGTGGGCGCGCCTCGGTGACGTCCATGCCATGAGCCATCCCGTCAGCGCGTACTTCAACGTCCCGCACGGCGTCGCGAATGCGATCCTCTTGCCGACCGTCATGGCATTCAACGCGCTCGCGGACGCGGGCAAGTACAAAAACATCTACGACTACATCGCGCTTAATCCCGCCAGCGAATACTTCGAGCCGCAAGACCTCGTCGAGCTGCTGAAGGAACTCAATCACGACCTCGGCATCCCCGCCTGCCTCGCCGATGTCGGCGTGAAAGCTGACAAGTTCGACGTCATGGCGGACGACGCGATGAAGAGCGGCAACATCGCCGTGAACCCGCGCACGACGACGAAGAAAGACATCCTCGCGCTGTATCAGCAAGCGCTGTAAGGTTTCGCAACCAAAGAAAAAAGGGGCTGTTGCAGTTACTAGACCGATTCCACATACATCCGTTGCCGAACGTAACGAATACAGCAGCCTTTCCCTTTGGGAAAGGGGGACCGCGTTAGCGGTGGAAAGGGTACTAG
>Ga0256404_1008375_pt1 | contig 15596 bp, 12 predicted proteins | sample RumenRJG_01DNA_FD_185990 | JGI IMG/M metagenome (GOLD analysis project Ga0256404, IMG submission 185990) | Bovine rumen microbial communities from Lethbridge, Alberta, Canada - RJG_01 | ecosystem: Host-associated > Mammals > Digestive system > Stomach > Rumen | place: Canada: Alberta | collected...
TATCGAGTGCGCGGCGCGCTCCTTCGCGGACTGCCGCATAGGCTTCGACCAGAAGATCATCCAGCGTCTCGCCATCCTGATATCTTTTCCTGAATTCTTCGGTTTTTCCGCGAAGTTCCTCATCGGTGAGCGCCTGCATCTGCGGACGTAGTGCTTCGATCCGGTCCACCAGAGGACGGATCCTCTTGACCTCGCGCTCACTGTGCGTCCCGAAAAGTTTGTCTGTTAATCTGGACATAGTCTTCCTCTCAAAATATATCTCAAATTCGAATTACAGCTGCTCACGACTGGCAGCAGCGGTTACAAATCATATCTGTACCTTTTTCAAAATAATGTCATGCATACAGAATCTGTCAGCGCACAGTTGTTTAAAACCGTGCATACAGAATAAATCATAGCATAGTTCTGTAAAAAAGAACATACCAGTCTCATATGCGGCTGAGATTATTCAGGATCTTATGCAGAAGGGAATGCATGGTCTGCGCCTCCTCCTGTGTCAGTTCAACACAGCAGGCCATCCGCGCCGGAACAGACAGAGCCCGTTCCCGGAGCTGCATCCCCTCTTCTGTAATGGTTACAGCCAGATTGCGTTCATCCGCCCGGGAACGCCCCCTGTGGATATAACCCTTGACTTCAAGCTTTTTGAGAACCGGTGTCAGTGTTCCGGAGTCCAGGAACAGGCACTTGCCCAGCTCCTTGACATTCATCTCGCCGTGCTCCCACATCGCCATCATGGTGATGTACTGCGTATAGGTCAGGTCCAGCTCGTCCAGCATGGGCTTGTACCTGCGTATAATCTCCTTGGAACAGGCATACAGAGGAAAACAAAGCTGATGATCCAGCAATAAGCAATCATATTTATGATCCGCTTCCGTCATTCCAACCCTCCATCGTAAAAATCAGATTTCTCTTATTGTGCGTGCATCTCGTTTATGGTGGTACATGTCATTGCAGAGCCCTGCAGTTTATCTGCCGTACAGGACGGCAAACATGAATCAGGCAATTAAATTTAACACAATGGAATTGTAATGTCCAGTTTATTCTGCCTCGCGCATGTTTTTCAAGGCCCACCTCCACAGCAATGCACAAAAGGCGTCCTCAAAATCAGGATGGTCTGAACTCCTTTTTACTGTTCTTTGCCTTACTTGATTCGCATTATTCTTTGTCACACATGAATAAAAAGTCCTCCCGCCGGACCCTGCCGGCGGGAGGAAACAGACTGTTTATCTTTATTGATCATTCTATGGGCTGAAGAGAATTACAGGTAAACTCTTTTTCCGCAAGGAGTTCCGGGGTACTCTTGGTATTGTCGTAAACCCTGACTACGCCTTTTACCGAAGTGACCGAAGCCGTATCAAGTCCCAGATCCTGCAGATCCGTCAGGAAAATGACCGCATCGGAATAGCCTCTTGTGCCGGACAGGACATTTTCTTTATAGTCAATGTTTACCGGCTGATCGTTGACTGTCACCCCGGCCATAGTAAATGTCAGGGGCAGGCCGGAATTATTTTCCAGATAGGCATTAATCGCAAAGCCGCTGGGATCGTCAGGATTGGTACCCTGGATCACATAAACCTTTTCTTTATCTGCTATAACGGCCATCTCACCGTCTACAGGTGCTCTGTCCGCCGCCTTGATCTCCTCCGCCTTTTTCCCGGTGGGATATACTTTGGATACAATTCCCTTCTGAAGGACCTTTTCCGTGTCGCTTTCCGTTATCCGCAGTCCCAGAATGACCTCATCGACCCTGGTAATGCCGCTCATCTCCAGTTCTTCAGGGCTGATCTTCATCTCTGTCTTTACAGTTTCCTTCTTCTCCAGAGAGACCGACCATTCCGGATGGAAAATATATTTGTTGAGGGCAACGTTATCCGCGCTGATCACAATGTCGTTCTTTTTCTTGTTTTTAAAACGCAGATGGATGGTAAAACCGGTCTGATCCGCATCGTAGCTTGTAATGCTGCCGGAAGCAAACTCTGTATCCATGATCCTCTTGTCTTCACCCGAATAGGAGACATTTTTGTCCAGAACATCCTTATAGCCCAGAATGGCGTTGATCTCCTCCATGCTCGAACGCCTGAAAACCATTTCTCCGCCGTCGGCATTCCCCACGGTGAGAATGTCTCCGTCCTGGGTGTAATTGAGCCAGCTGCCGTCCAGCGTAATGCCGAAGTCATTCCATGTGCCTTCTATCTCATCTCCGAAAGTCGAAAACTTGACCGTGCCGTTATCACGGAACTTCATATACATGGCGACATTCATGGCCTCATAGTCCTGAACATCCTTTTCTGAGATGACATTGTCATCTCCATCCATTTTCTCCAGTTTCCACACGCCTGTGACGCCCTTCGACTCTTCCGCGCGGACATACAGGCCGGCTCCCGGCATCATACATACCATCACAATAACCAGCAACAGACTCAGAATTCTCTTCATTCTCTTTCACCTACCCTGGATTCATCACAAAAAAAGCATATTGACTACAACAAATGTACATCCGGCACAACAGATATACATTATCCAGTATAACGGAATCCTCCCTGTTTGGAAATACAAAACTTCATTTCCGGGCCGGACATTCCGGACACTTCCGGACAGCATTCCGGACAGGGAACAAAAGAAAGCAGGTCCCAAATATCATGAGGCCTGCCTTCACTACCTGTTTTAAGGACTGTTGCCGATTTTCCTGTAAAATAGTCTTTCCCTTTTTTTACAGCCTTCCCTGTATCCATATATTTTTTGGCATCCGGCGCCGGACATGCTACAATACCCTGGAAAATGATCACATTGTTCAGAATGGATGAAACAAACTATGGATGATTTCTATATAAGATGGGGCAGGTCTGAATATGCAGACGGTGACAGCAAGACCGGCAGAAAAAACACAGATCAGGCCTCCTGCCACAGCAGAAACACAGATCAGGCTCCCGGCCACAACATTAACACGAATCAGGCTCCTGACAGCAGAAAGAGGCTGGCGGAACCGGCGCGGAGCAGTAAGACAAATATCAGTGAGGAATCCTCCCGGGCCATTCTGGCCGGATGCTGCACGGATCTGTCCCCCGAAAAGCATGCCCGCGCCATGAGCGAGCTTCGGGGGCTTGCCGAAGCATGCGGTCTTCTGGTGGTCTCTGTCCTCGTCCAGAATGCCCCGCAGATCACCCATGCCACCTATCTCGGCAGCGGCAAGGTCATTGAACTAAAGTACGAAATAGAGGCCCATGACGCGGATATCGTCCTCTTCAATGAGGCCCTTACCCCGATGCAGATGCGCAATCTGGAAAAAGAGCTGGATACGGAAGTCCTCGACCGCACCGGGCTGATCCTGCAGATCTTCGCCTCACGGGCGCGGACACGGGAGGCAAAACTGCAGGTCGAATCCGCCCGTCTCCAGTATATGCTGCCCCGGCTGATCGGAATGCGCGCCTCCCTCTCCCGTCAGGGCGGAGGCAGCGGACGTCTCTCCAATAAGGGCGCCGGTGAGCAGAAGCTGGAACTGGACCGGCGCAGGATCGAAAAAAGGATCGCCGAGCTCCGGCGCGAACTGGATATCGTGGAGCGGGAGCGCTCGACACAGCGCAGCCGCAGACTTCGGACCGGTCTGACCAGAGTTGCCCTGGTCGGCTACACCAATGCGGGCAAGTCCACTGTCATGAATGCACTGCTCAAGGAAAGTCAGGATAAAAGCCAGGACAAAAGCAAAGAGGTCCTCGAGGCCGATATGCTCTTCGCGACGCTGGATACCTCGGTGCGGCGGATCGAAGCGCCCGGACATATACCCTTCCTGCTCTCTGATACGGTAGGCTTTGTCAGCGATCTCCCGCATGCCCTGGTCAAGGCTTTTCGATCCACCCTGGATGAAGTGCGCTACGCGGATCTGCTGCTGGAAGTCGTGGACTTTTCCGATCCGGATTACAGGGAGCAGATCGAAGTGACCGCAAAGACACTGGAGGAGATCGGCGCAGGCCATATTCCCGTCGTCTATCTCTACAACAAGACCGATCTGGTCCTGACCGGAGAAGGAGAAAAAAGCCGGCCGATCCCCAATGACATCCCTTTCTGCCGCGGAGAAACGCTCTATCTTGCCGCAGGGAAAGGGATCGGCATTCCGGATATTCTCGATCTGATCGACAGTGCATTGGAGGAAGACCGCCTGGAGTGCAGTTTCCATGTCCCCTATTCCAGGGCAGGCCTTTTGCAGCAGATGCGGCAGTTCGGTGTTTTTCTGTCCGAGGAATATCTGCCGGAAGGGATCCGTGTCCGGATCCGCTGCCGCCGCGAGGATGCACACAGATTCCGGTCACAGCTGGAAAACTGACATACATCGTTACTGACATGAAGTGACCTTCCTATATGTGGTCACACGTTACAAGTCACACCCGCACCGAACACTTTGCTGTTTGGTGCGGGGCCTGCAGCCCTGACTAAGGTCAAGGGCGTTCTCCATTGGCCGAAGGCCAATTTGGAATGGAAAACGCCCGTTTCTGGTCACGGTGTGACCAGATCAGCAGCCGGGCGTCGGCCTTTTTGACACCTTGTCCGGCCATGGTATAATACTGTTAGCTTTTCCGGCTGCGGTATATTTTTTTACAGTACATTTCAATTATGAAACGGTTTGGAATCAGATCATTCCGAATCAGATTATTCTGCATATATAAGGAAATAACGTATATGAACCTGTTTTTTCACCATCATCACGATATTGATCCATCTCAAAACAGACGGCGGCAGCATCCGGCTGCACGTGCAACCGCAATGGCCCTGGCCGCCTGTATCGCCGCAGGCACTGTGATCGGGTGCGGGCCCCTGTCAGGCTTTTCCTCCACAGCACAGGCCGGAGAGACAGCCGGTCCCGCCGAGGGAAGTACACAGAGTTCTGCAGAAAGTACACAGAGCAGCAGCTCTTCCGGTTCAGAAAGCCTTCTGACCCTGCCCTACGAAGCTTCCGACCCGGCACAGTCGGCCAGCGCCCATGCCTGGCTCTGCTCCGATCTTGTGGAAAATGTCGACAAGCTGGATGGCCTCACCGAAACCGAGGATTTCCACGCAGCCGTCAACCGGGAGTGGCTCACAAGCAAAAGCATCCCGTCCGGATATGTCTCCTTTGACTCTTTTGCAGAGCGCCAGCTCGAGGTCGACGCCGACCTGCAGAAGATTCTGGAGAGCGATCAGGCATTCTCCGATCCCTATATAGACCACTGCCGGAAGCTGTCACAGGACTATTATAAGATGTGGCTGGACTGGGATGCCAGGGACGCCGCAGGCGTTGAACCTCTGCGAGGTGTCGTTGCCCCTCTGCTGGAGGTAAAAACTCTGGAAGATATGACAAAGTATCTGTCCAACCCCGACACGACGATCCGTGCTCTGCCTCTCTGCAGCGCATTTACAGCCGCCAATCCCAATGATGCGGACACAAACGCCGTCTACATCTCTCCTCCCGGCCTCGTCTTCCAGGATCCCATGTATTACGACTATCTGGAAGCAGACAGCTGGTATACACAGCCCCGCTATATGAACGCGGCAGGATATATGCTGACCCGTCTGGGTTATTCCGATGAAGAGCGCGACCAGATCCTGCAGGACAGCTATGCCTTTGAGTGCGATATGGCTTCCTCCATGATGACGACTGCCGAGCAGAATGCCGAGGATGCAGCGATCCGCAGCAACAATCCCCGCACACTGCAGGATCTGGAAAAAGAACAGGGAAACTTTCCTCTCACAGGAATGCTCGCCGGTGCGGGCGTCGAAAAATCCGAAGTCTTCATTCTGGAAGAGCCCGAATGGCTCGCCTGTATGAACAGTCTGTATACAGAAGAAAATCTGGAAAAAATGAAGGCATACCTTCTGGTCTCCGACGTTCTTCAGTTTATGGAACTTCTCGATCATGACTGCTATAACCAGATGGTCTCGGTGCGCAATACACTCTCCGGCTCCACAGGCAAGGTCGATGACAAAAAAGCCGCCACGGATGCCGTCAACGAAGTCCTTGAAATGGAACTCGGCGAGGTCTACGCACAGACCTTTATCACCGACAAAACCCGCACAGACGTCACATCGCTGATCAACGATGTCATCGCCTACTATCGTTCCATGCTGCAGGGGGAGGAGTTCCTCTCCGACGCCACCAAGGCGGAAGCCATCAAGAAGCTTGACAATCTGACCATCCGTGTCGCGAGCCCTGTTGATTATGAGGAAGAGGACAAAGCCCTGGAGAGTGCCGAAAGCAGTGCGCAGCAGGCGCAGACCGTAGAAACCGCAGGCGCTGCTGCGGCAGGGGCCGGAACTGCTGCAAATGCTGCACCAGCCGGAACCGGCGGAACTTCCGATGCTGCCGCAGCCGGAACCGGCGGAACTTCCGAGGCCGCTGCTGCGGCCGGAACTGAGAGCAAAGAGACTGAACACGTTCTGGATTTCAAGGGCCCCGAAGAGGGCGGAAGCCTGGTCGACGCCCGGATCGCCATCTCCAAAGAGACCTGCCTGACGATCGCAGATCAGGTCAACCAGCCCGTCGACCGCACCATTTGGATCGCATCTCCTCAGGATGTCAACGCTTACTACTATCCGCTTGACAACTCCATCAATATCCCGGCGGGAATTCTGGGCGGTATTTTCTACAGCGATGAGATGTCCCGTGAAGAAAAACTGGGACATATCGGTGTCATCGTGGCGCATGAGATCTCCCATGCTTTTGATACTTCCGGAAGGCAGTACGATGAACAGGGCAATCTCAGCAACTGGTGGACAGAGGACGACTACCGCAAATTCCACCAACGCGCGCAAAAGCTTGTCGACTACTACAACGGGTTTGAGCCCATCCCGAATTATCCTGTCAACGGCGCCATGCTCGACACAGAAGCGATCGCAGACCTGACCGGCGTCAAATGCATGCTCCGCATCGCAGCCGATGAAGAAAACTTCGATTACGACCGTTTCTTCCGCACACTGGCATCCAACTGGCGGTGCCTGACGACCCTGGAGACGGAAGCGTTCTCCATCGAGCAGGACGCCCACCCTCTCGCCTATCTGCGCACAAACGCGGTTGTCGTGCAGTTTGAAGAGTTCCACAAGACCTACGGCACCAAAGAAGGGGACGGCATGTATCTGGCCCCTGAATACCGTCTGGAGATCTGGTGATCCTTCCTGATACGGTGATGCTTTCATGCATGGTGGTCCATTTATGATATGGTGATCCTTTCCCGGCATGGTGACACTGTCATGACAGAAAGCTGCAAACGTCAAAAGCAAAAAAGGTACAGGACAGTTTTATACCGGCTGTCCTGTACCTTTTTCTTATTGACTCAATATTCTCTTCTTATCTTTTTCCGGTCTTTATTATCTTCGTATTATCCTTTTCTTATCGGATTTCCTCTTTGCCTCTTTCATCTGTCTCACGGATTGCGTCTTTCATCTGTTTCACATATTCGCTGATAAAAGGAGCCGAATCTTTTCCGTGTTCCGCGATCATGCGGACAATGGCGCTGCCGACAATGACGCCGTCGGCCAGCTGTGCCATCTGCGCTGCCTGTTCCGGTGTATTGATTCCGAATCCAATGCCTGCGGGGATATCCGACGCGGCACGGATGGCCGTCAGAATGGATTTGAGGTCTGTCCGGATCTCCGAACGGACACCTGTGACGCCCATGGAAGAGACAACGTAGAGGAAGCCGCGGGCCTCCTTTGCGATGGCCATGATCCGGTCCTCGGAAGTCGGAGCGATCATGGAGATCACATCCACGCCATGGGCGGCCGCAATGTCCACGCACTCATCTTTTTCTTCAAAAGGAAGATCGGGAATAATGACGCCGCTGATCCCGACTTCTTCACATCTGGCAAAAAAGCGCTCATACCCGTAGTAGAAAACAGGGTTCAGGTAGCCCATGAACACGAGAGGCATGTCCGTCTCCTCCCGCAGTTCTTCAACCATCTTGAAGATTTTATCCGTCGTGGTTCCCGAGGCAAGGGCACGGATATCCGCCTCCTGGATCACAACGCCCTCTGCAATGGGATCTGAAAAGGGAATGCCGATCTCAATGAGGTCAGCACCCGCCTTTTCCATTGCAAGGATAAATGAACGGGTCGACTCCAGATCCGGATCGCCGGCCGTAATAAATGGGATAAAGGCCTTTCCGTTTGCAAAGGCATCCCGGATAGTTTTCGCTTTTTTCATTCTTTCCTCCATGTCGAAGCGCTCCTGCGCTGAGACACCCGAGGAGAAAGCCCGGAACGGGTTTCTCCGATGGGATCCATAGAGGTTTGGGCCGTTTCGCGGCACAAACCTCTGAGAGAGAAAAAGCGGCGCATCAGCGCGGTTTTTCTCTCTTTCCTCCATGTCGAAGCGCTCCTGCGCTGAGACACCCGAGGAGAAAGCCCGGAACGGGTTTCTCCGATGGGATCCATAGAGGTTTGGGCCGGGAAACGGCACAAACCTCTGCTGCTGTTTCCAAAGCTCTGCTGCAGCAAGCTTTCTTTACTCGTGCAAGTCAATGCCGCGGTAGCGGGCGATTGCCGCCACATCCTTGTCTCCCCGGCCGGAGAGGCAGATGATGACACTCTCGTCCCTGCTCATGTGCGGAACGATTTTGCGGGCTTGTGCGACTGCGTGAGCGCTCTCAATGGCGCAGATGATACCTTCCGTGCGTGCAAGGTATTCGAAAGCGGAGACGGCCTCCTCGTCGGTCACAGGGACATATTGGGCGCGCCCTGTATCGTGCAGCCATGCGTGCTCGGGGCCGATGCCGGGATAATCAAGGCCTGCGGAAATCGAATAGACCTCTTCGATCTGCCCGTACTCGTTCTGGCAGAAATAGGACTTCATGCCGTGGAAGACGCCAAGGCTTCCCTTGGCTATGGTCGCTGCGTGATGTCCGGTTTCGACGCCTTCACCGCCAGCCTCGCAGCCGATCAGGCGGACATCTTTATCACCGATAAAGTGATAGAACATGCCCATTGCGTTGCTGCCGCCCCCCACGCAGGCGAGCACTGCAGACGGAAGCTTCCCGTCCATCTCCAGGATCTGAGCCCTGGCCTCCTTTGAGATCACAGACTGGAAATCTCTGACAATCGTGGGGAAAGGGTGAGGCCCCATGACAGAGCCCAGGACGTAATGAGTATCATCCACACGTCCGGCCCATTCGCGCATGGTCTCATTGACAGCATCTTTGAGGACTCTGGAACCGCTCTCCACCGGATGCACTCTGGCGCCCAGAAGTTCCATGCGATAGACATTGAGCCTCTGACGTTCGCAGTCGATCGCGCCCATAAAGACTTCACATTCCATACCAAGGAGAGCCGCGGCGGTCGCCGCTGCCACACCGTGCTGTCCGGCGCCCGTCTCGGCGATGACGCGGGTCTTCCCCATTTTTTTCGCCAGCAGGACCTGGCCAAGTACATTGTTGATCTTGTGGGATCCTGTGTGATTGAGGTCTTCACGCTTGATAAATACCTTCGCCCCTGCCAGATCTTCTGTCATTTTTTCGGCGTAATACAGCAGAGAGGGACGTCCCGCGTAATGATTCAAAAGAGAGGTCAGCTCCCCGACAAAAGCAGGATCGTTTTTGTAATACTCATACGCCTCCTCCAGGCGGATCAGTTCATTCATCAGGGTTTCAGGGACATACTGTCCGCCAAAGTCTCCAAATCTTCCTTTTTTCACTTCCCGGCCTCCTATTGTTTTTTATGTTCTTTTACTGTCTTGCAGCCGCAAGAAAGGCTGCCATTTTTGCCGGATCTTTCCATCCGCCCGTCTCTACTTTGCTGCTGACATCCACTCCGTCAGGATGAAAGCGCTGAACAGCCGCCGACACATTTTCCGCTGTCAGCCCCCCGGCCAGAATCCATCGATGTCCTCCGGGAAAGAGGGATCGGTCGTGTTCCGCCGCCTTGGCCTTCAGAAATCTGTCCAGCAGATTCCAGTCAAAACACCTGCCTGTGCCGGAACCGCTGTCAAGCAGGACCCAGGGGGCAGAACTGGCGGCGGCCGCGGCAAGATCCTCTGTCCCGCCGATCCGGAAAGCCTTGATCACAGGAAGCCCGGTCAGAGCTGTAATTTCCCGGATATAGGTCTCGTCCTCGCTCCCGTGAAGCTGGATCATACTGATACAGCCCGCATCTGCCGCCCGCACGATCTCCGCATATGAAGCATCTGCGAAGACTCCGACTGTACCGATCTGTGGAGAAAGAATCCGTCGAAGGGTCTTTGCTTTTTCGATATCTATGGATCTTCTATAACCCGGTGAAAGGATAAAGCCCGCCAGATCCGGCTGCAGAAAGCCGGCTGCCTCCGCATCCTCCCGCCGTCGAAGACCGCAGATTTTCACGATCGGCCTGTTATTCGGCCTGTTTTCTTTTTTCACGTGCATTTCATCTTCTCCGTTTTATCGGGACTGCAGGCAGCTGCCGGCAAGTTCCCTGAGGAAAGCGCCCTTGTCGGGGCTGCGCATCAGTGTCTCGCCGATGAGAACGGCATTTGTCCCCCTGCGGCAAAGAAGACCGACGTCCTGCGCATTGCGGATACCGCTCTCCGATACAAAAATGCGGTCTTCAGGAACCAGGCTGCGCAGGCGGACGGAATTATTGATATCTACGGTAAAGTCCCGCAGATCCCTGTTGTTGACACCGATGATACGGGCTCCCGCGGCAAGTGTCCGCCCGACTTCTTTCTCATCGTGGGCCTCCACCAGAGCGGAAAGCCCCAGGGAATGCGCGAGCTGCAGATACTCCGCAAGCTGCGCATCATCCAGGATCGCGCAGATCAGAAGGACTGCAGAGGCACCCAGCAGTTTTGCCTCATAGATCATATAGGGATCCACGGTAAAATCCTTGCGCAGGCAGGGAATACTGACAGCCGCCGTGATTTCCTGCAGAAAGCGGTCCTCCCCGCAAAACCATTTTGGCTCAGTGAGAACGGAAATGGCAGAAGCGCCCGCCGCCTCATAGGAACGTGCAATGTCCAGATATGGGAAATCCGGCGCGATCAGCCCCCTGGAAGGAGACGCCTTTTTACATTCACAGATAAAATGGATCCCTTCCCCGGACAGCGCTTTTTCAAATGGAAATTCCAGTGTGCCGGCTGCAGCCCCGCAGACGGCAAATGCCTTTTCCTGTATTTCTTCGAGCGGGTGTTTTTTCTTTTTTTCCGCCACTCTTTCCATGGCATGCTCTGCCAGGCGGTCCAGAATCGTCCCCATGTCTTTTACCTCTCTTTATGGTGTCACAGCCTCACTTTTACTTTGTATCACAAGAGCTGTGTGTGGTCAGGTCGCCTGATTGGAAGCCCTGATCAAAGCGTCAAGTGTGGCAATGGCCCTGCCGCTGTCGATCATCTCCTGCGCCAGTTTGACGCCCTCCCCGATGGAAGATACCGCATTGGCGGCAAAGAGGGCACACCCTGCGTTGAGGAGGACCGAAGTACGTCGGGCGTCCCTGATCTCACCGGAAAGAATGGCACGGGTCGTCTGTGCATTTTCCGCAGGGGTACCGCCGGTCAGGTCCTCCTTATTGCCTCTGGTAAGCCCGAAGTCCTCCGGGCAGATCGTGGTCGTCCTGTAAAAGCCGTCCTTCAGCTCGCATACAGTCGTTGGCGCAGAGGCAGAAACCTCGTCCATTTTGTCCTGCCCGTAAACCACAAGGGCATGACTGACGCCAAGAGAAGCCAGGACCTTGGCGACCGGTTCCACAAGATATTCATCATAGACACCCAGAAGGAAATATTCCGGTCTTGCAGGATTGGTGAGCGGCCCCAGAATATTGAACACCGTCCTGAAGCCCAGCTCCCTACGAATGGCACCCACATACTTCATTGCCAGATGATATTTCTGGGCAAACATGAAACAGAAGCCGACTTCATCCAGAAGCTTTCTGCACATGTCGGGGTCCTGCTGAATATTGACCCCCAGGGCTTCGAGGCAGTCTGCTGTTCCGCTCTGTGAGGAAGCCGCACGGTTTCCGTGCTTGGCAACCTTTACACCGGCCGCCGTGACCACCATCGCGGATGTTGTGGAAATATTGAAGGTATTGGCGTTGTCACCACCAGTACCGACAATCTCCAGTACGTCCATCCCGGGATGTTCGACAGGGGTTGCATGGCTCCGCATGGAAACAGCGCAGCCGGAAATCTCATCGATGGTCTCTGCCTTGGTACTCTTGGTCGAGAGTGCCGACAAAAATGCTGCATTCTGGGTGGGCGTCGTCTCTCCGTTCATGATCTCGTTCATGACGGTCTTTGCCTCCTCGAAAGACAGGTCCTGCTTTGTGACAATTTTAATGATGGCTTCTTTGATCATTGTGCTGCTCCTTTCTGATCATTCGTTTATTACGCAGCTCTTGTCCGAAGACAGGGTACTGCGCGATATGGAGGAAGCGATTTGCTGTGCCAATATCCCATGGATGATGTCACGGACAGTGAGCAATGAAAATGCAAGTCCCGCGAGCGGGATTTGCGCGATGATGATTCAAGACCCGCTCGCGAGTCTTTCGCGATGAAGCGAGTTTCACTTTTTGCGCGCGTATCCCATGACTGAAGTCACGGGTATTGCGCGATGAAGAATAAAAAGTCCCCGGCAGAGCGAGCCTGTACAGACTCATTCTGCCGGGGACGAACATCTTTTATTGCATGATATCCGCGGTACCACCCCGCTTCGCGCACTCAAAAGCTTTGCATAAAAAAATCCCTGATGATCAGGGAACTGCTATCACAAAGGCCCTCTCTGCACAGATTTTCCCTTCAAATAGAAAAGAAATCCTGCCCGCAGGGGGTTCCGGACGAGCGCGCGCTCTTTAAGGAATTCCAGCAAATTCCCGGCAACTGACGTATGCCCTCACGTCGTGTCATACTCGGCGGCTTTTCCGGCTCTTCTTCAGGCGCAGTCCCAGACAGACTGCAGAAAAGCTTTCATAACAAGCACCTTTAAACACGCCCTCCGCGGACCATTATTCGTGTCAGCATACCATCCGGCTCTCACCTGCCCGGACTCTCTGTGGGTGCCCCTCACGTTTTACTTCCGCATCAACGGTTTATTAATCTTATTTAATTTTTAATACATTTAAACGTAAACTCAACGCTTTGTCAAGCTCAAATTCACAAATTTCCGATTTTTATAATTTCTCAGATTTCCGAATTTCATGCAGATTCTTTCATGCAGACTGTGCCAAGAAAAACATGCCTGTCTTTCCGGGCACCTGGCAGAGGCCATCTGCGGGGGACAATACATACAGGTCCCTCAGGAATTCCGGTTTTCGAAGTGCTGTGGCATTCCCCGGTTTTACAACCTTTTACAGGTCCTTCAGGGTCACCAGCTGATAGACATGATAGCCCAGCTGGATCGGTGCAGGCAGGAGCAGATCCGCCGCAGCCTCGGCGATCACCTTGCAGCGAAGTTTTCTCTTTACTGCCGGGCTGAGTTTCCTGCGGGCAAGTTCTTCGCTGCCGATGCTGTCCTCAAGATTTTTTGCGAACATTTTGACGTTCTGAAACTGCAGTTCGCGCAGTCTCCTGACGATGCTCTCCTTATCGCCCTTGTAGGAAAATGCAATCCCGCCGGAAGAAGGATAGAGCTTAATACAGGAAATACCTTTGAGATTGCTGAGGGCATACTCCAGTACCTCCGCCTCCGCTGCGCTGAAGCGGCCTCTGCGAAGATGCAGACGCAGATAGGATGCAGTCTGATGCTGAATCACGAAGTCCATAGGCATTCCCCCTGATCTGATAGAACCTTATTTTGCGCCCTTTGCGTTTGCCTTGGCTTCAAAACGGGCACGGTCGACGATTGCGCGCTGGTGAGTTCCCTCGCCGATGAGCCCGGCCTCATCATAGCAGGTCGCCTTAAAGGTCATGACCTTGCCGTTGGGCGCCACTTCTGTGAGTTCGGTCTCGATGCGGACTTCCATGCCCAGAGGTGTGGCGGCGACGTGGGAGACGCTGATGGCCATACCGACGGTAGTCTTGCCCTCTTCCAGCTCGGGCTGTACGGACATAGCGGCTGTATTCTCGATCTCGGCGATCATGGACGGTGTGCCAAATACATTGACAAGGCCGCTTCCGGCTCTGGAAGCCAGCATATCCTCGTTGACGACAAACTTCTTCTCACCCTTGATTCCTGCAGTAATAGCCATTCTTTTTTCCTCCTGTTGATAGATCTTTATACAGCTGAGCCCTTATAAAGAGGGGGTTCATAATTCCTTTATTTATTCAGTTCAAAGACGATCGGATCTGAAAAACATTTTTATCAGATCACATAATACCAGGTGTCGTCCGGTTTGGACTCTTCCATATCCTCGGCCGGTTCCGGAGTGCCGTGCAGCTCGAAATCTTCGTCCCCGTTGCGGATAATGAGCTCCTGGGTCTTGACGCTGATCCGGGTGCCGGGCCTTACGGAGCTTGTGATGAAGACGTTGGATCCGATGACCGAACCCTCGCCGATGATCGTATCGCCGCCCAGGATCGAGGCACCGGCGTAGATGGTGACGTTGTCCTCGATAGTAGGATGACGTTTGGCGCCGCGCAGGCGCTGACCGCCGCGGGTCGAAAGTGCACCGATGGTGACGCCCTGGTAGACCTTGACGTGCTTTCCGATGATCGAGGTCTCACCGACGACGATGCCTGTGCCGTGGTCCATGAAAAAGTACTCGCCGATAGTCGCGCCGGGATGGATATCGATTCCGGTCTTACTGTGAGCATACTCCGTCATCATCCTGGGGATGAGCGGGACGCCCAGAAGGAAGAGCTCGTGGGCCAGTCGGTTGATGGTGCTGGCCAGGAGTCCGGGATAGCACAGGACGATCTCATCTTTGCTGAAAGCGGCGGGATCTCCCTCATAGGAGGCCTGCATATCCGTGTTTACCAGTGCCCTGATATGAGGGATCCTGTCCAGGAAATCGATCGCCAGTTCCTCAGCCGACATGCGGAGCTCGAAGTCGGTCTCTGCCGCGTACTCCTCCTTGAAACGGAGGGCAATGGCGATCTGCTTCTGCAGGTTGTAGATGACGTCCTCGATCACCACCGCGATCCGGCTGTCATAATTGTAGCTCCTGAATTCCCTGGGCCTGTAATAGCCGGGAAACAGAATGCTGAGGAGCTTATTGACAATGTCGATGACCGCCTCGCTGTCGGGCTGGTTAAAGACATTCATGTTATCTATATCGCGGCCGTTCTGGTAATCCTGCAGAATCCGGTTGGTCACGCTCTGAATGCGGTTGCTGATATCTTTCCTCATATCTTTTATCCTCACTTTATCACTGGAACAGGGCATCGGCGAAGAGGATTCGCCGCCTCTAACAAATATACCATATTCCTTCAGAACACGCTATAGGGGATAAAAAACCCGCAGAAATGCTCGATTTCTGCGGGTTCTGTGTGTGTGATCTTTGAAAAATATGCGATTCTTTGTAAGATGATGGGATATTTGTAACTGCAGTCTCGTGAGATCAGCGCTTGGAGAACTGAGGAGCGCGGCGAGCGCCTTTGAGACCGTATTGCGCTAAAATCGCACTCGGAACCTCTTGATATTACTGGCTTTGCGAGCTTTTCGAAATTTGGTGCCCCACCACTTAACTACTGTCTTTTTTTCTACTTGCCCTTCTGCTTCTTACTCTTCATGGCT
>Ga0256404_1008377_pt1 | contig 15591 bp, 18 predicted proteins | sample RumenRJG_01DNA_FD_185990 | JGI IMG/M metagenome (GOLD analysis project Ga0256404, IMG submission 185990) | Bovine rumen microbial communities from Lethbridge, Alberta, Canada - RJG_01 | ecosystem: Host-associated > Mammals > Digestive system > Stomach > Rumen | place: Canada: Alberta | collected...
GATCCTGAACTATGGTTACGATTCCGTGAACTGCTTCACGCTTATCCTCTGCGGGGAATCCCATCTGAACGCCACGCTGAGCCGGCCCATGCATGAGGCACTCCGTCAGCGCATCACCGTCCACTATAACTATCAGGGACTTTTGATTCGTTGTTTTCACGACTCCAGAATCGTGATTTTCACGAGTCTTGAATCGTGATTCCGGAGGTTGTCCACCTAAGTTATCCACAGAAGAGATGAAGTTCTTCACATAGATCAGGTTCGGCTTTCCCTGTCCCTGCCGCTTCCTCTCAATCAGGCCACATTTTTCTTCCAGTTCGTTCATCAGCTTAGTGGCCTTGTTGTCGGCACAGTTCATGGTTTCCATGATCTCTTCCAGAGTGCAGATGATGAAGACCCGACCCTGTTCATCGAACCAGCCGTTCTTCGCTGAGAGATCCATTCGCTTAAGAAGGATCCCGTAAAGGACCTTTGCCTCGGAAGATAGGCCTTTGAATTCCTCCTTGCTGAAGAGAACTGCAGGGATCCGGATGAAGTTGAACTGGTCGGACTGCGGGCCATAGAAATAGTCATACACGCATACCACCACCTCCTGCCACGATCTTTTCGCTCTTCAGGGGCCTTCTCCGGAACGCGGTGTTTCGGTCCTTTCCATAGGGACAGGTCGCATACAGGCACTTCCGATACCGGAACTCCGGCTGGAAATACGGGCAGCACCGGCATTTCGGCGGCTCCTTGTTCCGGTCGACCTTCGGCGGCGTGGCCAGGAGCTTCTTACAACGGTTCAGCTTCGCTTCATTCTCATGCATTTGCCGGCACCTCCTTACTCCCGAGGACTTTCTTCATGCAGAAGCTGACGCAGGGACCGTAGCAGCAGCCCTCACAGGGGCTTTTCTTCTTTGGGGACTCTGCCAGGTAGTAGCAGTTCTCCTTGCCGAGAGTACAGCCGACCTTCCGGTTCTTCCAGAAATAGCACTGGCGGCAGCTTGCCGGCCGATCCTTATGGTAACGGACACCGTCGATCAGGATTGTTTTATTGTGATTCATGGGGATCCTCCTTATCCATAGATGTGATTCGCCCCGGCGATCCCGGAGACGACAAAACGCCACCGATGAAGGTGTTTCATTTCATCAGTGGCGATATGTAAGTGGATATGGAGTTGTCTAAAGATGGCGGTAGAAAAGCCATCTAATATGATGTGTTAGCCAGGGACCTTTGTCTGGCTAATGGGTTTTAGCAGCGATTTTCTGAAATAAATATGCAGAGCGGAGAACAGGGGCAGTTTACTGCAAATACGACCGAACGCGCATTTTAGATACCCTGACGCCCCGTTTAGCTGAAAATCGGTCCGAATCGGCCTTTTAGCAAAACAGGGGTAAATATTAGACAGGCCATCGATTTCTGCTAATATTTTTAGCCAGGTTTTCGGCCTTCGGGCTCCAGGGACCAAAAAAGCGGAAGTCCATCTAGCTAAAATCGATGCCGATCTGCTAATGAAATCCCGCTGAAAAGGTCAACGTCCGCGAGGTGACTCGAACACCCGACCTACCGCTTAGGACCACGACCATTTGTGTAATATGCACAAAGAATAGTGCGTTTCTGTCAGGTTCTGAGAAGAATTATTTGTGCAAGTGTAACAAACTGTCAAGAACTGATTTTTTCTGAAATTAGCTAATTGCTGGCTAATTCTAATAATCGGCGACACGGGCGAGTTCCTCTAATCAACCTTTTCCCACTTTGGCGACGCGTGAAATCTAACAAAGGCGGCCCGTACAGACGTGTTTTTTACGAGGAAACTGCCGTTTTTTTTACTGTACGCATCCTGTTTTGACAGGTGCCGGTGTCCTTTTTCCCGTTTTTCGCCCTTTTTTTCAATTTTTTTCACCATAAAAAATTAGGTGGGCCTGAACCTATCGGCTTTTTTCGATGGATTCTTAGCAAAAATACCTTCCCCCAAAATTAGAAAAGCAGCCGATCCTGAGACCGACTGCCCGTCATAAATGGCTCCTCTTGAAAATATTACAGCTTTTCGGCCAGCGCCTTCAGAAGCGCCGCTGTTTCAGGATTGGCAAGAAGCTTCGTAAGAAGTTCCATGGACTCTCCACTGTTCCCTGCAGAAGATGTATTCTCTGTCCCCTGCCTCTCCGGAATCGGTTCTTTTCCGTAGAAGTATTTCTCGATCAGCTCTGCATTAGCCTGCTGCCCGTCCGTCAGAACATGGGAATACTGTTCCGTGACCATTGTGGCCTGCGCGTGACCGGAATCCCCCTGAACAGCCTTAATATCGCCGCCGTTCAGCTTCAGCTTGTAGGTGATGCTGGAATGCCGGAGACTGTGGAATACAACTTTAGGCAGGTCATGGTCCTGGATCAGTTTCTGAAGGCCGTCGCTGATGGTTCCACCTTCTACCGGTCCTCCGAAGGGGCCGGTGAACACAAGGTTGTAATCCGTGTACTCGCTTCCAAGCGCTTCTTTTTCCGTATCCTGCCGTTCCCTCCAGTCGATCAGCATTTTAGCCACTGAAACCGGGAGATAAATCTTTCTCACACTGGATTTTGTCTTCGGTGTTTTCAGCACCAGGATCGTCTTGGTCCGGTCTTTCGTGGAAGGGAATTCGCGAATCACATCCTTATTCTCCAGAATCTTCAATGTCTTCCGGTCCACGCGCTGCATCTCTTTATTGATCTGGATCGAAGGCTTTCCGGCATTTACAGATGCTTCGGAAATGTCTACACAGTCCCAGGTCAGAGCCATCATTTCTCCAAGGCGCAGAGTACAGGAGAACGCGAGATTGATGGCAAGTTTAAGCCGGTCATCTTCGCATACATCCAATGCTCTCTGCAGATCCTCCATCGTCCAGATTTCTCTTTCTGCCCTTTCCACACGGGGCCTGGTGGCATTGACACAGGGATTCTTTTCCATGAGCTCCCATTTGACGGCCTGTTTAAAGCAGCTCCCCAGTAGTTTATGTACCTCCCGTATCGTATTCGGCGATACCTTTGGGGGATTCTCCAACTTTGCCGGCCTTCCAAACCGCACCGGCGGGGTCGCATCCATCTCCAGCAGGGAACGATAGTACTGCTCAATGACACGGGGGGTGATATCCGTGAGCTTCAGCTTCCCCAGTACCGGAAGAATATAGTGGTCAATCAACCCGATATTTCCCTGATAGGTCGAGAGCGCCCACTGTGTTTTTCCGTAGAGCTCTATGTATTCATGCATCAGCTCTTCCACGGTAGAACACTGTTTTACGATAAAGGTTCCTTTGGATTTGGCATATTCTATATCGAGCCTGCGCTTATTGGCCTCTTCCCTGGTACTGAAAGTTTCCCATTTCTGTTTCCGCTGTCCCTGCGCGTTCTCATAATTATAAACGACGCAGTAGCTCTTTCCTCGTTTGACAATACTTGCCATGCGCTACTCCTTTCCCTGCAGTACATTTGCTTCATACCAGGCGTCAAAATCCTGACGATGGATACGGTATGTTCTCCCGGTTTTTACGGTCCTGAACGCTTTCTGCTGTACCCACCCGTAAACAGCTTTCCTGGAGCAGCCGTACTTTCTGCGGATATCATCTACGGTATAGTATTTTTCATTGCCAGACGGCCCGGGGACTGTTTTCATCCGCCTGGCCATATACCGTTCGCAATCTTTTCGGTCTTCCTCTTTCCAGTATCTGTCCTGACTCGCATACCAGCGTTCAAAGCTGTCTTTGGTGATCCTCTTTTTCCCGGCAATCGTCTGGAATTCAAACTGCCCTTCATACTTTTGGTTTGCGAGTATGGAATACACCGTTGAGCGGGAAACTCCAAGGATCTTTGCCATCTCCGGCATGGTTAAGGTCTTCTCTTCAAAAGGCGCGTCCCTTTTCCTGGCGGCTGCATTTCGGTAATGGCTCTGATGTTCATACCAGTAATCGAATGCTGCTTTTGGGATCCGCATACGGTAATCTACAGTGATCACCGGGAAATCCTTTTCGACAATCAGATCGTATGTATGTGCCTCGGAAATGCCCAGCATCCGGCTGATATCCCTGGGCGAATAGGACGACTTCCTGAGCTCTGTGCCGGGCGGCGGTCCGCCGACGATCTGATATTTTTCCTGGTTCGCGTACCATTTCTCAAAGCTCTCAATATCCACGCGCATTCTGCCGCCGGTAGAGATGATTTTGAAAAAATGCTTATTCGCCAGCCAATAGGAGTCGGTTTTCTTAAGGCCCAGGAGCGCTCCCATCTCCATGACGGACATGGTTTTCCGTCCTTCTTTCTCCAGCTGCTTCTTTTTGTCTCTCCAGACTTTGCGTTCGAGACGTCTCTTCAGTTTTTCCTGCTCTGTCATCTGAGCACCTCCATATATGTATTTGAGCCGGGCTTTTCAGCCCGGCTCAAGCGTATCAGCTGTCTTTTGAAATGTTGAGGATGTCGATTCGATCAATTTCTGGGAATGCCATCCTTGACAAGTTGCAACATTTCTGCCTGACGCTCAGCAGCGGGCATCCAGCCATTCGTCAAAACTTCTCTTCGAAACCCTCCACTTGCCGCCTGCAACCTGAAAGGACCGGAACAGGTTCTGCCGGATCAGGTTATAGACGGTAGGGCGGCTGACCTCCAGGATAACCTGCAGCTCCTCTACCGTGTAACAGCGCTTCACCGGAAGCGCTTCCGGTGAATTCAGGTCTACTTCCCGTACTTCACATGCTCCTGTCATCGTAATGTCCTCCAACTATGTTTTTTTTTGTTACTCTCACGGGGCTTCCACACACTCTGGGATATACAGCCCCAGGCTCTTATGAATTGCTTCATCGATGAGATCCATCTGCTCCCGCGTCACCTTACCGATATATCGCTGCACCCGGGACTTGTCGATTGTCTTAATCTGCTCCAGCTCCACGATGGAGTCTGTATTCAGCCCCCGGCCGCGCCGGAGCAACACATGCGTCGGCTGACCAAGCTTTTTGATCTTGGAAGAGAGAGGGGCGATGATCAGTGTCGGGCAATGGAAGTTTCCGTCATCGTTCTGCAGGACCACCACCGGCCGCGTCCCTCCCTGCTCGGATCCCCGAAAGGGATTCAGGTTCGCCATATAGATGTCTCCCCTCCGGTACACCCAGTTCTTTCTCATTTCCCTCATCGGCAGTACTCCTTTAAAATTTCAGCGGTAAGGCCGTTTTCTGACTGGATCCGTTGTAGATGGCCAGGACCTGGTAGGTATACTTCTTGAATCCCGGCATGCTGATGGTCATTGCTCTGCCGTCTCTGTAAATCTTCAGGGGATCGAAGCCCCGGCAGCGCCGCGCCAGACGTTTATGGTCATATTCGCCGTAATAATAATCCACGAAGCGGATCATGGCCTGCACCGTCTCGGCCCGGAGAGAATCCGGATGGCCGTCCCAGGCTTCCAGAAGGACATTCAGGGCTTCCATATACCGTTCCGCACCGACTTTCTGGAATTCGGTAAATGCCGTGGAGATACAGGCGAGACGCTTTACTCCCCGGGTGTTGGTGTAATCCAGCCCCATGCCCGTTGCTTCCGTCGCCCTCAGAAAAGCGGTGGCTTCCGGATCTCCGGCGTAAATCAAAGCGCGGATCCTGGCCCCGGCTGTCAGCACGGCGGATGCACCGGTCTGCTGCGCGAAGAGGAGTGCTTCATCAGCTTCCGTCATGCCGTAGTAAACCTTGCAGAGAATTGGCAGGTCCTGTCCTTTGTTGCGCTGCTTCCTGGCGGCGATGGTATGCTGCCCGTCGAAGACGTAATAGTGGCCGTTCCTCATGCTGACCTTCGGCTCATTGGCGATATGCTCATCAAACTCGGATGCGATCCTGCGGACACGGGTCATGTTCAGTTCCCGCTGATAGGCTTCCCTGGGGACTTCCAGGTTGCGGCTGTTGATGATGAGTTCCTTGTAGATGGGTTCATTGGGCTTCATGTAGTTCTTTACCTCCTATGTTTCGTAAAAATGTGATTCCTTCTTTTGCCAGCTCTTTGATCTGCCGGCGGTTTTCTCTTTTCCGGTACAGCTTTTCATGGGTCTCTATCGAAAAGTTCCACCGGAATATCATGCTCTGCAGGGCATCATTCAGTTCATAAAGCACATCCTCCATGGTGTCCTCACCGCGTGGATGAAGCATGGCGTCGGAGATGGCTTTTATCTCCCGAAGTTCCTGGGCTTTGGTCTTCTTTGGCACCGGCTGCGGAAGGGCAGTGATTTCTTCTTCCGGCTCTTCATCATCGTCGGTGTCGGTGAGCTCTGTATCGTCATCCTCCTGCGCTTCTTCCGGTTCTTCCGGCGGCGATGATCTCTTAGGAGAGGCTCTTCCGGGCGGTACCGCAGGCTTCGGTTCTGTCAGCCTTCGTGCCAACTCCGGCCGGTCTTCCGGAGACGCTTTTGCGATGGCGGTGATCTCTTTATCACTGCTTTTCAGCTTTCCGGAGAGGACTTCCTGCCGGATTCCCGGAAGGACTTCTTCGGCGGCATCCAGGCCTTGCGCAAATTTCTCGGCTCTGCGGACATAACGTTCGCTGACACCGGATTCTTTGGCGATCCGTTCTCCGGTTTTGTCTGGTGACCACAGGTGGTCATTTTGTCCACCTGTGGTGAACTGGCCACTTTCATCTCTCTTTTTATTGCGAAGCCCGCCATTGGATGCCTTCTCAGCCTCATACTGTTTTCCAATCAAGTATTTCTTCTGGTCCGGCGTCAGGTTCCTGCGTCCCAGCTGAGTCCTGCAGATCCATGCCATCACCGCGAACCGGTCAGGAAATTCCTTTTCAAAGGTTGTATACGGAATCTCGGGATGTGCCTGCAGAATGCGAAAACGGTTATGTCCGTCCACGATCACGCCGTTCCAGGTAATCAGCGGATTGATCACCCGTCCGTCCTCCAATATGTTTTCTTCGAGCTGCTGGAGTTCCTCGTCCGTAAGCGGCGGGATCTTCCCTGCAAACTCAGGGTCAATGGTTAATGTCATTGGCAGCCTCCTTCTTTTGGTATGTAAAGCGGGCTGCAGACGCTGCATCAGTTTCAGCAGCCCGCACTGTTTATATGGTCATCCGTATTTGCCCCCGGCTCCCCCGGATTGCTCCGCAGAACACTTACCGTGATCTGCTTTGCGGGAAATCAATCGGACAGCTGATAGCGTGTCAGCGTTCATTGGAGGGTCTCTCCACCCCGCCTTCTTTGTGGCCGGGCCGCGAATTACGGAAGTCTCATGATGCTATGAAGGCTCATCGCTGTATGCGGTTGCTGTCCGCACTTACAGCCGGTTTCCGCTTCGCTCTCTACAGAGCATCCTGGCGTTCGCCGCTGATGTGGCTCCCCTTCACAGTGGGTGTCCCGATTGAATGCATATTCAGTTGTAAGGTGCGTTCTGATTTCTCAGGTCGTAACAACTCGGTTGTTACGAGTATCAGTTTATCGGGAAAATGGATGCTTTTTTATTGTCTTGCAGACTGCATTTTCCCCTGAAAGTAAGCCTCTCAGGCTAAGTCCCTGATAATTGCGGCCAGATCATCCATCACATGCTGAAGCCTTTCGCCGGTCTGCCGGCTGCAATGTTCCTTTCCTGTGAGCAGATAATCCGTGCTCACGTCAAAGCATTCCGCAAGCTCAAGAAGAAGGTCGATTGAGCAGCCTTTTCTTCCCCGTTCAATGCTGTTCATATGCACGTGCCCGATATTGAGTTCTCCGGCCAGTTCTTCCTGGGTCCAGCCTTTTCCGGTACGCAGTTCCCTGATTCTCTGTCCAAATTCCACCTGATTGAAATACATGCTCTGTCCTTTCCGCAGGGCCAGGAGAAGAACTCCGTTGCCGTACGAAGGGGATGAGCATGTGTTTTCTTAATGCGGAGCGGGCGTTGCGGCCACCAGTGCAAAAGAAAAAGCACCGTCGAATCGAATCACTGGGAAAGGGTATGGTAAACCCTTAGTCAAATGATTCGGCTTCGTACGGTGCTTGGTAGTTTTTCAGTCCCTTTCGGGATCCTGCTCCGCTTGCTCGATTAAAAGTCGTTTACATTATTCAGTTGTGTGTTGCTGTGTTGTATTTGACGCTTTTCTTTCCTCCCTGATATCAGAGAAGCAAAGCCCCAGATTTGTATACCTTTCCAGAGAATGGCACTCTTTCTTTATGAATTCCCAGGATCCTTTGTAGCCCTCCATCCTCGAGAAATCAGAGTCTGATATGAATTCCAGAAAGCCGTCAACATCATCTTTATAACGCCTCGCAAAGCTATAGGCATCGTTTTCTTTCTCATCATCGGAACTGTTCAGCTTCCCATATAACACATGATCGAGATTACTGGACATGTAGTAAGCCCGATACGGGATAGATCCCCACACTTTCTGCATACCGCATATCCTGTCAATCTTACGCTGCTTGTGCTTGTTCCGCAGAAGAAATTTATCCTTGTTTGCCGTTTGAATCTCCGTGAGAGAGTACAGAGGTTTCACGGCAGCCGGATTCTCTGTCACACACTTATCCGGGATGTAGGCCCCGTCCATGTCGATCAAATGAATGACCTGTTGAAAATGCAGCTGCTTGAAATGCATGGAATCAGCATATCGTTTTACGACATCTCCTAAAGCTTTCGCGATATCCACCGGGTCAATGCTCATGTCGGTTGTGATATCTCCATACATGATTTCCACATGGACCGTATTCTTATCGAAAAGCCTGTTTAGGATGACGCCCAGAGCGGCATCATCTGAAGGGCCTTCCACGATAACCAGGACGATTTTCTTACGTGCCACTGAAATCACCAGCCTCTCTGAACGCCAGGGCGATTTCAGCATTGTTGGTGGGTTCGTAGACCTCCTCACTCTGTTCGCCGAGGATTATGTCTCTGAAATAGAAATCCCGGAGATTATTATTGTCCTTCAGATTGGTCATGCGGATAAATCGGTTGGAAGGATTCGTGGTAGTAAAAGCAATAAAGCCTCTGTCCAGCGTCTCCAGCGGTCTCAGGTTATGAGATGTAAAAATAAGCTGTCCCTTCCCTTTTTCAGATATGATCCGCAGCAGTTCTCCCAGAAGGTATTCAAAAACGCCGGAATCCAGCTCGTCGATGGCGACTGTGATGGATGCGCGGTTGTAGACAACTATTAACAGCTGCAGGATGGAGATGATCTTCTTGATGCCTTCGGATTCATACTTTAAGGGTATTTCCTTCCGGTTTTTCAGCGACATCAGCTGTATCTTGAAGCCCTTTCTGCCGTCGGAAAAGACCATATCACCCAGAATCTTTACAGATATCGTAAGCCCCGGAACGATCTGGGAAAGAACCACGTTCATATTGGCTATGACGGTTTTCACCATCTCGACTGCAGCCTCGGGAATAGGAACTTCATTCTCCAGGGGGATCAGGATATTGCCGACTGCAGCATTTGCCCCGTTTTCATACTTAAAAGCAAGAGGAAGCGCATTCATGCTTATGATCCCGGTGTTAGTCGTATTGATAACGAACAGTTCGTAGTTTCCGTACCGGACCAGGCTTTCCATCAGGACCATGTGGCGCTGATACTCCGGATCTTCTTTATTGCCGTTGTTATTCCGGATTGCCGTTAACAGTTCTCTGGAAAAAATGAAGGACTTGGATGCACCCATGGTCACCTTTTTGTCGACCATCAGGTTCATCGCCAGTTTCCTGTCTTTCCCAAGCAGACAGTTATACTTTGCAACCGGCGCAAAGACTTTGGAAGAAGTAGTATCGATCAGGGGACCTTTCCGGATCCTCATGCTGTCATCTTCATAGGCGTAACTGAGGACTTCATCAAAAATAACAGCTTTGCGATGATTGTCCTCGCTCATCTGAACGCCAAGGTTTTGAGCTTCCTCAATCTGTTCCGCTTTCAGCTTAAAGTCGTAGTAAGCCTGGTACTTGACGGTATCAGCTGAAACACTGAACTCGTAGTGCATCGCCGCAGAATCAGATTCCACACTGATGTAATCCGCAAACTTGGCAGGAACGGGCAGCCCCTTCAGCGCATATTGCAGCAGCTCAATCGCATCGATCAGTGCGGTTTTTCCGGATCCGTTCTGCCCATATAATCCAAGAATGCTTGTCCGAAAAGCTTTCCGATGATTCGCAAAGCTTAACTGACCTTTCCTGATGTTTTTGAAATTTTCTATGGTGATTTGCTCCAGCCGGACAATGGTCTCCATCATGACCGTTTCCTCCTTCCTGTATACGGCTCCACTCTATCACCATTTGAGAAAAAAGTCAACGCGAATCTTAAAATACTCACAATATGTTCCGTTTTCGTAATTCATTTTGATTTGATGGGCAATCTAATCTTTCTCCCTCATCTTTCACCCGTCACCTATCATGATCAGCAAAGACCTTTTCCCTCCGTTTCTCATCCACCCGGATCCAGTCATCCAGAGTCAGGGGGATATAGTCTGAGAACATGCAAAAGCAGTTGATCATATTGCACGGGATCGGATGCTCCTGCGGCTGCCGCCTCGAAGTAACCATTGTCCCTTTCGTAATTCGGATAAATTCATTTACGAGCTGCTCATCATGTGTGTTATGGACATGGCCGTACAGCATATAAGCGATAGGCTGGCCCTCCGGAGTCAATCGGTACTGCCCGTTGTAGCAGAAGACTGGATAATGTGACAGGATGACTTTTCTCCCGGCGTCCTGGATCTCAGCGTAAGGGCGGATCCACTCAAAGAGGGATCGGTCAAACTTTTTGTCTTCCAGGAACTTGTCATGATTTCCCTGGATCAGAAACTTTCTCCCGTTCAGCTGCCGAAGGACACTTTCCGCCGCCTGAGCCCAGGATATGGCAAAATCGCCGAGAATGTAAACTTCATCTTTCCTTGTGACATGGTCATTCCACTGCCGTATCATATGGGCGTTCATCTCTTCATAGCCGGAGAATCCGCGCATATCCATACGGTGATTCAGGCTGTCGTGGAAGAAATGCAGATCCGCGATGTACAGCTTCCGGACCGGGATCTTCTTTCTGTATCGGATCTTGTTCTGCAGTGCCTCTGTATCAACATCCTTTTCCGATGCAAACTGTCGGATTCGGACAGCTGCTTCGCTGATCTGATCATGCGTCAGTTGAACTTGCTCAATATTGAAGTGTTCTTTCAGCACATCATACTTTTCACGAATCAGGAGCTCGTAAATCATGACCGCTAACACAGTCTGATTCTTTTCTTCGGCAGTCAAAGATATCAAAGTAACGGCCGGTTTCGTAAGCTCTGCCTGCAGCCGCAGGAATAGTCCATCCAGCTTCCTGCCAGCGTCTGAACCCTTGGCTGCGGGGGCTGCCAGCCTGCATATCATGTTGCAATATTCCGCTTCGGACCGGGTCATTGTAAATGCTTCTTCTTTCATTTGACCGCTCCTCCCTTCTTCAGCGGATCCCCCGATAATCCCAGCTTCCTGTATCCAGCACCGGGAATTCCTGCGTTCCGATCGGGCGTCCATCCCGGTAGGTGGAAAATACGTCACAGGAGATCAGATTCCCTTTCTTCGTGATTGCCTCTACCGGCGTATGGCCCACCACCTGCAGCAGCTTACGGGGCTTGTACATCTTTCCGCCGTAATACTGCGGACGGTACCAGAGCGGTGAGGCTCTCCGCTCCGCTCCGGTCGGCGCAAAACCGACGTCCACTGGACGTCGTGCGCCCTGCCACAGTTCCCCGGTTCCGAAGCTGTTGATCATTTCAATTACCGCATCAATATCGTTGTAATACTTCGCCGGCACATACTGCCGGACAAAATCATCTGTCAGACCGCCGTGACAGAAGAGTACATGATCGATCCGGTGCAGGAAGGCCAGCTGTTTCTCTTCCAGCAAAGCCTCCTGCAGTTTCCTGAGCTTTTCACAGACGGTCCAGGGCGCGATCTTTGAATATCCGGTTTCCCGCTGGTTCCAGGGATAGCAGATATCATGGTTCCCGTAGCACCAGAGCGTCTCCGGGAAGTTCTTCGCGAATTGAATCGCCGCGTCAAATGTCTGGATATAAAGGTCCAGATTGAATTCCTGACGCCAGTCATCTGGGATATCCATGAGACAGACCGCCCTGTCTGCGTTGCCTTCTTTCAGTAACTCTGCTGCCCGTTCGAACATCCATGGCTTCAGATGGACGTCTGGGATTACCAATACCTTCACTTCATTTCCTCCGCTTCAGCTTTCCTCGTTCTTCAGCAGGTACTTATTACTGACCACCTTCATGGAAAGAGAAGCACTGATCAGTTCGCAGTATACAGGCTCTGTTGGACGGATTACGATGCCTTCCTTCTTGCCGCCCTTCGGATAATTCCCATCAGCCCGCTCCAGGAGAGATTCTACCGTAGGATATTTTGCAGGCAGGTCTTCGCCGACTTCCTCGATCGGCACACTCTGCAGCTGCAAAGTCTCGCAGATCTCCAGCATCCTCTTTAGGCCGACACGCTTTCTATTCTCCCGGATCGTAAACACATACCATTCAGGCTTTGTCAGCTTCAGCCGGTTCTTCTGGATCCCCGGCGCACACAGTTCTCCCTGGATGGTAAAAGCGGACAGGTGATTTTCTGCCGCAAAAGCCTCCATCTTTTCCTGAAGCCCCATTGCCTTGACCAGCTCATAGAACGGGCTGTTGCCGTCATCCTTATATTCGTAATTGTGGCCGGTCACGTGGAATCCGTTCTCATCGATACCGACCGAATGGGAAGAGCCGTCCATCTTGGTGCTGATGTAGTATTCAAGTCCGGCAAACGCCTGGATCAGCTCCGGCTCTGCCTGTACTCTGGTCTCATCGGTATGCGGGATATCATAGGGCAGGGTACCGATCATGGTTCCGCCGGTACTGATGCGTTCTTCGATTTCCCATTTCTTTACACCAAGGATCTCTGTTACGTCCATTCCCAGCTCTGCTTCCGCAGGAATCTCCGGAAATGTGCAGATGGGCAACAGCAATCCCTGGGAGATCTGTCCCCGGAACTTCATGGTCCGAAGGCGGAAGCCTTCTCCCATAATGTCTGTCTTCCGGTAGCTGGACGTCCGCATAAACTCAAACTCCTCACGGAGCGGCAAAAAACTGTCCACTTCAAAGTAGACCGCCAGATCCATCGGCTGAAACTGTCCCTTATTCACGACGCACTGCCATCCCAGCACGTGCGCCAGCTCAATCCTGTCAGCGCCTTCGATAGGATCGATCTGCCAGATACGCTGAATACTTGCTAATTTCCTCATTTTCCTCTTCTCCTGATTCTATGGTTCTGTTCACAGGCTATTTCATCCGATAGTATTTCTTCCACCACAGATAGGCCCGTTTAAATGTCTTAAATCGACTGTGGATCCAGGAATCCTTCTTTTCCCATTCCTGTCTCAATTCTTTTTCATCCATACGGAACGAATAATCGCTGATGTTGTAGCTGCAATAGGCCTTCCTGTAACCGCCACCATTCGGAATATCCTTCTTTCTGCGGATCGTCCGGTTCGCGATCTGCTTGCCGGACTTATATGTCGGCCCTTTTCTTGTGGAGTCCTTATAAACAGGGCTCCTTTTATAGCTGCGGCTCACCTTCCTTATCCTCCATACAAAAATCCCCGGCTGCCGCGATCTGAAAGCGGTGTGCCGGGGATGATGATACGAATCCGAAACGATATTTATGCAGCCATACAGTCCTGTAAAAGACGGTAGTAGCGCAGCAGACGCTCCGCGCCTCTTTGTATCTCTGTTTCCGGATGGTATCGGCGGGTTCCAACCACCAGCATATCCATCGGCACCTGCAGCAGTTCGCTTAAGGCATATAAATTGTCCAGTGTCGGCAGGCTCTGCCCGTCCAGCCAATGGTAGACAGACTGCACACACCCTAATGAAAGGTGTACTTTCACATCCTGTACGGTAATACCGCGCAGGCGCATTATTTTCCTGATCTGTTCTCCTGTTTTTGCTTTCTCTATCAAGGGCGTCATGACCTCACCTGTCAAGCTTATCTGCAGACTGTCCGCTTGCCGCAATTATAACGCCGCCGCTGTGGTTTGTCATTGAATCTGTAGTATAACTTTCGGCGTATTTACGCCGTTTTCTTACTCGGTCACAGTCTGTTTTTTACCTTCAGGCTTCGAAGATAGTCCTTCTGCTCCGGGGTGACACGATAGCTTTCGACTGCCTTCTGGATCGTCTTATTGTGTGTCCATGTCTCCAGCTTTTTCTGCTCGATGTATGGCAGTGCTGCGTCATACTGCTTTGCCAGTGCCGTCGCAAAGTACCAGGCGATCATCATGTTGATGTAGTACTCTTCAGACCGGACCTCCGATACCATCTGCAGGTATATCGGATCGAAATCATTATCCAGATAATGCTGCATCAGCATTCCGATGGCAAATCGGATCGTATATGTCTGATTGGATCCGATCCACTCCCTGATGGAAATGAGCAGTTCCTCCTTATGCTTCCCGAATACCTTCGGTGAAAGCTGGTCGCAGGTCGCCCAGTTGTCGATATAGGACAGAAACTTCTGAACCTGGTCCAGACATTTCGGATAATCCTTTATCTCTGAGATGAGAAACGCATGCAGCTGGTTCTCATCAAAAAAAGTGTGCGGCAGGTCCTGAAGGAATACTCCGATGTCCGGATCCTTGTGCAGTTCCTTTGCCAGCTTCCGAAGTGCCGGCGTACGGGTGCCGATCATAGATTCCGGCGAAATATTCGGGATCAGCTTTGCCTGAAAATCCCGGTAGGGGATATCCTGCAGTTCGTACAGTCTCTGCTTGATCGCTTCTGTGGTCATGGCGTCACCTTCCTCCGGATTGGATGCCGTATCACGGTTTTGAGTTTGTCCGGAGACACCTTTCTTGCATCCGACAGGTAAATTTCATGATGCATGCGCTCTTCCGTAATCTCCAGCTCGTATCCCTGTTCCTCCATAAAGGTATTGATCTGCTTCATGAGATCCGCATTCTTGTGCTGCATGGAAACACCTCCTGGTGATATATTTTCTATCTGGAGCAGCTTGCTCCTCCTCTGTGATGCAATCATCCTGGATTCCCGTGATACCGCACTAGGATATCACTATGGAAAGTGCCGCGAAGCCGCATAAATACTGGAAAAATCAAGTGTTTGAGGTTGTGTTTTTGCTAGTTATGTGTTATAATACATAACTAGGAGGACCATACCATGGCGATCATCAAACAGCTCGATAAGCGCAGCGGCATTACTTATGTTTACGAGTCAACATCTTACTGGGACAAGGAAAAACAGCAGCCCCGATCCAAAAGGAAACTGATCGGCCGGCTCGACCCGGATACCGGCGAGATCGTGCCGACGGACGGACGCGGCAAGCGCCGCAGCCAGCCTGAGACTGAAAGCCCTGCCAAAAGAGGACCTGTTCCTGTTGTACAGACGGAACGCCTCTTCTATGGCGCCACATATTTATTCGATCAGATCGGAGCAGCGACCGGTGTGGCGGCAGATCTTAAGACCTGTTTCCCTGCAACTTACAAGCAGATCCTCTCCATTGCGTACTACCTGATCCTGGAAGACCAGAACCCGTTGTTCCGTTTTCGGAAATGGGCAAAGCTGCACCGTCATCCGTACGGACACGACATCCCCTCCCAAAGGAGTTCGGAGATCTTCCAGTCCGTTA
>Ga0256404_1008378_pt1 | contig 15590 bp, 10 predicted proteins | sample RumenRJG_01DNA_FD_185990 | JGI IMG/M metagenome (GOLD analysis project Ga0256404, IMG submission 185990) | Bovine rumen microbial communities from Lethbridge, Alberta, Canada - RJG_01 | ecosystem: Host-associated > Mammals > Digestive system > Stomach > Rumen | place: Canada: Alberta | collected...
GGAAAATCAACTTTGCTGTATAAAATTGTACAGGATTTGATAGCGCAAGGCACTGACTGGAACCAGATAATATATATCAATTTTGAGGATGAGCGTCTTTCAGAATTTTCTCTGAATGATTTTAATGATATTCTTGCCGTTCAGTCTGAAATGAGTGATAAAAAAGGCTGGTTCTTTCTTGATGAAATTCAGAATATTGAGGGATGGGAAAAATTTGCCCGCCGTATGGCTGACTCTAAAGAGCATACTTTTATAACAGGAAGCAATGCAAAAATGATTTCCGCTGAAATTGAAAACCGGTTGGGCGGGCGGTATCTTACAAAATATGTGACTCCATATAATTTCCGAGAATATCTGACTGCAAAAAAAGTTGATTATTCGGACGAAGTTGTTTTAGGAACAAAAGGCAGTGGAAAAATTGTCAGGGAATTTGGAGATTATTTCTATTTTGGAGGTTTTCCTGAAAGTCTTGAATACAAAGACAAACGTGGATATGTGTCAAGCATTTACCAGAAAATCCTGCTGGGAGATATAGCCGCAAGGAACGGAATCAGAAATACAAACGGTCTGCGACTGCTGATGAAAAAAATCGCAGAATCCGTAAAAGATGAGGTTTCATACACAAAGCTTCATAACACACTAAAATCAATCGGTGTAAGCATAAGCAAGGATATAGTTATAGATTACATTGGTTATGCCCGGCAGTCTTTCTTGATATTTGCAATCAGAAACTATTTTTCAAAGTTTGTTGAGCAGGAAACAACACCAAAGTATTATTTTAATGACAACGGTTTGCTTAATCTTTTTTTGAACAAAGAAGAACCTCGTTTGCTGGAAAATCTTGTTGCAATAAATCTTTGGAACAAATATAAAGACAGTCTGTTTTATCTTAAAGGCAAGAATTTTGATGTGGATTTTTTTGTGGAAGAAACTGGAGAAGTCATACAGGTTGCTTATTCAGTTGAGAATATTTCAAACGAAAGAGAAACAAAATCTATTATAGAGGTGGCAAAATCTGTAAAAGAAGCAAAACGGTTTATAATCATTACATATCAAGAAGAAAAAAAACTGAATGTTGACGATGTAAAAATTGAAGTTATTCCACTCTGGAAATGGCTGTTAAAATAAGCTAGTCTGTTTAAGATTCAATTTATATTTGAATTTTTGATTTCAACGCCAGACAATTAAAACATGTTGTGGAAGCAAAAGTTTTGTATTTGGGAGATTTATAAATAATTATGAAAAAAGTTTTTGTGTTTATTGCTTTGATGATGCTGTATGGAATCTGTATGGCAAAACCAAGGATAATTTCTTCTGAACCATGCGAATATCGGGATGTAAGTTGTGATAGGTTTGGTTATCAAAGCTGGTTTAAGGAAGAAATTTCGTATAATCAGGCATTAGAAGATTTGGATATGCTGATTTATCTATTGAAATCTTCTTATGCAGGCTATGATGATGCCGTAAAACGTGGTTTGGAAATAGATAATATAATAGAATCATTTAAAAAGTCGAATGATGACGGTAAAAATATAAAAGTATCAGACTTAAGCCAATTTATTTGTGACTTTTTAAAACCCTACATACAGGATTTTCATTTTTACATTGAAAGCAAAGATTTTTCAAAGCACTTGATAACTCAGCATAGAGTTCTATATTCAAATATTTATGTAAAGAAAATCAATGATAGTTTTGTTATTGAAAAATCAGATAAACAGGATTTTCAAGTTGGTGAAAATCTCGAATGTAAAATTGAAAATCTTTTTTTATATCCTTCTGAAGGAAAAAATATTTACAGGATTGGTTCTTATGCAACAATAGATGAAAACGAAAAGCAGATTTCTGTAATCTGTTCTGGAAATGAAAAACAACTTCTGTGTGATATAGCCAATGATTATCTGACTTCAAATGATATAACCACATATAAAGAAATTGAAACTGAAAATTCTGTTTATATTTATATTCCTATATTGATGGACTTGCAGAATAATGATAATCGAAAAACGGTCTTGGATGAGAATTTTGAAAAACTTCATTCTGTTTCATCACGTTATCCTGAAAAGAAGAATATAATACTTGATTTACGAACAAATGGCGGAGGAAATTCACTGCATACTTCAAGTTTTTTGGCAAATTTGTATTTTTTGGAAAAGAATTGTAATGAAGTAAAATCCCTTAAGAATATACAAAAAGAGTGGAATTTAATAGGTTCCAATGGAGATAAAATAGATTTGATTTCTCCTCCGGTTCAACAGGCAGAAAATTGGCTTTCAAAATATGTATTTTCACAAGATAAGTATTGGAAAAATGAATTTGCCAAAAGAAAAAAGATTTTAAACAATAAAAATTTACGAATCACATATACTGAGCAAAAAAAGATAAAACCAAAATCCGGAAGTCCAAAATTCAAAGGGAATTTAATCATTCTTTCTGGGAAAAATACTTGTTCATCAAGTGAATTAGCTATTTTTGAAGCAAGAAATATTTTTTCTAAAACAAATCAGTTTTTTCAGATTGGTGAAAATACTGCAGGATGTTACAACTATGGGAATGTCTGGTGTTATCAGTTAAATAATTCTGGAATTGCTTTACATTTACCATCTTTTATAACTCCTTTTGTAGAAGCATGTCCGGAAGGTCTTGGTATAATGCCAGATTATTGGTCAACAAATGATGATATTTTAAACTCAATTGTGAATGTTACTGGCGATGAAGAATTAACAGAAAAATTAAAGGATATAAACATTAATTTGTAATTAAAAGCCTTTGCCGTTACCAGAACCGACAGGCAAAAAAGGATGATTTGAATAACTCGCTTGAAAAAGTGCATTAAAACCTTGAAAACTCGCTTGAAAAAGTGTAGTTTATATATAAAAAGTCATTTGATAAAGTGTGATAAATAATATAAAACTCCCTTGGAAAAGTGTAGTTTAAGAGGTATAGATGTTTAAGCGAAAAATACTATCTGAATTTGAGGCTTGGAAGAATTCAGGTGGCAGAAAAAAAGCTCTTGTTGTAAAAGGTCTCCGTCAGATTGGAAAAACTTTCAGTGTAAGAGAATTTGCAAAAGCCAACTATGAAAATATTGTATATGTAAATTTCAAGGAAAATGAAAGCGCTAAAAAAATTTTTGATGCCGACCTAAATGTAAACAGGATTGTCATAGATTTGTCAGCTTTATTTCCTGATTCTCATTTTGTAGAAGGAAAAACTGTAATCATTTTTGATGAAATTCAGGAATGTGCAAATGCTCGTTCAAGTATTAAACCATTTTGTGAAGATGGGCGTTTTGATGTCATTGCTACTGGTTCTCTGCTTGGAATAAAAGGTTACAATAAAAAGAAAGGTAAAGGTGTTCCAACAGGTTTTGAACGGATTGTATACATGAAGCCTATGGATTTTGAAGAGTTCCTGTGGGCAAAAGGGATAAGTGATGATGTTATACAATACCTTCGTGAATGTTATGAGAATAAAATTCCGGTCAGTGAAGCAACTCATCAGGCTATGCTTAGGTATTTTAAAGAATATATTTGTGTTGGCGGGCTTCCTTATATTGTTGACCGTTTTATTTCTACAAATGATATGAATGTTGTATGGCAGGAACAACATGATATTATTGAAGAGTATAGAGATGATTTTGGCAAACATCTGGATGAAAATGAAAACGAAGAGATAGATCTTGCTCTTCTTGCCAGAATAAATAGAGTGTTCGAGTCAATCCCGGCTCAACTTGCAAAAGAAAATAAAAAATTTGTATTTTCTTCTCTGGAAAAAAAAGCCCGCTCAGAAAATTATCTTCCAGCGATACAATGGTTATGCGATTTTGGAATTATCAATCTTTGTCACAATCTTAATAATATTACAGAACCTCTTGAAGGAAATAAAATTGATAATGTTTTTAAGATTTATATGCAGGATTCTGGCTTGTTTGTTTCTATGCTTGACCGTGATTGTGCTTTTAAAATCCTATCTGGAGAGCTTGGAGGATATAAAGGTGCCATTTTTGAAAATATTATAGCAGATTGTTTTTCAAAGCAGGGCAGAAAACTTTATTATTTTCATAAAGATTCTGGACTTGAGGTAGATTTTGTTTCAAAGGTTAATAATGAAATTTCACTTATAGAAGTTAAAGCTACGACCGGAAATACAAAATCTGCAAAGACTGTTTTAAAAAATCCACAATATGATGTAAATATATGCTATAAACTTTCTGAAAATAATATTGGAGTTGTAGATAACATAGTAACAATTCCTTACTATATGACTTTCCTTCTGTAAGCGCATTTTCATAATTTTTGGGTGTATTAAATTTACATAACCATTTCAGTTTGATATATTTTTTTTATGGAAAATATTTCTATTGCGGAACAAAAATCTTTTTTGCGGAAAAGGGCAAAGGATGAGCTGAAAAAATATTTTGAAGACAAGGCGCTTTCTCTTCAATGTGCAAAAACTGTGGCAGATTATTTTTTGAAAAGCAAGGAATATGCCGAAGCCAAAATGATTTTTGCGTATATGGCAATGAATGATGAGATTGACTTGTCTTTTGTGATAAATAAAGCGTTGCAGGACAAAAAACAGGTGGCGCTTCCGCGGATGGCAGAAAATTCCAACAATATGGATTTTTATTTTGTTGATTCTTTGGAAAATTCTTTTTCAGACAATAACAGATACGGAATTCTGGAACCTTCCCTGCAAAATAAAAAAGTTGAGCCTGAGGAAATTCCAGAAAAAAGTGTTTTTCTTGTTCCCGGTCTGGCGTTCAATCTGGAAGGTGCGCGTCTTGGGCGTGGAAAAGGTTATTACGACAAATATTTAAGCCGAATTCCAGCAAAAAATCAGCGTTTTTGCGGTGTCTGCACGGTAAATGTTGTTACAAAATCGATTCCTGTTGAAGAAAACGACTTTAAAATGAATTATCTTTTGACGGAATACGGATTTATTTCTTTGACTCGCTAGAAAAAATCTGTAAAAGCGGTTCTTGCAAGAAATATTCATCCAGAACTTTCAGAAAATCTTGATTTGTTGAATTTAAAAGCTGCTCGTATTCATCAAGGTAATTTTTTTCGTTCATTTTTGATGAAGAAATTATTTTTGCAGTTCCAAGATTCGTTTTTGTTTCTGAAAGTTTGTTCTGAATCCAGGCATTTTTTGTCTGCTCTGTTTCAAAAGATTCTGAATCCGCAAGTTTTCGCGCAAACTCAGAGAGCATTTTTTTATAAGTTTCTTCTATATAATTGGTGTGCTCAACGTTCAAAAAGAACAGGCCTGCGCAATGAAATTCTTTTGTTGGCGCAAAGATTTTCATGTCCGTGCCAAAGTTTTTAAGATTTTCAGAAAGCCTAAAAAGCAATGCGTTAAAAATTGTATAATCGGCAGAATTCGGGTTTGGAGTTTTGAACCAATATTGAACTGGATCTGAAAAATTTTTTGTTGGAACAAGAACTGCCGGCATCGGTCCTGCGTCCTCGGCTTTTATGTCCGTGTAAAAAAGATGCCTGATTTTCAGGTTGATTTTTCTAATTCTTGCAGGAAAATCCGGTTCTGGCACAAATTCTTTTCGGTTTGGAAAGTTGCGTTCTGTCTGCGGTATTAGAATTCCTAGCGATTCTTCCATAACATAGCGAAGCGCGTCTGCATCTGTGTTTCCGGCAACAACAATGCTGTAAAGGCTTGCATCCAGAAATTTTGGGTAAGAGGCAAGAATGTCGTTGTACAAAGTTTTTTGAAGAATGTCTTTTTCTGTGTCAAAAATATTTCTGATAAAAGGCGAGTCGTAAAAATATTTCATTGCACGGAATGTCATCTGGTTTATAGGATTTGCATCTGAAAGGCGTTTTTGCGTTTGGACTGAATAAACAAAACTGTCCGCTTCGGCAGGTGAAATCTCGCCAAAAATCAGCGCATCCGAAATTGAACGTATGCAAAGTGAAATATCTTCTTTTGAACATTCAACGGTGATTCTGCTTTCTGAAAAAGTTGTTTCCGCATGAATTTGTGGAAATCCAGAAATCATCTGTTGCATTTTGTATTTATTTATTTCTTTTTGAATATTAAAAGCCAGCGCGTTTGCCATTACATTCTGAAAACCCGGTTTATTTTTGTCCGCAAGGCTTCCGCCATCAATTGAAACAAGAATTGCGACATTGCTTGTAAGCCGGTTTGTTTTTACAGTAACAGGAATTCCATTTGAAAGTTCAAAATTTTTTATTGAAGCCCGGTTTTCTTTCAGAAAAAGATTTTTTGCGGTTTCATTTTCTGCATTTTGATTTTTTTGTTTATTTTTTTCTGCGGAAATTTCTTTCAGGGCATTTTTGTAAAGTTCCTGCGTGAACCATGAACCATTTTTTGAGTTTATTTCCTCGTAGCCAAGTCTTTTGTAGTCATTTTTATATTTATTGAAATTTTTTGTGTTCACTAAAACAAAAATGAATGGAATTTCATTTGCAAAAGAATTTTTTATTTCATTTTCATCCAGATTTTTGATTTTTTGCGGTTCGGACAAAAGTTTTTGCGCAAGAAAAATCTCTTTTTCATTATTTTGTGGAAGAACTGCGTCGATTGCCCAAAGTTCAGAAAGCGAATTCATAAAATTTGTTGAATTTGCGGTTACCGCATTGAAATTTTCCACAAGATTTTTTTTTGCGGTTTTGTATTCTTCTGTTTTCGTAATTTCCGGGGATTTTTTTATGGCTTCAATGAAATATTCTGCCTGCTCAACTGGGGAACGCCGGTTTTGTTCCAGCAGCGTTTGAAAAATAAGGCGCGGGCAGCCGTTTTGGTGCGTTGAAGAAACGTTTATATATTCTGGTCCGCGGATGTTTAAAATATGTTCTGCGCAAAGGCTTTTTTTTAGCGTTGAAAAATCTGAGTTGAATGTTTCCGCCGCAAGAATGCTCTGTAATAAATCAAAATTTGTGTATTCTATTACAATTTGTGTCATTTCGTCGCTAAATTGAAGGTCGTGCATTATGAATTTTCGGGTTTTTCCGCTGGCTTTTACAGCTTCTGGAATCCCGAATGTTGCGGCTGGCATATATGAGCCAAAATATTTTTCTGCCAAAGCATAAATTTCTTCTTTTTTTACAGGTCCGTTCACAAATAGCGCGCTGTTCTGGGGCGTGTACCAGAATTTCCCGATTTTAGAAAGAATTGAGCGGATTTGCGCAGGCGTTGATTTTGAAAAAATCTGCGGATAAATTCCGGAATCAAGTTTCCACGGCGTGTCTGAAAAAATCCGCGAGTCAATTGCTGTGTTTATAAAAGCTGCGGGAGTTGACGCGTACTGCATTATTTCATTTTTTAAGGCTGAATATTCGCGCGAAATATCTTTTTCTGTAAAAACCGGGGCAAAAGCGCGCCTGGAAAGATTTTCAAAAACTGAAGAAACTAATTCTTCTGAAACAGAAATTGTGTAGCGCGAAGAATCTGCGTTACATTCAGAATTAAGTTCCTGCAAAAGCGAGTCTGTCTCTGCTCCATATTTAAAAAGTCGTGTATATAACGGAAAAAATCCCGTATTTGAAGCGTTTTGCGCGCTGATTCCAGCGTGAACTGAAAATTCAATCCGTACCGGCGCGGCTGAAAAATCTTCCAGCACAAAAAGTTGCATTCCGTTTTCAAGCGTGTATTCCGCATAGTTTTGCTCATTCAAAAAATTCGATTGGGCAAACGCAGCTGCAAAAAAAATAAAAATTGTGGCAAAAACATTTTTTTTCATGCAAAGATTATAACATTTTTTGTGGCTATTTATAAACATGATTTCCTATGCTATAATTTTTTTATGCCGAAAGTTACGTTTATCAGAAAAAATGAAAAAGTTTTTAATATTCCTGCTGAACTAAAAGCCGGAAAACGAAATCTTACACCTCAGGAAATTGCGGTTCTTGAAAAAAATAACAATTCAAGTGAATTTTCTTCATGGGAAAATGTTTTTGTTCCAGTTCAAGACGATGATTTTGACTGTTCATTGATTAGAAATTCACGTTTTGAAGGTTACGTTGTTATTGGCAGACTAAAATATGCAAAACTGAAATATCATAGCCTTGAACTTGAAACAGGAATTGTGAACAGTCTTGTGCGCGATTCTGTTATTGGCGATGATAATGTGATTCAGAATGTCTCTTATCTTGAAAATTATAAAATCGGCGACCGGGTTATGCTTTTTAATGTCCAGGAGCTTAGCTGCACAAAATCTGCGAAATTTGGAAATGGCTATATTTTTGGTGGCGAAAAAGAATCTGAACGAAAATGGATTGGCGTTGCAAACGAAAATGATGGACGTGCAATTCTTCCTTTTGAAAAAATGATTCCGGCGGACGCGTATCTTTGGGCTTCAAACCGTGATGATTCAGAATTGCTTGAAAAATTTATCACTCTTACGGATAACGAAAAAAAATCTGAAAAAAATATCTGCGGAATAATCGGAAACGATGTTGTGATAAAAAACACTCTTACAATCAAAGATGTGAAAATCGGGAATTACGCATATATAAAAGGCGCCTCAAAAATAAAAAATGTTACAATTCTTTCTGATGAGGATGAGGTCAGCCAGATTGGAGAAGGCGTTGAAATGGTTAACGGAATCATGAATGCCGGAAGCCACGTTTTTTATCAGGCTGTTGCAATCCGCTTTATAATTGGAAGAAATTGTCAGCTTAAATACGGCGCGCGGCTTTTGAATTCGTTTCTTGGCGACAATTCTACAGTTTCCTGCTGCGAACTTTTGAACAACATGATTTTTCCGTTCCATGAGCAACATCATAATTCTTCGTTTCTTATTGCTTCAACGGTTATGGGACAAAGCAATATTGCGGCGGGTGCTACAATCGGAAGTAATCATAATTCAAGAAGTCCTGATGGAGAAATTGTTGCCCACCGCGGATTCTGGCCGGGGCTTTGTTCAGATTTTAAGCACAATTGCCGTTTTGCAAGTTTTGTTCTTGCCTCAAAAGGTTCGTATCAGCATGAGCTGAATGTTCAGTATCCGTTCAGTCTGCTTGCTCCGGGCGAAAATCCTGAAAGTCCTGTTCATATTTTGCCGGCCTGGTGGTTTATGTATGATATGTTTGCGATTGTGCGGAATAAATATAAATTTGCAAAAAGAGATAAGCGTTTTGTGAAAGTCCAGAATATCGAGATGAATCCGTTTGCGCCTGACACTATGCAGGAAATTCTTTTTGCCATAAAGCGGATTATTGAACTTGCCAGCTCGCAGCTGGGGCTGGAACTTTCAGCGGCGAAAAATTTCTTGCATCAAAATCCAGAGTCAAGAATAACGCTGATAGATATGCTTTCCCAAAAGAAATTTGGCGCAACTTTGTACAAACCGGTTCAAGGCTATAAAACTTACCGGAAGATTTTAAAATATTTTGCGGCAAGCACTTTGCAGGAATATTGCGTTGCAAATGGCACTGATAAAATTTCAGCAAGTCTGATTCAAAAAATAATGAAGACAAATCTTTTTACAAGATGGAAGAATGTTGGCGGACAGATAATCCCGGAAGAAAAAATCAACGAGCTTTTTTCAAAAATAAAATCCGGGGAAATTTCCAGCTGGGCGGAAGTGCATGAATTTTACAATATCTGTCAGGCAAAATATCTTGAATACAAAACACGATATGCGATTTTTATTCTGGAGGAACTCTATTCAAAGGAGATCAAGAATTTTACGCGCGAAATTTTCAAGGATATTGTAAGTGACGTTACAATTGTCTCTGATGAAATGTATTCAGCTTCTGTTTCCAGCCGCGAAAAAGATTTTACAGATTATTACCGCTGCATGACTTACAAAAACAAAGAAGAGATGACAGCTGTTCTTGGCACGCTGAATGACAGCAGTTTCCTGAAAACCTTAAAAAACGACACAAAGAATTTTAATCTCTTTGTAAAAAAGGCATTCGTGGAACTGTGTTGATAATATGAAAAAAAATGTCTAAGCTTCCAGTCAAAAATCAAGTATTGGCTATGGTGAAGTGTTTTTTAGGAAGAATTATCTGCGCTTTTCATTCAGAAAATGCTCGACAATTCTTTTATGCCATTCGGCAAAAAGCACTTCAAGGACGCCAAACTTGACTTTTTCCTTCACGCTTAGACATTTTTTTTGCTTTTACAAAAAAATTCGATTTTCAATATAAAAAATTATTCCTGGCTTGTTAATTCCTTGAAATATTCTGTAATATCTTTTCTGTTTTCTTTTGTGTAGGCAATTGCTGTGCGTGGATGCTGGTTGAACTGTCCTGTCAAAAGATACTGAAGATCATATCCCCAGACAACGCCGTTTTCTTTCATCGGCATCATGTATTTTTCAATAAATTCAAGAACCGGATATTCATTGTATTTTGGATTTTTCAGGAATCCTAAAAGAAGCTCCATTGCGCAGTTTCCAGCTCCGCGTCCCATAGAAAGATAAGTTGCGTCAAGATAATCTACGTTGTCGCCAACACATTCAATTGTATTTGCAAAAGCAAGTTTCTGGTTGTCGTGCGCATGGATTCCGAGTTTCTTGTTGTATTTTGCAGCGTATTCACCGTATAAATCGCAGATTCTCGCCATTTCTTCCGGATAAATTGAACCGTAACTGTCTACAATGTAAATTACATCTACCGGCGACTGACCAACCATATCCAATGCTGCTCTAAGGTCGTTTTCCTGAACTGTGGAAAGAGCCATGATATTGCAGCTTGTTTCATAACCTTTTTTGTGGGCATCTTCTATCATGTCGATTGCAGTAGGCATCTGATGAACATAAGTTGCAACCCGAATCAAATCAATTGGCGATTCTGTGCGTTCGTGAATGTCCTCTTTATAATTGCAGCGTCCAACATCAGCCATAACTGCGACTTTTACTTTTCGTTCGTCGTCACCAACTACACCGCGGATATAATTATCGTCACAAAATTTTGAAGGTCCGAATTTATTTACATCAAACAATGTCTTGTCTGCCTTGTAGCCGAATTCCATATAGTCAACGCCAGCTTTTACATTCGCATTATAAAGAGCTTTTGCAAAATCTTCTGCAAAGAAAAAGTCATTTACAAGTCCGCCGTCGCGCAATGTTGCGTCAACAACTTTGATTTCAGGACGATAGTTCATCATGGCTGTAACTTTTTTCATTTCAATCCTCTTTCGGCTGTCTTTTTTGGCAGTCATTTCTTCTGATTTAGGCTGAATACCAATACTTTTTAGCATTTCATCCTTATTCTTGTAATAATGGTAAATATTTGCGGCTGAAATACCACATTTTTCTGCGACATCCCGCATTCCAATCAAAGAAGAGTCCTTTTCTTTTAAAAGTTCCTCTACCGCCGCCTTTATCTTTGCCGCAATTTCTAAGTTTGGTTTACGCAATGTTATTCTCCAAATTGCAAGATATTGTTAATTTAACAAACTGTACGTTATTTGTCAATGTTTATTTATTAGTGAACATATAAAATTAAAAGTGAACAAATTATTTTGTATAAACAATTTCTTTGATAATTGAACTAAGTCTGGTAGTTTATATTCATCTGAATTGAGTTCTGTGTCAGCGTGTAGCTCTAGAATTTTTGTATCAGTCCAATTTCCTTCTGTTTTATCGTAACCGCTTGTTCTGTCTAATAAAACGATGAAATTTATTTTTTGCGTGCCCAGATTTTCTTTTATCTCTTTTATGTTTTTTAGTGCAAATCTTTCCAGATTATTATCCGCTGCCATATATAAAGCGTATGTCCATTCAGTTTTGTCATGAATGAATAAATCTTGAGTTTCAGATGTGCCAGGCTTACAACTGATAAAAGAAATTAAAAATAAGAAAATAACTGTTATTTTATACATTCAAATAACCAGAATAATAATTCATCAATGTTCGGTTTGTTGTTTGCTTTCATGTTGCAGTTTGATAAAATGCAAAAACTTGTATCATAAGTTTTGTTATAAAAGAGTAGATTTTCACTGCCGATACTGCGTCCGTATGAACCTACAAATTCAAAACCGTTATAAAAAAGTTTACGGATTCCGTATCCATAAACATCTGATTTGTCAGCGTTTATGTCAATTATGCTGTTGTAAAGCTGATTTCTGGTGTTTTGGGAGATTGCATTTCCGTTGTTACTGTATAATTCGTAGCCCCATTTGCTTATTGTGTTTGCATTGCTTATTATTCCGCCGCTAGTCCAGCTAGCTTTGCCAAGTAGATATAGCAAAGGAGTGATTATATTCGTTAAATCTATAGGTGTAGCTCCATCTCCGGTAAGATTAAAATCTGTATTTGGATAAACATGTGGATGTGCAACTGAATAATAATCTAACTCATCCTGTGGAGTTAAAAAAATATCTGATAATTCTAAAGGTTCATAAAAATATTCATTGAGCAGATTGTTCAATTTTTTTCCAGTTGCTTTTTGAATTATAAGTCCTAAAATAACGTAGTTTGTGCTTGAATATAAATATGTTCCAATTTTTTCTTTTGGATGTTCTATATAGTCTAGTATAAGTTCAGGATTCCATGGTTCTGTAAAAATTGGATTTTTTGTATTATACAATTTTGAATTTTTTGCAAAATCATAAATTCCGCTGGTATGATTTAAAAGTTGTTCTATTGTAGCGTCTTTATTTATGTAGGGATTTAAATTTTTTGAGCCAGCATAGTTTTCTGTAAAAAGTTCCGGTAAATGATATTCAATTGTTTCTTCTAGCTTAAGGATGTTATTCTCGCATAAAGTCAATGTTAAAGCACTTGTGAATGTTTTTGTAATGCTATAGATATAGTGCAATGTTTCTGAATCACAAATGCTTTTCATGCTAAGGCTTGATAATCCATAGTTTTTATAAAAGCTGATTTTTTCATTTTTTACAGAAATGCTTAATGCTGTTTGTATATTATATTTTTTTATAAAAAGTTCAGTTATTTTGTTGCATTTTTCTTCAACAGAAAGCGTGTTTTGATTCAAAATATTATAATATTCTGAATCAATGTCACTTTCCGTTTCAGAGGTTTTACAGTTTATAAAAATAAATGAACAAATTGCGAGTAAAAGTAAAAATTTTTTCATAGTCCTGTAGTTTTTAATTTAATGGTTCTGTATATCGAATATTTTTTTTGCCATCAACTAAATCATAGAATAAGCAGTTTATTTCGTCTTTGGTAACAAACTGTATATCCATGTAGTGGCACATATTTTCTGTTCCGTCAAGAAGTTCGTAAGTTAATGTTTTTGAAGTAGAGTCATAAACTGGGTTTTCTGAAAGTCCTTCAAAATATAAAAACCTACCATTGTCAAATCTGTCATCATCGTTTCCAAAAAATTTTATACAATAAGGAGCGGAGAAACTTTTCCAACCGTATTCTTTTTCCTTGTCTATATAATTAAATGTATCCATAAGCGTCTTGTAGCTGATTTCAGAATATTTTGAAAATTTAGCTGTTAATTTTTCATTTATAATCTCAACATCATTGACTTTTAATAAATAATTACATTCATAAGTTTCTTTGTTTAAAAGTTCAATTTTTACGTAGGCTTTGTTTTGCTCTGTATTTTTTTCAAAGTGATTGCTTTTTGCGTGTCCTGTAAAAATAAATTCATCATCTTTTTCCTGCGGAATAAAAATAGAATTATCTCCAGTTTCATATTCAGAAACCCAGATCCACAAAGGGTTGCAAGCAGTTCTTTCCTCATCATCGAAAAATAGAACAAGATTTTGTCCTGTAACAAACAGTCTGTATTTCACATTTCCAGAATTCAAGCTTTCTTTTTGCTTAAATAATTTTTTGAATTCTACAGTTTCTTCTGTGTTCCAAGGTTTCCATTCGGAAACAAGAGCGTCTTTTGTCCATTCTGGAAGGTTATCTATATATTTTCCAGGTTTTTTATATTCTTCTGGCGTACAGTCATGAGGACAAGAGATAAAAGTAAATAAAAGGCTTGTGAATATCAATATTATAATTCTTTTTAGCATAAGGTTCTCCTTGGGTAAAAGCAAAGTGTAGTATATTCCTGCACTTTGCTTTTTGACGAAAACTTTTCAAGCTTGATATAAAAATCATATTTTCGGCACTTGATTTTGTAAACTATTTGAAATACGAAATAACCCAGGTTATTAAAAAAATAACTTGGTTAATAAATTTTTGTACTTGGTTATTTTTTGAATTTATGGCTTTTTTTGATAGAAAATTTTTTCTTTTATTTATGCTTTTCTTACTGTATAATTTTTTTATGAATATTAATAAAAAAGTTTTATATGAACGCCTGATGATTTTGTTCGCAGGAATCGTTCAGGTTTTTGGTTTTATAATCAGTATCACTGTGGAAGATTTTTCAAAATCTTATGTTCCCTATTTTGAGTTTATTGTTCCAGTTGTGAATCTTTCTTGTGCAATAATATGTTTTTTTCTTGTGATTTTTCCAAAATTCCGTTTTTTGCAGTCTGTTGTGCTTTTTGTTCAGGGAATTGTGATGACATTGAATAATCTTATATTCTTGGGCGTTTTTTTGTATATTTTTGGAATTATTCTTCTATATTGCTATGGTTATTTAAAGTCAAAACGTAATATTAAAATTATCATCTGTATGATTTTGCTGTTCATATCTTTTATTCCGATTTTGTTTAAGAATGATTTTAATTTTTTTATGGCAATTGCGTATTCGTTGTTTCTGCTTTTTTCGTATTCTCATCTTTACTTGATAGTTAAGGATAATTTGTTTGAATTGTTTCCTTTTCTTGCTGATAAAATTTCTGTGGTCAGTTTGCCTGAGCCGGGTGGAACAATAAATCTTGCCGGATATGGTCTTTCTGACCGTCAGATAAATCTTGTGAAGAAATATAAAAAAGGAAATGCAAGTTATAAATTGCTTGCTGATGATTTTCAGATTAGTGAGTCAACAATAAAACAGGAGATGTCGAAGATTTGTAAATTTCTTGGTGTAAAAAATATCGAAGTTCTTTTGTTCTTGTTGCAGCAATATGAAGTAGAATAATTCTTTGTTAAAACAAAAATCCGCCAGCAAAATGCCGGCGGATTTTTTATAAACCTTTCGATTTATTTATTGGCTTATGCCTTGTTCAAGCGAGCTTCGAGGTCATCCAAGCAAGCTGAAAGTTCTTTTGGAAGATGTTTTCCGAACTTTGGATAGTGATTTTCGCGGATGTCTTTACATTCCTTGAGCCAGCCTTCCTTGTCAACTGCTGTGATTGCTGGAATCTGAGCCTTGTAAACGTCTGCAAGACCGTCAAGGTTGAGAGCACCTTCTTTTGGCATAAATCCGATTGGAGTGTCAACATAGTTGTCTTTTCCGTCGCAGCGGTCAAAAATCCATGCAAGAACGCGGCTGTTGTCGCCGTATCCTGGCCACATGAATCCGCCTGGAAGATCCTTGTTGTTTTCATCCTTGCGGAACCAGTTTACATAGAAAATCTTAGGAAGTTTGTCTTCTTCACCACGTTTAGCTGCTGCTGCACCAACGTCGATCCAGTGCTGGAAGTAGTCGCCCATGTTGTATCCGCAGAATGGAAGAATTGCGAATGGGTCGCGGCGGATTTTTCCAACCTGAGAAGCATCGATTGTAGAAGCGGCTGTGATTTCTGAACCTACGATAGAGCCAAGGAATACACCG
>Ga0256404_1008380_pt1 | contig 15580 bp, 17 predicted proteins | sample RumenRJG_01DNA_FD_185990 | JGI IMG/M metagenome (GOLD analysis project Ga0256404, IMG submission 185990) | Bovine rumen microbial communities from Lethbridge, Alberta, Canada - RJG_01 | ecosystem: Host-associated > Mammals > Digestive system > Stomach > Rumen | place: Canada: Alberta | collected...
TTCGCTGCATAATGTGGAGGAATGACGACATAGAAACCCTTAAAAGGTTGTGTAATCATTTCACTCTTGCCTATCCTATATAAGTTATTACTTATTTGCTGTGGCGTAAGTGATGGGAAGGCGTTCGTCACCTCTTCATAAGAAAAGATTGGAAGGCCTTCGATTTCCCGACTATGCACCCATTCGCGAATACTCATTTTCTTAGTTTTGTTACAAAGATAATCATTTTTGGGTTAGTTTGCACACAATAATAAGAAAATTATCATGAAAATAGTTGCTCGTGAGGAATGATTTCGGCAGAGTGGACGAATATTTTGCCATAAGTTCCCTTTAGGGATAGATCTGGCAAATTATAGACGGTAAAGGCCCATTTCAAGGTATGGCTGAATCGTCGACAGGACTCTTGTTTCTTTAGCAAGGTCCATTAGGAGAGAAATATTTCGTTCTCTTCGATGAAGGTAGTTACTTAGGATTTCTACAGCTACGTCTGTTCCTATTTTATTGCGGAACTTAATGGCGTCGCACACGCATCTCTCGATGCAGAATATCTTAACTCGATGGTTGGCGATTTCAACTTCTTCGACGCCCATTGAGCAGTATTTTTCTTCCCAATAACAGAGAATGATACCCGTCATCTTGGGTGCTACGACCTTTCTGTGCTTTTCGATGGCGATATAGAGTCCGTTCGGAATCTGTGTTGTCAGGTTGTAGTAGTCCCACGCCGAATACAGGCAGATCACCCCTCCTGGGACAATCCTTTCTATGTCCATCATCATTGTGGCCTGTTCTTCTGGAAGAATATACACACCATTTTTAATCCTGATGATACTGCCGGAGTTTAGTTCCTTGTTGATCCCATAGTACCCTCGGGGCGCGCTCAGCTCACGCGTCCGTATCGTTCCTCCACTTTCGGAAATATCTTGCAGAAGCTTTGACATTATGCTCTATTTCACCACAAATATACGGCCAATTATTAAAGTAGCCGTAGTTTTTTGCGATTTCTTAGTTATAAATGCGCGAAAAATTATATGCTATCGGATGTAATTGGGGCCTTTTATATGCTTTTACATCCGTTCTGATGTAGTTTTTAGTGCAAGAGACCTTGGGGATCAAGTCGGGACCAAGTAAAATATCCAATAAGAATAAACAAATTTGTTTAATTTATTTTGATTATATATCTTTGTGGTGATGCAAAGTATGAGCAACATATCAGTGCCTAGCGTGGGTGAAGTGATCCGAGGGCGAATAGCCGAACTTGGGATCAGCCAGACAGAACTGGCCGCCCGAGTCGGCGAACACTTTCAGACCATCTCTGCCATCATTAACGGAAAGCGTGAAGCAACCATTTCACTCTCTGTCCGGATCGACGAGGCGTTGGATCTCCCCTCTGGTACAATCGCAATGGCACAGACTAGGTATCTGGTTTCGAAAGAAATCAGTGAAAAACAAACGGAGAGCATGAAGGAAAAACGGCATATTATCTTGGAGAAGGTCAAAGCCAATGGTGGTTTTTGGTCTTACCAGGGTATTCCAGAAAGTCTGGACGATGATGCAGTCATTGAAGCAGCTCTTGTTCATCTTGATCTGGAAGACCTTCCACTTTTGTTTGGAATATGGAGCAAAGCCCACATCAAGCGGGTTTGGAAAGAGCGTTTGGTCAGTCAAGGAAAGCGGATGAACGTCTTGAATTATATACTTGCAGTGAAACTGTTCGGAATCAACAATCCTGATAAATACATCTCTAGATATGCCCACGTTTATTGACCTTCCTGAAAAGATAGCGGCAGGACTTACTGAATCGACGAAAGAGGTATTCGCTGATGTTTCTCAACTGGACTGCATAAAGGATCTCGTCCTTTGTGGTGGGACAGGACAGTCCATTCAAATGAATCACCGCTTGAGTGAAGATTTGGATTTTGAGTTGATAGGTCTTCGGAAAGATCGTCCACAACTCGATTTCGTAGCAATCCTCAGCGAACTGAGAGCCAAGTTTCCTGACGCCAGGGAAGAAATCCTGGGAGAAGATCACCTTCTAGTATTCATTAACGAAGGTAAAGTCAAGCTGTCGTTTTTCCGTCCAGAAAACCCCGTCAAATCGATGAGTATTGGAGTTCAGTTCAACAACTTGAAGGCCCCCGTATTACAAGAATTGTTGGGAATGAAAGTGTTTGCCCTCTGCGTCAAGACAGTTTTTCGGGACTACTATGATATTTACTGCCTGCTCGAAGGAGGATGCAAACTTGAAGAAGCCATCTGTTACGCCAGCTACCTATCCCGTCATAAGATTCGTTCCAAGGTAATGTACTCGCGTCTCCTTTCACCGCAATTGTTCCAGAGAGATAAGGACTTTGATAGGATGTTTCCTAAATACGACATTTCTGCCAAAGAGATTCGTGACAGGATAAAAGTTGCTATCGAGGCCGAGAACCTTAAGGGCAAGACTAAGATTGGAGAATCCGCTGTAAAGTAACCCCCTTTATCTTTTCTTTTCATCGAAATTAAGAATGCAGGCTGTAGGGAAGAAAAACCGCACTAGCCTGCATTCTCTTTATTATTTCGTTCTTATGACCAGGGGGATACTTTGCATCGGAACAGGGGGTCCCGCTTACAAGAGAACGAGGGGACTACTTTGCTTCGGAATTTCCAATAACCTTCTCGAATACGCCCGGATAGTGGAAGCTGGGTGGGGCATCAAGGCGATCCAGATATTCCTCCATAAAGACGAGGGCCACTATGAAAACCCGGCTGATAAAAAGACTTGGAAGCCGAATTACCATGCACATATTATCTGGGACTGGATGAATCACGAGACAGGAAAGTCCTTCAAGCTCAATGCCGATGATATGTCCATGATGCAGGATATGGTTGCTGAGGCATTGGACATGGAAAGAGGCCGGAAATAGTCTGAGACCGGGCTGGACCATCTGGAGCGCAACGACTTCATCCTCCAGAAGCAGGAGAAAGAGAAGAAGAGGCTTGAAGAAGAGAAGCGCAGGATCCAAAGCGAGAAGGACAAAGCGGAGAATAATGCCCGCAAGGCAAACGAGGAAAAGAATCAAGCCGAGAAAAACGCGAAAGAAGCCAAGGATCAGGCTAAGAAAGCGGTTGAGGCAAAGGATGAGGCCGAGAGGAAGGCGGAGGACGCAAAGACCGAGCTCTCCCACATCGAATCCTTGACGGACGAGAAGCAAACACAGATTGACGAGCTGGATCAGAAAATCGGCAGCAAGCAGGAATTGATAGAAAAACTCCAGCAAGAAGCCAGCAAGCAACGGAAAGAGATCTTCTCCCTGGAAGGCAGCAAGGACTGGAAAGACCACGCCTTGATTGTTGTTTCCTCTTACGTGATATCGATTGACGAAACCGTCCGCAACGGCCTGAGATCAATCATCGATTATGCCTATTCAGGAAACGGAGGACGTGGAGGCAGGCACGGGGATATCTTCTGGGATGAAGAGTCATCGACCATCAAGAAACTCATGACGAAGATGGCCGATCTTGCAAAGGCCACTCTCCGGACTGTCAGCAGCAGGCTTATCTGGATGGCCAGCACTATAGGTCAGTTCAATGAATGGGAGCAGTACCGTGCCGAACGGGGTGTCAATGAAATTGCAGATGGCGGCTATGACTGGAGAATAGAGAGATTTGATCGCGGCCAGGGAGGTAGAATAATGAGATAATATTCTGTTTCTTTCTGGAAAAAGTGTCTTTAGTGACGGAAATCATCCCATACGACACCTTCTTTAGAGACATCCTTACAAATACCATCTATCGTTTCGCTTTGCATGTGAATATCTGCACTGTAGTCCGAAAGATCACGAGAAATGAGACTACCTATCAAGGAAAAAAAAGAGACGCCTTCGCAGTAGTCGATATGAGCGCATAATCTAATTTGAGTTTCTCCTTCTGGAACAACTGTATCTGTTACTACCCCTTTTAAAAATGGTTTCCCTTTTTTATATAGAAGACCACTAATATTCTTCATCACGAACTGGCATGTATCATTTTGGATACGGGCAAATGCGGTAATATTAAAAGAATGGATGCTAGTTGGAGTCAGAGAATGAATTCTATATGACTTGACAACAAGATTTCTCATCTGGGCCGCTAATGGTGTCGCGATGCAACTTATTATAAGAAGTAATAGAATACAACGGTATTTCATTGTTAAGACACTCGATTTTATTTACTTAAATTGTGGCGACCAGATGATCATCATCTGATCGCCACAACCAATTAAAACTTCCGCTGCAAGCCTATAAAGAAATGGTCGAATTGGTCATAACGACGGCTTGCAACTGGGTGCCAGCGGGTAGTTCTGCCTGCTCTCCAGGAATGATGAAGCCTATCAAGGTGAAGAGTCCACAGATAATAGCAAGAGCTGTTTTGTCATTACCGACAGCTGAAGTATTACCACCAGAAATTGGGACTAAGGTCCCGTCAACAGCGTTGATGGAATTCAGCGATACTGTAATCTCCCCTCCTTTACCAAGAGCAGATGCTTTTTTTACAGTTGATACTTGACCTTTAGCAATCGTGCCTGCAGGAATGACAACTACTCCTTCTGCTTTAACATCTGAAACGACCTTGAAGTCTACAGTAGAACCAGAAGTGATGTCTTTAGAAGACAGTGTACCAGTGGTCTCAAGGACAATCGGTGTACCAGCCTTCAGCACGACCTGCTGCTCTTGATTCTGGGCCGCCGCTGCGGCAGGGACTAAAACAGAAGAGTTGATGAAAAGGGCAAGCATAATAGCACTCGCAACTTTCATCCCGCGGGAATTAATAAGTGATGTAAACATAGTAAATGAATGAATTTAATTGATATAGGGATTGATTTCTCTTAACACGTTCATGGAATTATTTTTAATCGTATTGTTATATCTGATAGCACTATTACGAGAGCCCGACATATTACCTATGTAAAATGAAAGATTGAGGGCACCTAAAATGCCTCCTACTCCATAGTTTTTATTCTTAAAAGATGTGTAAGTCGCATAAGCAAGAACTCCATTAATGAAGAGCGCCGCAAGAGCATTTTGAGGTTGCTTAGTATAGAGATAACCCATTCCAGGGATAATACTCATCGTCATTGCCAGAGTGGGATTCTTATACCGGGTATTTTGTAATTGCTCCAATACCTTTATGCTGGACTCGTAAGCGCTCGTGTTTTCATCAATCAAGAATTTTCGATAGAACGCATCCTTGGAGTTATCAAATTTGTTAGCATTGGCATATAAAAGTGCTAGCTCACCAAAAGGTGTTACCGATTCTTGTGCAGGAAGACATCTGGACGATTTCTCAAAACAGTCTATCGCGTTTTTACTATCTCCAAGTAGATTATACAAGTGGGCTAAAGTATATAAAACCTTATAACTGTTTTTGATTACCTGTGGGAAAGAAGTTTCGTATTCCAGGATCGCTTTGCTATATTGTTTCAACCCTTCATAGCATTTCATTTTATCAATGTAAAGATCAGGTTTTGTCTCTACGACTTCTGGATAACAATAAAAGACCCTTTCGATTTCTAATAATGCGCTCGAAAAAGATTGTTTATTAATTAGAATCTTGATAAACTGGATATTATGGTCTAACGAATCTTTAATCTGGATAGATTCGCTTGAAACAAGTGTAGGCAAATGGTAGACAACCCCATTTGGAATAGTACGACTTTCGGGGTAATCTACGGCTGTTACAAAATCATATACATGGGATGTCGGATAGAATGATAAATCGTGGCTGCAGCGGGTTAAACGATCTGCTGTTTTAACCATGGCAACAAGAAATGGATAATCAGAAAACACCATCTTTGCATAACTTGAGCATGAAGGATACATGCTACACCGAGTGTTTTTCAATCCACTTAGGTACTTTTGATATATGCTGATATAATCGTTTGCAGCATTACCGGTCCCTTTGGGAGAGACTTGCGCGCATACGGGATTAGTCAACATAGCAAAAGCAACCAATAACCCACAATAAAACGTTTGTCGCACGTAATGATTTCTTGTTTCTCCTGGCCCGAAGAAGAAATATACTATAAAGAAAGTGCGAGCCACTTTAGTCCTTCTTCGCTATTTGGGCTCTGGACAGCCTTCGGGACGAATAAGAATTTGAGAAATGCTCACACCTTCTGCTATAGTGTGGGCTTTGCCCATATTATAGCCAAGGAGGGCGTTTCACTCTATCCGTTCCCATTGATGAATTGTCCAGATTCAAATAGACGGAGAAGCTAAACGCTTTCTGTATGTGGTTGTCCGAGGACAACTATGCAAAGATACTTTTTTTTTCTTTGTTCTCCCTTTTTTTAATTGCTTTTTTTGCAAATGTAGTATTGACAAATAAAGAGCTGCACGGGATTATCCCCTACCACTCTATACAAACCTTTCTTTGATGGATTAATTATCGCTTTTCATGAATGAGATTCCCAGAATACCTTCGATTTCCACCAGCATCGAGGCTCCGTCAACACTTTCTAACGCATTCCGCTTGTTCGATCTCATCGTTGAGGGTTTTATTCCCCAGTAAGAGCCGAATAGTTCAGAATACTTTTTGACCCCGGCATGGTCACACATCATAGACGCGGCTAAAGCCAGTTGCTGTTCCTTTTTAGCCCCGGGAACAGGCCGACCATTCTCATCCAGCCATCCAGCATCGATGAACTTGGTGATATCGCTGACGAGCGTTCTATTTTTCTTAATTGGCTCTGGTAAAACAGCCTCAAGCTTGCTTTCCCGATCATATGGGTAAGTCGCATAGACCCCGGATCGGTAGTCTTCATACATCTGGTGGAACCATTGCAGGTTGGATCGTCCTTGCGTGAAATAGTACTGATAGTATTCCCTTCTGGAAAGCATATTGGCGACGATCTCTTTGTGGAACTGGAGATCTGCCTTTATCTCAATCGGCCCGAAGTGTAGATCGGATGGTCGCCTTTCTTGTCCGGTCTCGTGAAGAGATAGAAGGTTACAGCCATAGCTTGTAAATTTTTCTTACAAGACAAAAATACAAGCTATTTTTCGAAATAGCAAGCACCAACTAAAAAAGTCTAACAACAGCAACTAGCTAATTGTTAGACTTTTCCAATCTTAAGAAATGCTTGAAAAACCTCAAAAACATCTCTAGGTGCCCCGGGCGGGAATCGAACCCGCACGGCCGTTTCGGGCCAAGGGATTTTAAGTCCCTCGTGTCTACCATTTCACCACCAGGGCATCATGGGACTCGTCAAGAAGGCGAAAGTCTGCCAGACGACTCTTGTGACGGGGCAAAGGTAGTGAGTTTTTCGGAAACTAGCAAAAGGTCCACCGTCACTTCAGAGAGCTCTCGTTCAAGAGATCACCCCTTACCTTCTTTTACGAAGCATCTTCAAAACTTCGGGTACCGGAAGGGCTTTGACTGTAGACCCATTGCCTGAAAGTGTTTCAGCCATGAATAGGGAGTTCCAGAGGGCTTCGGCGGTCGCTTCAATGGTCGCCTCGAAAAGGGGAGACATTCGGTCATTGGAGAGTAGAGTCACGTTTTGGAGGGATTCGCCAGGGCGTACCAGATTGCCGGGAGCTACAGAGAGGGCGATAACGTAGTCCCCACTGCCGTTGGAGGCGATTCCACCGGTTTTAGCAAGGCCCATGACAGCCCTTTTTGCGACCCTTTCAAGATTGCGGGCGTCAAGTGGAGCGTCAGTGATGATGACCATCATGCACGAGCCGTCGGCTGATCCTGATTCTACATTTTTCTTGAATTCATACTGGCCGAGGCGCTTTCCGACAGGGACTCCGTCGATTTCCAGAATGCCGCCGTAATTGGACTGGACCAGCACACCGACCGTCCATCCGCCAAGGGATTCCGGGAGGATCCGGGAAGAAGTTCCAATGCCTCCCTTCCAGCCGAAGCAGACTGTCCCGGTACCTGCGCCGACATTGCCTTGGGCAACGGGCCCTGTTGAAGCGGAAGCTATCGCCTCGAGAACATGCTCGGGCCGGATGAAGCGGGCCCGTATATTGTTGAGCAGGCCGTCGTTAGTCTCTCCGACTACTCCGTTGACAGAGCGAACACCCTCGTTGCCTTCCTGCGACAGGGTATAAGTAATCAGCCCGTCCAGACCGGCTGCGACGCTGAGGGTGTTTGTCAAAATAATAGGGGTCTCGATGTTACCCAGTTCTTGTATTTGAGTCACCCCGGCGAGCTTTCCGAATCCGTTCCCGACATATACTGCCGCAGGGACTTTATTTTTGAAAATATTGCCTTGATGCGGGACGATTGCGGTCACGCCTGTCCGAATGTCTTTCCCTTCGATGCAGGTTACATGTCCGACGGAAACACCTGGGACATCAGTGATTGCGTTGTATTTTCCAGGCTGGAAAATACCGACGGGAAACCCCAGCTCGCGTAGAGTTCGAGGGGTATTCTCTTGCGAAAAAGAATAAGCGGAAGTATTAATAAAGGCAAAAACAGCCACGAAAAAATGCAGAATTCCAGTTCTCATTTCAATTCATTTGAGTCCATTACAAAATTAACTCTTTTCCGCTGAATTGCTTATATTTGCATCAATATGTTTGATTCCAATCTTTCATATTGGGGCATTGCAGCCGTGGGCTTTCTGGCACAGGGATTATTCGGTGTCAGGATGGCCGTTCAATGGATCATGTCCGAGAAAGCGGGGAAGCTCGTCGCGCCCTCTATTTTCTGGGTATTCAGCGTCCTGGGAGGTTTTACGATGTTCCTTTACGGAGTGCTCCGTCATGATTTTTCAATAATTCTCGGGCAGGCTATTTCCTATGGAATCTATCTATGGAACCTCGACAAGAACGGTATCTGGAAAAAGCTGAATATGTTGCTCCAGATAATCCTTATTGCAGTTCCTATAATCTGTTTCTGTTATCTTTTGAAGGATGTCAGGAGCTTTTTTGAGCATTTCTTCAATGGTGAAGTTCCCCTGTGGCTAATCATATATGGATCCATCGGCCAGCTAATTTTCTCCCTTCGCTTCGTCTATCAATTTTTTGATTCCCGCCGAAAAGGGGTATCTACAATGTCCCTGACATTCTGGATAATCAGCTTGATAGGTTCTCTTATCGTTGCATCATACGGCCTTATCCGTGGGGATATAGTCCTTTTGACGACAGACTCCCTCGGCTCCATAATCAATGCGCGCAATGTTATGATTGGAATAAAAGAGCAGAAGGCCCAAAAAAATTAGCTATCTTTGCACCCTCAAGTAACATGAATCATGAAAAGTGCTATTCGCGACATCAATCTTCACGAGAGCGGAAAACTGAAAATCAGCTGGGTTAAAGCTCATATGCCGCTCCTGAACAATCTGGAAAAGGAATTTAGCCGCACTAGGCCATTCGAAGGAGTCAAAATCGCCCTCTCAGTCCATCTGGAGGCCAAGACGGCTTATCTGTGCGAGGTTCTCTCATCGGCTGGGGCGGAGATGTTTGTTACCGGCTCGAACCCTCTTTCCACTCAGGACGATGTCGCTGCCGCTCTTGTCCATGAAGGAATGAATGTCTTTGCTGTCCATGGAGCCACCCCGGAGGAGTATGAATCCGGCCTTAGGGCAGTTATCGGCGCAGGTCCGAATATCATAATCGACGACGGAGGAGACCTTGTCCACCTTATCCATACCGAGTATCCCGAGCTTATTCCAAACGTCATCGGTGGCTGCGAAGAGACTACAACGGGCATCCTTCGCCTGAAGGCGATGGACCGCAGCGGGGAGCTTAAATTCCCAATGATGCTCGTAAACGACGCCGATTGCAAGCATCTTTTTGATAATCGCTACGGCACCGGACAGTCAGTATGGGATGGAATAATGAGGACAACGAACCTTATCGTCGCGGGCAAGAATGTGGTAGTTGCCGGTTATGGTTGGTGCGGCAAGGGAGTTGCCATGAGAGCAAAGGGCCTTGGAGCGGAAGTAATTGTTACTGAAGTAGATCCGGTCAAGGCAATGGAGGCTGTAATGGACGGATTCAAGGTAATGAAGATGAGTGATGCCGCTTCCCTCGGTGACATTTTTGTCACAGTAACCGGCTGCAAGGATGTTATTACCACCCGTGATTTCTGGAAGATGAAAGATGGCGCGATCTGCTGCAATGCCGGTCATTTCGACGTCGAGGTCGCGGTCTCCGCTCTTCGCGAAGTCGCGACCGAGTCCTATATCGCCCGAAACAATATTGAGGCTTTTACTCTTGTGAACGGGAAGACAATCTATGTGCTTGCAGAGGGCCGGCTTGTCAATCTTGCGGCAGGCGACGGCCACCCGGCAGAGATTATGGACATGTCCTTCGCAATCCAGGCCCTCAGCGCCAAATATTTGGTAGACAACAAAAATAATCTTCCTTCCGAGAGCGGGAAAATGCTCCTTCATGTTCCCGTCGAAATCGATGCCGAAGTGGCTTCGAGAAAGCTTGAAAGCTGGGGCGTCAGTATCGATACCCTTACACCCGACCAGAAAAAATACCTTTACGGAGAATAAGATATGAGACATATCCCTATTTATTGGTGGAATAAAGAAATCCACAACTTCAACACGTCCCAAAGCCGCTTTGTCAGAAAGCCTTGGGCCAACGGCGTCATACTGCTTGTCAGCGTAATCGTTGCAATGCTGCTGGCAAACCTGCCTTTCACCAGCTATTATTACCAGCGTTTCCTGGAGACGGATATTACAATGAATCTCCACAGCCCGGGCGGCACCATCGATTGGTCCTTCCCCAAGGACATGACAATGGAGAAGTTCATCAACGATATCCTGATGGTGGTCTTCTTCTTCTCTGTCGGTCTGGAAATAAAAATGGAGGTCATTAACGGTGAGCTCTCTACCTTTAAAAAGGCGATAATGCCGATTATCGCCGCTGTAGGTGGCGTCTGCGTTCCCGCTATCATCTTTACGATCATCAATCATGGGACTGTAGCCGCGAACGGATGGGGTATCCCTACAGCGACCGATATTGCTTTTGCAATTGGAATTCTCTCTGTCCTTGGTGACAAGGTCCCGGTGTCGCTGAAAGTCTTCTTGACCGCCCTTGCTATTGCAGACGACCTGATTGCCATTCTTGTTGTCGCCCTTTTCTACGGTGGCACCATCAACGGTCCGCTGCTTCTTGTCGCCCTTCTCATCATTCTCCTTGTCCTTGCGCTTAATAAGCTGGGAGAGAAGAGGTTGGTATTCTATATTGTCCCCCTTATCGCAATTTGGTTCCTCTTCTATTATGCGGGGATTCATGCGACAATGTCCGGAGTGGTAATGGCCTTCCTTATCCCGATGGAAGCCCGCTACAACAGGGCAAAATTCTATCGCAGGCATAATATCCTAATGCATGGAATCGAGCTCGGGGACTATATCGGAGCGGAAGAATTCCCGGATGAGCAGCAGCGCTACTGCCTTCGTCGTCTCAGCGGCCTTTCCAAGCGTTCCATCCCTCCTGCATACAGGCTCGAGCAAAGTCTTTCTCCCTGGGTCAATTATTTCATAATGCCCGTTTTCGCCCTTGCCAATGCCGGAGTGCAGATTACAGATCCATCTTATTTCAATGTCTTCCACTATGACCCTTCGCTGGGAGCTCCGGGCATGGGTATTTTCCTTGGCCTTCTACTCGGAAAGCCGATTGGAATCACGCTTGCAAGTTTCCTTGCAATCAAGTGCAAAATCGGAGAAATGCCTGCTAAGAGTACTTGGCCGATGCTCTTTGCGGTCGCTTGTCTTGGCGGTATAGGCTTTACAATGTCGATATTTGTCGATACACTCTCTTTCGCCGGAGCAGGAGTTCCCGCTGAGGTGACGGCTCATCTTCGCGATGCCGGAAAGATAGCTGTACTGATGGGGTCGCTATGTGCCGGTATCCTCGGAAGCGTACTTATCAACCTTGTATATAAAATACAGTCTCGCGGGAAATAATTATTCCAGGACCTTGACTGTCTCGCCGTGCTCTGAAGCGACGGCGGCCTTCCAGATGTCGGTATACCCGGGTTGAGTCAGCTTGTCGGGTATTCCCTCGGAATATTCGGAGTGCTTGAACGAGCCGTCCTTGTTCTGTGCCTTGACGTTGCCGTCGATATATTTCACGAGGAGAAGGACCTCGAGATTGCACCAGTTCTTGAACTGCTCCTGGGCGGTGTCGATGGAATATCTTGTAAGATACTTCCTTACGGGAGCGAAAGGATCGCCGGAGACCATTACGTCCCTCTTCTTGACAGACAGTTTCTTCTGCAGCTTGACAACTATGTCGTTGTACATCATTACGGCAGTGCTGTCTGCGCCCCTGGTACCGAAGAGCATCTGGTCAACTTCGAACTTGTCGGCCGCTTCGCGGACGGTCGGAGCCATTACATTGTACATCTTATAGCAGGCATTGGCGACGCGGTTGTTGATCCAGAAGGATGAGGTCGGAGAATAGTGGAGAAGGTCTCCGTTTCCCTGGCGGAAACAATCGGGAACATCATTGGAACAACTGTAAATAGGTGTCAGATATGATGTCGCTGCATCATCGGTGCCGAACCACAGGATGCCGCCGATATCGTCCGGATAGAAGTTTCTTGCCTGGGCGACAAACCAGAACCCGGTCTGCTGGGTGGCGATTGCCCTTTCATTGAGATATTTCTTTCCATCGACCTCGAACTCCATCGGGCGCCATCTGTAGGGGAGAGCGTTGCCGCCGGCTCCGATATCCTGGGTCATATCCATCGGGGTCCCTTCGAAGTGGTCTCTCATCACGTCTGCGACAGCCTTTACAGATACTTTCTTTTTGGGATAAACGAAGAGAGGCATGGATCCGTTGAGGTCATATCCCATCACATAATCAAGGTAAGAAGCGGCATCGTTGGTATGAACCACACCGTCCTCGTCCTTGAATGAGAACCAACCGTCGCAGAGGATATTGAATGCGCTCCAGGCTCTTGCGTCGCAGGCGCGAACGGTGCCGAAATCAACGGGGCAATAGGCCTTGCAGAAGCTGAATTCTTCATCTTCTCCGTCGAAATACCCCTGCCGCCTTGCGAAAGTAATCACATCTTTGGCATAGAGGCAATTATCCTTGTCATGAAGAGGGAATGTCCCTATTCTGGCCTGATTGGCATGGGCGCAGATAGCGCCGTTTGGCACTCTCCTGGCCACCCAGACGATGCCCCTGTTGGCATTGACTCCGTTTTTGATCCTCATCCCCTTTCCGCAGAGATCCATTATCCATGCTTCGTTCTTATCAGCAATGGAGAAGGTTTCGCCTTCGGAAGCGTAGCCGTAGGTGTTTGCAAGCTCGACAATGACGTCAATTGCTTCACGGGCGGTTTTAGCCCTTTCAAGAGCTATATAGATAAGAGAACCATAATCCAGAAGCCCCCTTTTGTCTTCGAGCTCAGGCCTACCGCCCCATGTGGTCTCGGCGATGATGAGCTGGTGCTCATTCATATTTCCGATTCTTTTATATGTATGGGATGCCTGGGGGATTTCACCGAGGTACTTGTTGGAATCCCAGTCATATATTTTTCTCTTGCTGCCGCTCTTCCAGTCCATTGCATTCTGGAAATAAAGCTCACCGAAGAGCCAATGCGAGTCAGCTGCATATGAAACAATCACAGAGCCGTCCGCGCTGGCTCCGGCAGAGATGACGACATTGGTGCAAGCATCGGCATTTGTGGAAAGGCCCGCAAGTAGCAGGGTCGCCGCAGCTGCGTATATGGCTGATTTTCTCATGTTCTTGAACATTATCTATATTTTTTATAATTTTGCCAACCGTATGTAATATGCAAATTTAATTATTTTTTATTGGCATGAAACATTTATTATCACTCATAGCGGCATCTCTCCTCGCTTTTTCCTTAGCCTCGGCCCAGCAGCCCCAGACACCGGAAGAGCAGGAAAAGCAGCTTATGGAGTATATAGACAAAGAAGTTGAACGTCTGAGTAATACTCTGAAGATGGAGTATTGGCAGGAATTTTATGCCGATTCTGTCCTCGTTCACGATTTCCATGCGATGCAGGATGAGCTCAAGGAGCTCCAGGCTTCCAAGGTCACCAATGCCGACATGTACCAGCAGGTCCAGGACAAATGGTCGGAGAACATATACAATGCCTTCCATAAGTTTCTGAATGAGGATCAGTGGAAAAAGTATCTCAAGGGCGGTGCGGCAAGGGATAAAAAAGCCCGCGACAAACGCGCTGAAAAAGCTCTCAAGGCCGCTGCAGAATTGAAAAACGGCGGAAAATAGTTATCTTTGTAAGATAAAACGCAATTGATATGAAAGAAGAGATCGAGAAAGTTCTCGCCGAGCTTGATGAACTCAAGTGTTTGACTCGTAAAGAGGTTGAGGATGCACGTGTCCGTTTCCTTGGAAAGAAAGGGGAGGTCACGGCTCTGTTCGAGCAGTTCCGCACGGTGGGACCAGAAATGAAAAGAGAATATGGACGGAAGCTCAATGAATTGAAGCAGACTGTTACTGCGAAGATAGAAGAGTTCAGGGCTTCTGTTTCTGATAATGCTGAATCCGACGGTCCCAAGGAGGATCTTACAATGCCGGGGGACGCCTTCGAGCCCGGTTCCCGTCATCCGGTCTCAATTGTCAGGCAGCAGATTGTCGAGATTTTCCGAAAGTTCGGATATGATGTCGCCGAAGGTCCTGAAATTGAGGATGATTACCATGTGTTCGAGGCTCTCAATTTCCCTCCGAACCATCCGGCCCGCGACATGCAGGATACATTCTTTGTTTCCACCGGTCATGTCAATCCTTTGCTCCTTCGGACCCATACATCATCGGTCCAGGTTCGCGAGATGGAGTCTCAGCCGCTCCCTATCAGGGTTATCTGTCCGGGACGAGTTTTCCGTAATGAGGCTATTTCCGCCCGCGCCCATTGCATCTTCCATCAGGTAGAGGGCCTCTATATTGACAAAAACGTCACATTCGCAGACCTCAAGCAGGCGATTCTCCTTTTTGCCCGCGAGATGTTCGGCCCCGATGCCGAAATCCGTATGAGACCCTCATACTTCCCCTTCACCGAGCCTTCTTCAGAGGTTGATGTCAGCTGCAACATCTGCCATGGCAAGGGCTGCAACATCTGCAAAGGCACCGGCTGGCTCGAGATTCTCGGCTGCGGTATGGTTGACCCCAATGTCTTGGAAGCAAGCGGTATCGATTCCAAGGTCTATAGCGGTTTCGCTTTCGGAATGGGTGTCGAGCGTATCGCGATGCTAAAGTGGCAGGTCAACGATCTCCGCCACTACTTTGAGAACGACATGCGCTTCCTTCGCGAATTCTCTACCGCGACGGAAGTCTAGGTTCCCATTAAGACATGAACAGCGAGAGTGACCAAAAGTGTTAAGTTGACTTAGGTCACTCTTTTTTTGTGGTGAGGACGTAGGAAGGGATACCCTCACGGGGACTCCACTTCGCTTCGCTCCGTTCCGGCCCCTCCCACAATCTACTTCGTCCCGCGTACCGCGAAACTCGTATCTTGCGGGCCCCTCCCCCTACCCTTGTGATATGAACCCCAAAAGTTGGACGGTTAATAATAGATTTTTATGAGTTCTGAGTTCGATATTGCACCGGGCTCAGTCCGTTTAACCGTAGTTTGATTCTATCGTAATTG
>Ga0256404_1008381_pt1 | contig 15575 bp, 13 predicted proteins | sample RumenRJG_01DNA_FD_185990 | JGI IMG/M metagenome (GOLD analysis project Ga0256404, IMG submission 185990) | Bovine rumen microbial communities from Lethbridge, Alberta, Canada - RJG_01 | ecosystem: Host-associated > Mammals > Digestive system > Stomach > Rumen | place: Canada: Alberta | collected...
GCTTGTCCCGATCCTCCCGGTGATGCTCTTAAGCCTGGCGGTCACCGCGGCCGGGCTGCTGAGGGGCGTCCGGGATGAAGCCGGGTGCGGCCCTGTCCAGGACACCGAGATTCTCAGGGATCTGACGGTATCCCGCGTGGCGGCCCCCACTGCAGACATGCTTGCGGAGCGCGCCCGCCAGAAAAAACGGTTCTTCGGCGGCTGGGTGCTCTTTGGCCTCTGCATGGTCCCGGTGCTCCTCTATCTTGCAAACGGGGACCATTTCCCGGCCGGCGACCTGGAGTCCATGTTTTTTTCCCTGCTCCTGCACGTGCTTCCCTGGACAGCCATGGGACTCGCCGCGCTGATGCTCTCCACCCTGCTGCAGGAACAGAGCATGCGGCGGGAGACCGAGGCCGCCAGGGCCGCGCTCCTTAAGGAAAAGGCGGCGGGCGCGGGACCTGCGGCGAACGCAGAACCCGGCGCCGGCACAAAATCCGAAGCGGGCGCGAAACCCGCAGAGAGCGCACGGCCCGGAGAACACTGGAAAACCGCTGCCTCCCGCGGTCACGTCCAGGCGCTTCGCGCCCTGCTGCTGGCGCTTGCGGTTGGCCTGATCGCCGCGGGGGCTCTCAACGGCAGCGCCATGGATGTTTTCGGCAAAGCAGTCAATATCTGTACGGAGTGTATCGGCCTTGGATAATCAGACAGCGACCGGACGGCAGAGTCTCCGTCCCACGACAAGAAGACTCATCCAGCTCTACAGCGCCCTTCTGCACAATGCCCATCTGAAGGGGTTTATCGACGGGGAGATCTACCAGGGAAAGGCAAAGTTTGCCTGCGTGCCGGGCTTTAACTGCTACTCCTGTCCCGGCGCCGTCGGTGCCTGTCCGCTGGGCGCGCTCCAGAACGCGCTGGCCTCGACGGGACACCGGGCCGGCTGGTATGTGATGGGAATCCTCCTGCTGTTCGGGGTGACCCTCGGGCGCACCATCTGCGGGTGGCTCTGTCCCCTGGGCCTGATCCAGGAGCTTTTAAACCGGATCCCGACCTTTAAGATCAGGAAAAGCCGCCTGACGCGGGCACTGTCCTGGCTGAAATATGTGGTGCTGGCGGTCTTTGTCATCGCTCTCCCGCTCTGGTACGGGCTGAAGCACGACATTCCCCTGCCGGGCTTCTGCAAATACATCTGCCCCGCCGGAACCTTCGGGGGCGCGGTGGCGCTGCTCGCAAACCCCGGCAATGCGGGGCTCTTCGGCATGCTGGGCATTCTCTTTACCCGAAAGTTCACGGTGCTTCTGGTCATCGGCCTGGCCTGCGTGTTCTGCTACCGCAGCTTCTGCCGCTTCCTCTGTCCCCTGGGCGCGATCTACGGGCTCTTCAACCGGTTCTGCCTGGTGGGCGTGCGGGTGGACCAGGACCGCTGCAACGCCTGCGGCGCCTGCGTGCGGAACTGCGGCATGGACGTGCGCCAGGTGGGCGACCACGAGTGTATCCACTGCGCCAAATGCATGAATACCTGCGCACAGAAGGCCATCTCCCTAAAGGCCGGCGGCGCGGTCCTCTGCGCTCCGGCGGGCACGCTGGGCGAAGAAGCATCTTCCCGGCGAAAAAAATATGGCCGGACCGCCTGGGGTGCGGCCCTCGCCGTGCTGTGCGCTTCGCTCCTGTGGTTTAACTTCCTGGATCCGGCGGTCCGCGGGGAGTCCAGACCCGCCGCGGCAGCGCCCGCCCAGGGCCCGGCGGCGGCTGGCCCCGAGGCTGGCTCCGGGGCAGGCCCTGCAGCTGGTCCTGAGACCGGCTCCACAGCTGGCCCCGCAGCAGGTCCTGAGACCGGCTCCGAGGCTGGTCCGGAGACCGGCTCCGAGGTCGGCATGCAGCTTGAGGATTTCACGATGACCTGCCTGGACGGCACGGAGTTTGCCCTCTCGGACTACCGCGGAAAGCCCGTCTTCATCAACCTCTGGGCCACCTACTGCACCCCCTGTGTGCAGGAGCTGCCCTACTTCGCGGAGCTCCGGCGGGAGCACGCGGACGATATCGCCATGCTCGCCGTGCACTCCTCCATCGTGACCGACGATCCGGCCGGGTTCCTGGAGGGCAAGGGGTGGGACATCCCCTTTGCTGTCGACTCGGAGGATGACTACCTGTGGCACATCGTCAGCGGCTCCTCGACGCTGCCCCAGACCATCGTCCTGAACAGGGACGGCATCGTCATTTACAACCAGAAGGGGTCCATCACCCCCGAGGCCCTGGCGGCGCTTTACGAGCAGGCATCCGCCGGCGGAACCCGCTGAGAAACCCGCAGTCGATCTGGCCGCTCAGGATCTTCTGCTCTCCTATCTGCCCCTGTCATAAACAATGGCGCTGAGGATGGTATTCCGGAACATGACGCTCAGGAAACCGGCCGGAGCCTCGTTGTATTCCGGCCGGCGGAAATGGTATAATATGCGCAGATCAGGACGGCCCGTGCGCGGCAGGCCGGTCCCGCTTCAACAGAAGGAGGACACCCCATGGCAATCATCCAGTTCGTACTGACACTGTTCCTGCTGGGGACGGTCTATGTAAGGATGGTCCGGAGAGAGACGCCGGAGCCTGTCTCAAGGGCCCAGGCGGTCCTTCCCGTCGTCTTCGGCATCATCGCTGTCCCCGTTTCCTTTCTGCTGCTGGCCCTGGTGGGCGGCCTGCTGAACCTGGCAGGGATCTCCTTTACCGGCCTCCCGGCTGTTCCGCGGTCTGTCGTCGGAGCGTTCTTCCTGGCCGGCTTCACGGAGGAAACCGCCAAGCTCCTGTTCATCCTCCTGACCGTATTCCTGTTCCGCCGGAAAATCCGCAACGTGTACGAATATATCCTGATCGGCGCTGCCGTGGGGTTCGGGTTTGCCCTGCTGGAAGAATTCTTTTACGGCGCCGACGGCATCCTGGCGCTCTTCCGGCTCTTTACCGTCGGGGCACACATGATTTTTGGAATGATCATGGCGGGACACCTGGGCGCGGCGGCCTGGAAGAAGGCGGCGGGAACCGGCGGAGCAACCCTGGACTCTGTCCTCGCGGTCGTTCTGCCCATGACGATCCACACGCTTTTCGACGCCTCCAACGCCACCAACCGCCTGTTAAACAGCGACGACGACGTAGAACAGCTGATCGGGATGCTCATTGCCCTCGCGGCCACGGTCATTCTGTTCGCCGCCCAGTTTATCATCATCAGGCGATTCAAAAAGAACGCGGAAAAATACTGCGGCATGACCTTCGATCGCGCTCAGCCTGCCGGGCACGCGCCGTCCTGACCGGTCCCCGCACAGACGGCATCACAGACGGCATCACAAACCACATCACAGAACACATCAGAGAACAGGAGGGGAAGACCTGTCCAGCAGCTCCTCCTGCCCCAGAATCCGCCGGAGCTCCCGTTTTCCCCGGAAATATCTGTCTCCGGAATTGACAATCGCCGGAAAATACAGTAAGATACATATAGTTAGTTGTAACTAATGCCCTGATTCATCTGATTTCTTCGGAAATGCTGTGCGATCGCTGCAGGAACCGCTTCAAAAGCCGCCCTGTCCGGGACGGCTTTTCTGAACCAGGTCGGTTAGGCATTGCTAATTTCCGGAGCGGCACTGCCGGACACGGAGTAGGACCATGAGCGTTGTAATTATAGGCGGAAACGAATGTATGGAGAGACGGTACTGCGAGCTGTGCGAAAAGCACGGGTGCAGGGCGAAGGTCTTCTGCAAGCCCTGCGGGTCCATGGGGGACCGGATCGGGAATCCGGATATCATCGTCCTGTTCACCCATACGGTCTCCCACAAGATGATCCAGAATGTCATGAAAAACGCCGGCAAGGGGAGCCGCATTATCCGGAGCCACACCAGCTCCCTGGCTTCCCTTCAGAGTATTCTCCAGGAAGCGGCCTGCTGATGAATCGTATTTCTTCAGCGTTCTGAGACTGTGGGCGTGAGCCAGAGCGCGGCCCTGGCGCTGGCCCTGGGAATCGCGATCCAGAACTTCCCGGAGGGCGCCATTGTATCCATGCCCCTTCTGGCGGAGGGGATGTCCAAAAAAAGCACCTTCTTCCGCTGAAAAATCCGCTCTGGAACAGGGCGGACTTTTTTTATAAAAACCCCCTTGCAATCAGAACGCGTGTTTGCTATTATATCGCCACAAAACAGGAGCAGGCTGCTCACGATAGAATACGGCGGAGGTGGCTTACATGAGACAGAAAAACCCGGAACTGATGCAGCAGATCAAGGCCTTTATCGGCGTATTTTACACAGCCCACGACAGAACGCCCTCCACCACGGAGATCGCCAGGAAGTTTTCCATTGCCCGAAGCACAGCCCAGAACTACCTGGTGGCCATGGACCAGAGGGGCATGCTCTCCTATGAGGGCGGAAAGCTTCAGCTGGAGCACATGCAGAAAATCCGGACGCGCCGCTCCGAGGCGCCGCTGGTGGGCAGCGTGCCCTGCGGCGAGCTCACCTTCGAGGAAGAAAACGTGGAGTGCGTCCTGACCCTCCCGGCAGAGATCTTCGGCGACGGCCCCTTCTACCTTCTCCACGCCTCCGGCGATTCCATGGAGGACGAGGGCATCGAGGACGGGGACCTGGTGGTGGTCCGGACAGACGCCGAGCCGAAGACGGGGGACCTGGTCATCGCCATGGACGGGGAGAACCGCAATACCCTGAAGAAGTACGGCGGCATCAGCCCGGAAAACCACAAGGCCGTGCTGCGCTACTGCAACCGGAGCGCATACGGCGACCGGGCCATCTATGTGGACCGGCTGGTTTGCCAGGGCGTGGTGAGCCATGTGATCAAGAAAAAATGACCTGCGGAGAAGCTGGAACGGAACGGGCCTATATCTGCATCGACCTGAAGTCCTACTACGCCTCCGTCGAGTGCGTCTACCGGGGGCTGGACCCCCTGAAGACCAACCTGCTGGTGGCAGATGAATCCCGCTCGGACCAGACCATCTGCCTGGCGGTCTCCCCCTCCCTGAAGGCCATTGGCGTTCCCGGGCGGCCGAGACTCTTTGAGGCGAAGCAGAAAATCCGGGAGTACGAGGCGCAGCACCGGACCAGAGTCCGGTACATCACCGCGGTCCCCCGCATGGCGGAGTACGTGCGGATCTCCGCCCAGATCTACGGCATTTACCTGCGCTACGCGGCGCCGGAAGACGTCCACGTGTACTCCATCGACGAGTGCTTCATCGACTGCACCGCCTACCTGCACCTGTACCGGGAAGAGGCGGCCCGGTCCGGCCGGAATCCGGCCCACGTCATGGCCATGACCATGATCCGGGACGTGCTGAAGACCACCGGCATCACCGCCACGGTGGGAATCGGGACCAACCTGTACCTGGCCAAGGTGGCCATGGACATCGTGGCGAAGAAGTCCCCGGCGGACAAGGACGGGGTTCGCATCGCCGAGCTGAACGAGGACTCCTACAAGTTCCTGCTGTGGGAGCACCGGCCGCTGACTGATTTCTGGCAGATCGGCCCCGGCAAGGCCCGCCGCCTGTACAGCGCCTGTATGTTTACCATGGGGGATATCGCCGGGCGGACCCAGTGGGACGAGGAGTACTTTTACCGGGCCTTCGGCATTGACGGGGAAATCCTGATCGACCACGCCTGGGGCATTGAGCCGGTCACCATGCAGGACATCAAGAATTACAGGGGCGACAGCCACTCCGTGAGCAACGGCCAGGTTCTGCCGCGCCCCTATCAGTACCAGGAGGCCCGCCTGGTGTTTCAGGAAATGATCGAGGTGCTCTGCGGGGACCTGTTTGCCAAAAAGCTGGTCACCCGGGGCTGCACCTGGTGGGTGTCCTACGACTACAAGAGCCTGGAGGCCTGCCCGAACTACGCCGGCCCCGTCTCCCTGGACTTTTACGGCAGGCTGCACCCGAACCACAGCGGCGGGACCGTCCGGCTGCCGGCGCTGACCAGCAGCCTGCAGCTCATCTCCGGACCGCTTTTGCGGCAGTTCGACGAAAAGACGGACCACCGGCTGCTGTACCGGCGCCTGGGCGTCTGCGCCAACGACGTGTCGGAAGACATCGGCATGTACCAGATGAACCTGTTTGTGGACTACGACCTTCTGGAGCGGGACCGGCGGCTCACCGCGGCCATGCAGGAGGTGCGGAGAAAATACGGAAAAAACGCCGTCTTCAGGGGCATGAACCTGCTGAAGGGCGCGACCCAGCTGGAGCGGAACACGCAGATCGGCGGGCACAGGGCCTGACAGGAACAGGACCTGCCAGACAGAGTGCCCGCCGAAGGCTCAACTGTGGGGGATCGTCATCCCCCACTGCGTTCAGGAAGGAGGTGCACCGTAATTATGATGAATCCCATCGGCGTCATGCCAATGCCGGACAACTTCCGGTACCGGACCGTTTACCTGAAGGGAAAACCGCAGCACGACCGGTTTGACGCCTTCCGCCTGCGGCATCCCCTGATGCAGAGGGGCCGCAGGGCGAAGATCTTCGCTCCCTTCGACGCCCTGAAGGGCTTCGGCGATGCCCTCGCCTCCCAGGGCGCCCTTTCCGAAAAGGACGGTGCCCCGGGGACCCTCACCGCACGTCGCGCTCCGCTTCCTCCCGACTGTTGAGGGCGGCCTCGTGCCGCATGCCCCAGTTCATGATCTCGTAGAAAACAGGAAGCAGGTCCCGCCCCGCGGGCGTCAGGGAGTACTCCACCCGGGACGGCTTTTCTTCATACTGGACGCGCTTTATGAGCCCGTCCTCCTCCAGCTCCCGGAGCGCCTTCACCAGCATGGCGTTGGTAATGCCGGGAAGCTCCTTTTTGATCTGCCCGAACCGCGCCGTGCCGCGGCTGCACATTTCGTACATGATCCGGGATTTCCACCGGCCCTGCAGCATGACAAGGAGGGGGGTAACCGGACAGCTGCCCCGCTCCGTCACAATGCCCCGGCTGAGTCCCGACAGGAACTCTTCATAGCTCATTTCCATACTCTGCTCCCCGGAAACCGCCTTCTTCCCCGTATCTCTGCCAGGAGAGGACCCGCTGCCGCATGCCCTGGACGTCCAGGACACCAAAGGCGAAGCCCTTTCTCACCAGCTCCGGGGGTACGTACTCATCGTACTTCTCAAAGACCGGGACCTCCTTCGGATAGAGCAGCTCCATGGGATCGATCTCCGAAGCCGCCTCCCGGCACACAACTGCGTAAAACTGCTCCTCCTCCGCGTCCATGGTGAACTGCAGGCAGTAGGGACGGGAGGGGTTCAGGCCCTTCAGCCCCAGCTGCTTCCCGCAGCGGATCTTCAGGAACCGCTCCAGGGCCAGGAAGGCGTAGCTCCCCAGCCAGGGGAACAGGGCCCACATTTTCTCGCCGAGATGCACCAGCGGCCGCCCGGCCAGGAGGGAGGTCCGGAAGAGGTTCCGGGCTTCCCGGAGGCGGCACACCGCCCGGGTCAGCAGGTAGGGGTACTGGACATCCTCCAGGAGCACCTGGCGCATCCTCTCCAGGATCCGGGTGTGGATATCGCCGGCCACGTCTCCGAAGTAGGCCGGGATTTTTCCCTTGACCAGGGCGCAGAACACGTCCCGGCGCTGGTGATCCACCTCCTCCACCAGCCACACCCGCCCGGCAATGGCGATCTTGTCTCCCACCGGCGGCGGCTTCACGATGGTGCCCAGCTGCTCGGAGCCGGCGTGGACCGTGTACTCGATATTCTCCTGGAACACGGCGAAGAACTTGTAGTTCCGCACCACCCGCTCCCCGGTGAGACCCACAATGAGGCCCCCGTTTTCCGTGCGGCTTATGTGGTCTGTCTCCAGGAGGTGCCGCAGGAGGACCCGGTAGTCCTCCTGGGAAATCCTCTGGAAACAGTTCAGGGTCAGCACCCGGGAAGCCAGCTCTCCCGGGGTCATCTCCCCGCAGGAGGCCAGCGTGCTCATGGTCTGGTGGTACAGGAGGCTGAAGGGCAGGCGTCCCATGCGGGGCGGCTCCACAAAGCGCTCCTCGATGTAAAGCTGCACCAGGGCGATCCCCTGAATCAGGTACCAGGGGATCATCTCCGGCAGCATGGCCCTGGGCTCCGGGTGGTCCTCCCGCATGACGAACCACATCTCTGACGGGTCCCCCCGCCGGCCGGTGCGGCCCAGGCGCTGCAGAAAGCCGGAGACGGTAAAGGGGGCGTCGATCTGGAAGGCCCGCTCCAGCCGGCCGATGTCAATGCCCAGCTCCAGGGTGGCGGTGGCGCAGACCGACAGCAGGGAGTCCTCGTCCTTCATGTCCTGCTCCGCGCTCTCCCGGTAGGAGGCGGAGAGGTTTCCGTGGTGGATCAGGAACCGGTCCGGCTCGTGGTTCGCCTCGCAGTACTGCCGCAGGGTCTGGCACACGCTTTCGCACTCCTCCCGGGAGTTGGTGAACACCAGGCACTTCCTTCCCCGGGTGTGCTCGAAAATGTACCCGATCCCCGGGTCCGCCGCAACGGGCGCCAGGTCCGAGGGGCTCTCCTGGATCGGCGTCATGACGCGGAGGTCCTTCCCCTCGTCCGCCTGGGGCGGGGTGTTGAAGAAGTGCTCCATGCTGAGGCGCCAGACCTCCTTTCCGCCCTCAAAGCGGGGGATGACGGTGCCCCTGCCGCTGCCGGCGGCGAGAAAGGTTCCCGCGTCCTCCGGGTTTCCGATGGTGGCGGAGAGGCCGATTCGCCTGGGGTTGCAGCCCGCGGCCCGGCAGAGGCGCTCGATGAGGCAGAAGGTCTGAAGCCCCCGGTCGGCCCGGAGCAGGGAGTGGATCTCGTCGATCACGATAAAGCGCAGGTCCCCGAACAGCGAGGGAATCTCCATGTACTTGCTGATCATCAGGGACTCCAGGGATTCCGGGGTGATCTGCAGAATGCCGGAGGGCTTCTTTAGAAGCTTCCGCTTCCTGGACTGGGCCACGTCCCCGTGCCAGCTGGTCACGGCGATGCCCGCCTCCTCGCAGAGCTCGTTCAGGCGCCAGAACTGGTCGTTGATCAGCGCCTTCAGGGGGGCGATGTAGAGGACCCCCACGGTGCGGGAGGGCTCCTCCTCCAGGAGGGTGAGAATCGGGAAAAAGGCCGCCTCCGTCTTTCCCGACGCGGTGGATGCAGTCAGGAGCACGTTTTCATCCGTCTCGAAGATGGCGCTCCCGGCCGCGTTCTGTACCGCCCTGAGGCTCTGCCAGCCGGAGCGGTAGATGTAGTCCTGAATAAACGGGGCGTAACGCTCAAACACGTTCATATCGTAAACTCCAGAAATTCCGGCTGCGCCTTGTCAGAGACCGCCTCGGACTTCGCGTAGGAGAAGCTGTCCGATTCCAGCAGGGAGGCGATGCCCGTCCCGGGATTCTGGTACAGCAGGTCCAGAAGCTCGATGAAGTCCCGGATCACCTCCCGGGGCGTGATGTTCTGGTCCGCCCCGATGCGCCCGTACTCGATCCTGATGAATTCCGCCAGGTCCTCCGTGGTGAGGCTCCGCTCATACCCGTAAAGTCCCGCGTGCATGTCCGAGAGCTTCTCGCAGAGCACCAGCATCTCCTCCGCCGTCAGGGGATCCAGGCGGATCACCGGGGAGAGCAGGTCCCGGGCGCCGGGCTTCGAGAAGCGCCCCTCCGCCAGGCGGGAGCGCAGGGCCTCGTAGCTGTAGATGCCCCGGCGCTTGTCCTCCAGCGCCTGGGGGGTAATGCCCATAATGATGCCCAGGTACCGGGCCTTCCCCTGCAGGGCGTCGTTGTACATGGCCAGGAGCTTCTCGTAGTTGTACTGGCGGGTGATGGAGTTGGGGATCTTGTAGAGGTTCACCAGCTCATCCACCATGATCATCATGCCGGTGTATCCCGCCAGGCGGAAGAACACCGCGAAGAGCTTCAGGTAGTCGTACCAGTCGTCGTCGGTGATGATCATGTTGACCCCCAGCTCCTCCTTGGCCTCCTTCTTCAGGGCGTACTCCCCGCGGAACCAGCGGACCACCTTCGCCTTGGTCTCATCCTCCCCGTTCACGTAGGCCCGGTAGTAGGCCGAGAGCAGCTTCGCGAACTCAAAGCCGTGCACCAGCTCGCTGACGGAGGAGGTCACCGCATAGATCTTCTTCTCCACCGCGGCGGAGAGGGCGGGGTCTCCGGGCGCCAGTCCCGTCTCCTGGGCGGCCTCCGTCTGCACCGCGCTGATCCAGCGGTCCAGCACCAGCGTCAGGGCGCCCCCCTCGGGCTTGGTCTTCGTGGACAGGTTGCCGATCAGCTCCCGGTAGGTAGCCAGGCCCTGTCCCCGGGTCCCGTGGAGACGCCGCTCCGGGGAGAGGTCCGCGTCTGCCACGATGAAGCCCCGGTCCATCACGTAGTTCCGGATGGTCTGGAGCAGAAAGCTTTTTCCCGAGCCGTAACGGCCGGTGATAAACCGGAAGGAGGCGCCTCCCTCCGAGATGATGTCCACGTCGCGGAGCAGGGCCTCGATTTCGTTCTTCCGCCCCACGGTGACGTAGGGCAGGCCTATGCGGGGCACCACGCCGCCCTTCAGGGAATTCAGGACCGTCTGGGCAATGCGCCGCGGCACTTTTCGGTTGTCGGTCATAGTATTGGTCTTCCTCCATTCAGTCACTCAGCAGTCATTCATTCAGAAATCTCTCCAGGTCCTCCCGGTAATCCTCCATCACCGAGAGGCGGTCGTCCTCGCAGAGAAGGACGGTATCTCCGAATTCGTCAAACAGGGCCTCGTTGATGGAATCGACCGCGATCGAGGGCATCATGCGGTTGGCCCGAAGCAGCTCCTCCACCGGCTCCTCCCTCAAAAGGGACCGGACCAGCGCGAGCTGTACCTCGTCCAGGGGAAGCCCCGGGGCCGCCGGCGCGGAGTCCGCGGCAGTACTCACGGCCGCTGCCGGCACAAAGGCCGGTGCAGAGTCTGCGGCAGTTTTCACGGCCGCTGCCGGCGCAGATCCAGCGGTGGTCTTTTCTGTGACCGGTGCATGCGAAATTCCTGTTTTCGGGGCCGCTTCTTCAGCTGCGGCGGCCTCCCCCGGAAACGCCGAAATCTCGGCCCCGGACGTCCCGGACGTTCCGGTCTTCTCTGAAAGCACCGAAAACTCTGCCCCGGGCAGTTCGGTCTCCTCCTCGGTCAGAAGGCGGTCCCGGGTGATCTCGGCATCCGCCCGGATCCGGTCCAGGCCCGAGAGGTCAATGGTGATCCTGGGCTTCGCGGCCTCTTCCTCCGCCTGCCGCTCCTCCCCGATCGCCTGCTGGATGAACCGGTCGGCCCATTCATCCTCCGCTTTTTTTCTCAGGTAGCCGCCGGTTTTCAGGTGCTGGCGGAGCAGCAGGTCCGTCTCCCTCAGGAAGCCCTGGAACAGCTTCCGGCTGAAGTACAGGCTCTCAAGCCCCTCTGTGTACCAGACCCCCTTCCTGCAGAAGAATCGCCGGGTCTCTTCCAGCTGGTACTCCGCGTCCTTCGAGGGGGTACGCTCAAAGAAGAGGGCGTTTCCCAGGGGGTGCCACCTGCGGGTCACCGGCACCCCGAAGCAGCGGGTGAAAAATACCGGGCCCTCCGGGCGTTCGCTCTGGGACAGAGGCTTGTAGGGCGTTCCGCCGGGGATGTGCTCCCCGCTGTCAGCTGCCGCGAGGCGGTACGCCCTGCAGAAAAGCCGCTTTCCCTTCTCCGGCTGTTTTAAGACTGCCTTGGACTTCGCCGGCCGATCCTCCCCCAGGAGGCAGAGGGCCTGAAACAGCTCCTCATCGCTCCGGGTCTCCGGCTTCTTTAAGACCGCCAGGGCGCGGTCCTTCTCAAGAAACTCCGGGACCGCGTATTCCAGGACCGTTTCCTTCGGCAGGTTCCGGACCAGGGAGAGCTCCATCATCCAGTAGTTCAGGTTCTCCGTCATGATCCTGTCGCCGATTCCGGACTCCAGGAAGCCCTTTTCAAAGTCCCGGAGCTTCCGGAGGCTGTCTTCCGGGGAGTCGGCGCCAATGCCGTTCAGGAGCTCATAGACGTAAAGATAGGCGGCGGATGTTGGAATGGGCCGGAAGACTCCCCGGCGGACGTCTGCCCGCCAGGAAAAATAGCCCCGGAGCTGCCGCGTGGTCATGTCCTGATAGGTGGGAAAATAGCAGGAAAAGGATCCGGTCCAGGGGGCGCTGTCCTCGTAGTCCTCCATGAAGCGCCCCTGCACGTAAAGGTCTCTCGCCCGCTCCTTCATGTTCCGGCTCCGCACGCTGAAGAAGCAGGTCAGCTGCCGGAGCTTTTCCGGCACAACGTTTACCGGGGCGGAAGGAGCGGGAACCGGCGTCTCGGAATAGACCCGCCCCGGCTGCTCCGCCGGGCGGCGGGGAACCGCCATCTCAGGCTGGACCCGCCCCGGCTGCCCCATCGGGCGGCGGGGAACCGCCATCTCAGGGTGGGCCCGTCCCGGCTGTCCCATCGGGCGGCGGGGGATCAGCGTCTCCTGGAACACGGTGCCCTGGGGCTTCTTCCCGCCGGAGGGCGGCATGCCCCGGAAGATTTTCTCCCGGGAATCCAGCACGACGGTGGCTCCCCGGGGCTCGCCCAGGCGGATGGCCCGGTCAAAGAGACGGAACACGGTCTCCGGATCGGTGTCTCTCCCAAAGCGCACCCCCACCCAGTTTCCGCCGTGCATGCGCACCGGGGCGGACAGGCAGGGATCTTTCTGTTCCGCAGAAGTCAGGGGACCGCACTTCAGATCGCAGTGCTCGATCTGGGCGCCGGACTCCGTGTCCCACTGGCGGATCAGGAGGGCCGCCCACTTCCCCGTCCGGGGGTGGCAGAGCACAGAAAAGCCCGGAAAATCTGCCCACTTGTGCTCTTCCCGGATCTGGTATGTTTCCTCGGCATAGCTGATGAGCTCTGTCAGCTCCACTGCGGTTCCCTCCTTTCAGCTTTGTCTCTCCGGGAAAACCTGCGCCCCATGGGGATCGGTCCGGCGATCCCTTCGGTCTGACGATCCGCGGTCTGACGATCAACAGTCTGGTGGTCCCTGCGGCCTTGCCCGGAAAAGTGGTATAAAAATTATACTATACTTTCCCGGAAAATCAAGAGAATTCAGGAACAATTGTTCGGAACTATCTGACGGCAGGACTACTGTGGTATAGTGAACTCAGGGAACGTACTAGATTGCTAAATTAACTTCATGAAAGACTCAGGAATGACTCGGGGAAGACTCAGGGAGAATCCCAGGGAGGACTGCCATGGAAACAAACAGTGCCGGAACTGCAAAAATCCAGAGTCCGGGGAGGCTTCGCATCACGGATATCCACTGCCCGTCCTGCGGCGGCCCGGCGAACTTCGACATCATGAAGCAGCGGTATCTCTGCGGATACTGCGGGGGAAGCGTGGAAATCGGGGAGGCCTGCCGGGAAAAGCAGGGCTTCCGCAAAATCCAGGGCGAGCGGCTGAAGCAGCAGGTAAAGGAATTCCGCCTGGTGAAGACCTCCTGCACCGGCTGCGGCGCCACGGTCGTCTTTGAGGAGGGGGAGGCCCAGTCCACCTGCGCCTTCTGCGGCCGAAGCCTGGTGCGGAGCAATTACCTGGACACCAACGGCCTGCCGGAGTGCATCATCCCCTTTGCCCTGACGGAGCAGGAGGCAAAGGAGCGCCTCGCGGACTGGTGCCGCACGAACCGGTCCAGGCCGGAGGCCAGACACCTCACGCCTCTCATCGAAAACCTGAGGGGCTTCTATCTCCCCTACGAGCTGGTGCGGGGGCCGGTGCATATGAAGGTCTCCCGTATGGACGGCGGGGGCGTCTTTCCCTGCGAGGGGTTCCTCAACGACGAATTCGTGAACCGCTCGAAGCAGCTGGACAACCTGCTGCTGGACGGCATGGAGCCCTTTGACCTGGAGAGTCTGACGGAATTCGACTTCGCCTACACGGCGGGACAGCGGGTCAAGATCTCCGACATCACAGACAAGGCCCTGGAGAGCCGGGTGGCCACAGAGGCGGCGGAGGCCTACACGCCGGGGGTCCGCAAAACCCTGGAGACAAAGGCCGTCCAGGTACGGGCGGATGTGAGCTCCGCTGTGCGGCTGCCGGTGCTGCTCCCGGTCTACTACATCTGCCAGGGGAACCTGATGGCCGCTGTCAACGGCCAGACCGGTAAGGTCAGTGTCCGGGCGGAAAAGGAATCTCACTATTTCTTCCTGCCCTGGTGGCTGAAGGGGATTCTCGCCACACTGGCTGCCAGCCTGCTTCTCTTCGGCGCCCTGCGCTTCTTCGGCATGGCCGCGGCAGAGAGTCTCTTAATCACAGGTGTACTGGCGCTGATCCTTCTCATCGTCATGCTGTGTCTCTACAGCGACACGACCAAAAACAGCTTTTCCGTGGTGGCCGGGCGTGAGATTTACACCTCCGGGAAGCAGACCTTCCGCCGGGTGGAGGGGCAGCTCGTGCAGAGCGAGGAGCAGCTCTCCCGGAAAACCGTACCGCCGGTCTTTTTCCGGACCATTGACGGAGCGCGCCGCCAGGTCCTGCTCCGCTTCACAACCCCGGGCCGGGTGCTGAAAATGGCGATCCTGTGTGTGACCGCCCTGTTCCTGCCGGTCATCATTGCCCTGCTTCTGAACGGCTTTCAGTTCTCAAAGCTCAACCTCGGCGGCTCCGCCGTCTGGTTCTGCATCGCGGTCCCGGTTGTCCCGGTCTACCTGGTGAAGTTCGGAATCGTGGAGCTCTATGAGCGGCCGCTGATTTACACGGTTTCCGAGGACGGCCGGAAAAAGCGCTGGAAAGAGAAAAGGCCCTCCATCCTCAACGGGCCGAATCTCCGCGCGGTGCTGAAGGCCCTGATCGTGCCGCCGGTGAGCCTTGCGGTGTGGTTCGGCATCATCAGCTTCTTTGTCATGATCTACCTGACTGCAGGATTTGGAGAAGGATTATAAAATCATAGTAATTATAGCAATAAGGAGGTATCACCATGATTTATGATTACAGCGTCACCACCGGAAAGGGCGAAACCCTGAATCTCTCCGATTACAAGGGCAAGGTCATTATGGTCGTGAACACGGCAACCGGCTGCGGCTTTACGCCCCAGTACGCGCCCATCGAGCAGATGTACAAGGATTATCACGACAAGGGACTGGAGATTCTGGACATCCCCTGCAACCAGTTCGGCGGACAGGCCCCGGGAACTGACGACGAGATCCACGAGTTCTGCACCATTCACTTCAACACCACCTTCCCGCAGATGAAAAAGGCAGATGTGAACGGCGAAAACGAGCTGCCGCTCTACACCTACCTGAAATCCCAGAAGGGCTTTGAAGGCTTTGGCCCGCACCAGTACAAGGAGCTGCTGGAGAAGATGTTTGCAGAGGCCGATCCCGAGTGGGACAAGAAGCCGGATATCAAGTGGAACTTTACCAAGTTCATCATCGACCGCGAGGGAAATGTGGTGGCCCGCTTCGAGCCCACTGCCGACATGGCGGATGTGGAGGCCTGCGTGAAGGCGCTTCTGTGAGAACAGGGCCTGTATAAATAACCCAATATTATGATGTTGAGGTCAAAAGTGATATCCGGAGCGTTTCGCACTACGTGCTCCCACGCTCCTCCCACATTCCGCACTCCCGTGGTGCTTTCAGCACCACTTCGCGCTCCATGTGGGGCGGGTCATAAAGCC
>Ga0256404_1008382_pt1 | contig 15574 bp, 16 predicted proteins | sample RumenRJG_01DNA_FD_185990 | JGI IMG/M metagenome (GOLD analysis project Ga0256404, IMG submission 185990) | Bovine rumen microbial communities from Lethbridge, Alberta, Canada - RJG_01 | ecosystem: Host-associated > Mammals > Digestive system > Stomach > Rumen | place: Canada: Alberta | collected...
GATTCTCCTGTAGATAGTTTTTTGTGGTAATTAACATTCTACCAAAAATCCTGCCATGGATCCTTATTTTATTCAGATGTCCAACTTCATTTTACAATCGGCGTTTTTTATAATTTTCCGAAATAATCCTCGATTTCCTGCCGCGTGCAGGCCAGTTTGCCCTGCACCATCTGCGCGGAGCCGCCGCCGTTTCCATGCAGCGCCTCGTTCATCGCCGCACCGGCCTTACGCGCATCGGCCGTCTTCGAGCCCAGAACGTAGCGGTATCCCTCTTCGTCGCTGCCGGCAAAACAGCCGCACAGTCCCGCATGGTCTTCAATCAGCTCGTTGAAAATGCGGTGCATGTTTTTCCCGTCAAGATACGGGTGGAAAAAGCAGACATTGTCCCCTGCCGGCAGCGCCGCCGCCGCATGGTGCAGTATCTCCTGCTTAAGAAGACCGTTTTCCTGCCGGCTCTGCAGACCTTCCTGGTAAATTCTCTCCACCGCCTCGGCAGCATTTTCCTGCTTTGCGGAAAGCAATGTGCAGATGCGGCCGACCGCACCGGACAGCGCGCGGTAATCCGCAAGCGCACGGAAACCGCAAAGGAGCGTGAGACGTACGCCTCCTTTGTAATGCATCCATGATTTGATCCGGATCAGGCCGATCTGTCCTGTCCGCTTTACATGCGGCGCGCAGCAGGCGCAGATATCATAGCCCGGAATCTTTACAATCCGGACGGCGCCCTCGATCTCCTTTTTGCTGCGGTAATCGATCTCTTCCAGTTCTTCCGGAGACGGATACCAGGCTTTGACCGGTATATCCTTGGCCACGGCTTCGTTGGCCAACTGCTCGATTTTGTCGATCTGCTGCTGATTAAGCGGTCCGTCATAGTCCATTGTCGTATAATCATGGCTGAGATGGAAACCGACATTGTTATACCCGAAGCGATCATGCACAATACCGGAGACGATGTGCTCCCCGGTGTGCTGCTGCATGGTCTCGAAACGATTTTTCCAGTCGACAAGACCGGATACGGTCTCGCCTTCCCAGATTGCCTCTCTCGTCAGATGATAGATCACCTGATCTTCTTCGATTACTTTCTCCACCGCGATGTCGCCGAGCGTACCGATATCGCTGCCCTGGCCGCCGCCTTCCGGGAAAAAGGCAGTCTGGTTCAGTACCACACGGTAATACTCGCCGTCTTCCTCGCAGGAGAGCACCACCGCCTCGAACTGCACGATTTCGCTGTCTTCGTCAAATAATCGTATCGTAGGTTCCATTGATTTCTCCTTAACTTAATGAAAGGCTGCCGCCGGGCAGCCTTTCTCTTTATGGACATCTGTCTCAGGCCTCGTCGATGGCCTTTCCGATGTCGTGACGCATATATTTGTTTTTGAACTGAATCCAGTCGGTCGCCTTGTAGGCATTGGATCTGGCTTCTACGAGATTGCTGCCGAGCGCTGTCACGCCCAGGACACGTCCGCCGTTTGTCACGATGCCCTCCGGCGTCTTCTTCGTGCCGGCATGGAAGCAGAAATACTGATCATTCCCTTTGAATCTGTCCAGGCCGTCAATCACAAAGCCCTTCTCATATTTCACAGGGTAGCCGTCCGATGCCAGTACGACGCAGACCGCCGCGTTGTCGGCAAACTGCAGATCAACCTGATCCAGCGTGCCGTCGATGCAGGCCTCGAAGACCTCTACGATATCATTTTTCATACGCGGCAGAACAACCTGTGTCTCCGGATCGCCGAAACGGCAGTTATACTCGAGCACCTTCGGTCCGTCCTGCGTCAGCATCAGGCCGACAAAAAGGACGCCGACAAATGGACAGCCCTCGCTCTGCATGGCGGCAACCGTCGGTTTGTAAATATGCTCCATGCAGTACGCGTCCACTTCCTTTGTATAGAAAGGACTCGGTGAAAATGTGCCCATACCGCCGGTATTCAGGCCCTGATCGCCGTCCTTCGCCCGCTTGTGATCCTGGGCGGAGGTCATCGGCTTAATCGTCTTTCCATCGCAGAAGCACAGCGCGGAAACCTCGCGGCCGGTCATGAACTCTTCGATGACCATCGTATTGCCGGAATCGCCGAACTTCTTATCTTCCATAATTTCTTTTACACCGGCTTTTGCTTCCTCGAGCGTATTGCAGATCAGAACGCCCTTGCCGAGCGCCGGACCGGATGCCTTGAGGACAATCGGCATCTTCGCTGTCTCGAGGAACGCGTACGCTTCCTCCGCAGAGGTTACGTTGAGGTAATTCGCCGTCGGGATGCCGTACTTCTTCATCAGATCCTTGGAAAATGCCTTGGATCCCTCGATTCTGGCCGCTGCCTTGTCCGGTCCGAAGACGCGCAGGCCGGCAGCCTTGAATTTATCGACAATACCGCCGATGAGCGGATCGTCCATGCCGACAACCGTGAGGTCAATTTCCTTTTCCCTGGCGAAATCCACCAGCTTATCAAATTCCATGGCGCCGATCGGCACGCACTCAGCCACCTCTTCAATGCCGGCGTTGCCCGGTGCGCAGTAAATCTTATCTACAAGCGGGCTCTGCGCCACTTTCCATGCGATCGCATGCTCACGGCCGCCGCCGCCTACAATCAGAACTTTCATCTGTATACCCTCCTATCAGTCCGGATCTATAAAAGTCCGTCCGTCTCTCACGTGCACTTTTCCGTGCGCAATCAGCTGAATCGCCTGCGGCATGATCTTCCACTCCGCCTGCTCCATGATTCTGCGCTGCAGTGTCTCCGGGGTATCGCCCTGTTCTACTGCCACTGCCTTCTGCAGGATAATCGGTCCCGTATCGGTTCCTTCGTCCACAAAATGAACGGTCGCCCCGCTCACCTTGACACCCTTGGCCAGCGCCGCCTCGTGTACATGCAGTCCGTAATAGCCCTTGCCGCAGAAAGACGGGATCAGGGACGGATGAATGTTGATAATACGGTTTTTGTACGCCTGAATAATCGATGGCGGCACAACCACCATAAAGCCGGCCAGCACGATCAGATCCGTATCGGCTTTTCTGATCTGTGCAAGCAGCGCCTCATGAAACAATTCACGGTTTTCATAGGATTTCGGTGAAATGCAAAGGGCGGGAATGCCTGCTTTGGCTGCACGTTCCAGGGCATATGCCTTCGGATTGTTGCTGATCACCTGCACGATCTCCGTGTCCGTGATCCGCCCGTCTGCAATGCTGTCAATGATTGCCTGCAGGTTGGTGCCGCCGCCGGATACCAGTACGGTTAATTTCAGCATAATGTAACGCCCTTCTCTCCTTCGCGGATCTCACCGATGATGAAGGCCTGATCGCCCTCTGCCTTGAGCAGTTCCACTGCCTTGTCCGCATCCGCCGCATCGACCGCCAGAACCATGCCGATGCCCATGTTGTAGGTATTGTACATGATCTTCTCGTCGATATTGCCCTGCTTTCTGAGCATGCCGAAGATCGGCGGCACCGGATAGCTGTCCTTTCTGATAAAGGCACGCACGCCGTCTTTGAGCATACGCGGTACATTTTCATAGAAACCGCCGCCTGTGATATGGCTGCATGCCTTGATGGTCACGCCGCCCGTGCGGACTGCCTTGAGCGCATTGACATAGATTCTGGTCGGACGCAGGAGCGCCTCACCAAGTGTCTCGCCGAGTTCATCGTAATAGGTATGCAGGGACTCTGCAGACATATCAAACACCTTGCGCACAAGTGAAAAGCCGTTGCTGTGCACACCGGTGGACGCAATGCCGACAAGCACATCGCCGGCTTTCAGATCAGCGCCCGTAATCATATCCTTGCGGTCTACGACACCGACTGCAAAGCCGGCCAGATCGTATTCGTCCTCCGGATAAAATCCTGGCATCTCCGCCGTCTCACCGCCGATCAGTGCCGCACCGGACTGCACGCAGCCTTCCGCCACGCCGCTCACGATCTGCGCGATCTTCTCCGGATAGTTCTTGCCGCAGGCAATGTAATCCAGGAAGAACAGCGGCTCGCCGCCGGCGCATGCCACATCGTTGACGCACATCGCAACGCAGTCAATGCCGACGGTATCATGTTTGTCCATGACAAAAGCCAGCTTCAGCTTCGTGCCGACGCCATCGGTGCCGGAAAGGAGAACCGGGTCCTCCATCTTCTTTACCGCATCCAGGGAAAACGCACCGGAAAAACCGCCGATGCCGCCAAGCACTTCATCGCGCATGGTTCTCTGGACATATTTCTTCATCAGTTTCACGGATTCATATCCGGCTTCGATATTGACACCTGAACTCTTATAATCCACTGTATTTCCTCCGTTTTCAGAACATTCACATCTGCTCGAGGTACTTTGCGTATCCGATATTTTCGAGCTTTTCTGCTTTCTTATTGACACCTTCCGCCTGCTCTTTGCTGAAATCCTCAAGGCGCTTTGTCAGTGCCTCATCGCCGACAGCGATGATCTTCGCGGCAAGAATGCCGGCATTTTTCGCACCGTTGATGGCTACTGTCGCCACCGGAATGCCGGACGGCATCTGTACCATGGAATAAAGGGAATCCACGCCGCCGAGAGCTTTCGTCATGATCGGAACACCGATTACCGGCAGAACGGTCAGCGCTGCTGCCATGCCCGGAAGGTGCGCCGCACCGCCGGCACCGGCAATGATCACCTTGATGCCGCGCTCTTTGGCGGAACGTACATAATCCATGAAACGGTCCGGCGTACGATGCGCGGAAATAATCGTCATCTCATAGCTGACCTGCAGCTGATCGAGAATCTTCGCAGCCGCGCTCATGACAGAAAGATCGGAATCACTGCCCATGATAATGCCTACATCTACACTCATTTTTTGTCCTCCTTGATGAATCTGAAAACGCTGGTATCTATTCATTCAATGCGCTATCGCAATCAAATGCTTTATTCAGTTCCTCCGTGCCGGGCAGACAGAATCTGCCGCCGCGGATGATCTCCACGGCTTTTCCATCGTCAAAAACAGCGGCGATGCAGCCGATCTCGTCATACGGCACCGTGATGTCCGTATGCACGTTGAAATACGCCTGCTCCGGGTTTTCGTGCCGGCGCGCGGAAATCTCATTTTCCCGGGCGATGATCTCCTTCCCGTCCGGATTATAAACCTTGTGCTCCTCCGCATGGCTGTAGCAGGTATCGCCGACAGCAAAATGCGGTCCTGTCTTCTCCTTGATCAGAATCGGCATCCGCGCTTCAATACCGTACCTGCGCTGCATCATATAGGCAGGCGTATTGGTGCCGATCGCGAATTCGCCCATCGGCAGCGTGCGGTGATGCCGGAGAAGATTTTCTTCGATATATTGTCTGTTCTGCGCGCGGTCAGGATAATTGCTGCAGTCATAGGATACCACGCAGCCGTCCCGGAACGTCAGAACGAGATTTCTGTAATACAGGCCGTCCAGATAGACACCGGACACATGCAGTGTTCCGTTTGTCCCCGCCAGCACCGGTGAGGTGAAAACCTCTCCGACCGGAATATTGACATCCGCACAGCAGTTTTCAAAATCCGTCTGTGCAGAAGGATTATCCAGAGGATGCAGCTGCACCCTGATATCTGTCCGGTTGGCGCCGGCTCCCTTTACATGCATGTACCGTGCGCCGTCTGCCGCATCAATGATCTTCTGCTGAATGGCGCGCCATCTGTCATTATCCAGATTATTGATGCGGAATGTCTCCTGCATGATCTTCTGATAATCCGGGCCGATCGACGGCAGCGGCCACGCGATGATCGTAAAGCTGATCGATGCCTGGTCGATATACTGCGTGACGATCCTGCTTCTTGCACAGAGCAGGTAAACAAAAAGCTTCTGCTGCTCCGGTGTCAGCGAGACTGCCTCCGCCTTGCTGACCGGATCAAACGGCGCCTCTCCGAATACATCTATCAGAGCCGGTCCCGCGAAAACTTCAGCCGCGCCGGCATATTGTGCAAACGCCGTCCGCTCGGCTTCCAGGATCCGCTCGCACAGCGCCTTATCCAGGAAAAGCCCGTAATCATTGCGATGGTCGTAATCATACTGCGGATTCGGCGAGGTACCCTGCAGTCCGCTGCTGCGGCCGATCCGGCTGACGCTGAACACCGGAACACGGTAAATCACCGTCGTAAGCCCGGCATCGGCAAACTGCCGCATGGCACTGCGCACAATACGCTCGAAACCGATGGAAAACCGGATGTTTACCGTCTTCTTCCCGGTTCTGTCAATACCGCTGACCCTGAATCCCTCCAGATAGCCGCGCACAAATACCGCCGCCATCGCATCGATCTTCTCCTGAGAAACGGAAGCCAGATAGCGGGCCGTTCCCAGGGCGTCATCAGAAATATACTCTCCATATAAATACAGATAGCGTGTGTCATTAAGGTCTGCGCCGCGGATCAGATCCGTATAAAAAGAAAGCGACGGATCAAACTGTTCCCGCACCCGGCGGCCGACACTGCTGTCTGCATAGTCGCTGATGCACCAGTAAATGGCATCATCCACGGTGTGGATCTCCGGAATTCCGTTTTCAAACATCGCCGCCGTCTGCAGGAAAAGCTCCGTGACGGCCAGCATCTCCGAACGCCGGTTCTGAAAGGCAAGCGGAATCATCGCGCGAATCCTGTCCGCGAGCCATGCAAGACGCCGCCCCATATCCGTACCGAACTTCGCCGCCGCATAGGATGGATTCGTCCAGCTCTCCTCGTAGCGGCCCGGCAGAATATCCTCATACAGGCGTCCGTTCAGATCGCGCAGCGCTTCCTGCGTCATCGCCGCGAGACGCCCATCGCCGGCCATCTCGCTGACCTGCCAGATCAGCCCGGCAAAGGATGCGGTATCTCTGAAATATTCATCATAGGATGAACGGGGCTGCTGCTGCGCAAGCTCGTCAAGACGTCCGCAGGCGAGCTGCATGCGCTCCGCCATCCATTCGTTTCTGTCTGTATCTTCCAATATCCAACCCTGCCTTGTCAGTTAATCGCAGCCAGAATGCCTGTAAACAGGATAACCAGATGAAATACAATGGCGGCAATGGCCGTATACAGCGAAATATTGGTAAAACGGTCAATGCTCTCGATCTCCGACTGCAGCATGATGGACCGGTAAAGCGCATAGATGCCCAGCAGAAAGCTGAAATAGCTGAATGTCCCGATAAACCACGGGGCATTGCCTTTCATAATAGCGGAAATAATAAGCAGCAGGATGAGAATGCCGATTGAAACACAGGACATGATCACGCAGTTTCTGCCTTTTTTCCCATGATCCAGCCGGATCTTCACAAAGCTGAAAACGTTCCGCGACATTACTGCTTCACCCCATATTTATCATAGTAAGCATCAATAGCCTCTTTCAGCGCATCATCGATGATGACACGTCCCTTGTAAGGCTTGTTGTAAAGATGCTCGACAACCTCCTCCATCGTAACAATGGCGGTCGTCTTCATACCATACTGCTCGCCGATATCGGTCAGCGCACTCTTCTCGCCGCTGCCGCGCTCCATCCTGTCGACACTGACCACAAGTCCGATGACATCGGCGTCCGCCTGGGCCTTGATAATCGGATATGTCTCCTTGATGGAAGTTCCGGCTGTCGTGACATCCTCGATGATGACCACCTTGTCGCCGTCACTGATCGGGCTGCCCAGCAGGATTCCCTTGTCGCCGTGATCCTTGACCTCCTTGCGGTTCGAACAGTAGCAGATGTCCCGTCCGTACTCCTCGCTGATCGCGCCGGCCGTCGCAACGGCAAGCGGAATACCCTTGTAGGACGGGCCGAAAAGGATGTCAAAATCAAAGCCGAATGTCTTCTCGATGGCTTTCGCATAATAACGGCCGAGGCGGCTCAGCTGGCTGCCCGACCTGTAAAAGCCTGTATTAATAAAGAACGGTGTCTTGCGCCCGCTCTTGGTGACAAAATCTCCGAACTTCAGCACATTGGAATCAACCATGAACTCGATGAATTCCTGTTTGTATTTTTCCATAGTGACCTCCTGTCTCTGATAATCAATACTTATATAGTAACATATTTTTTTCTCCGTCAATTATAAATTGGCGCAGTACTGATTTTTATACATAATAGCATAAACCTTTTTCGAATACTACGAAATAAAAACCTGAAATATCACAAAAAATACATTGCCTGTTCTTGACAAAAAAACGGATTCCGTTATATTTTATTTCTGTAAAGGGGAGTAGCTGGCATCCTCCGGATGCTTTATCTGTTCGTCAATACACGGCGCATCGTCATAATCAGGCAGAGGCACCCGGCAGGTAACCCGCAGCAAGACTTTTACTGTATATGCGTATATGCATGCAGTAGGAGCCTTATTTTTTTACTCTGAGGTATTAATATGGAATATGTTCTTCTTTTAGTTGGATTTTTTCTGCTGATCAAGGGCGCGGACTGGTTTGTAGACGGCAGTTCATCGCTCGCCAAATTTCTCCGCGTTCCCAGTGCCATCATCGGCCTGACCATCGTTGCCTTCGGTACGAGTGCACCGGAGCTGTCCGTCAGCGTAACCGCCGGCCTCTCCGGTCAGAATGAGATTGCCATCAGCAACGTTCTCGGATCGAACCTGTTTAATCTTCTTGTTGTCACGGGTGTCTGTGCTATCATCGCGGCGGTGCCGGTCAACCGGAACATCATCCGAAGAGAGCTTCCGCTCTCCATCGCGGCCGCCGTCATGCTCCTGATTTTCTGTCTTACGGGCAATACCGTCGGACGGATCGAAGGCATTTTATTCCTTGCCGTGTTCGCATGGTTCCTCTTCCGGCAGATCAAAGAGGCTCTGAGCAGCCGCCACGAGGCACCTTTCGATCCGATGGAACAGGTGATTTCTCCTGTCAAGAGTATCATTCTGATCGTCATCGGCTGCATCGGCGTCGTGCTCGGCGGCACGCTTGTCGTTGACAACGCCACCATCATCGCCCGCAACTTCGGCCTGAGCGAAACCTTTATCGGTCTTACCATCATCGCCATCGGCACATCGCTGCCGGAGCTGGTCACCTCCGTGGTTGCCTCCGGAAAGGGCGAAAACGACCTGGCCATCGGCAACGTCGTAGGTTCCAACATCTTCAATATTCTGATGATTCTCGGACTCTCGACGACGCTGCATCCGATCACCGTCCAGTACACGGCGATCGTCGACAGCATTTTCCTGATCGCCGTCAGCGTACTCGTTCTCCTCTTCTGCAGGACGCGCCGCTACATCGACCGCTGGGAAGGCGTCATCATGGTTGCGCTGTATGCGGCCTATTCCGTATACATCACGCTGCGCTGACAGGCCTCAGGCATCCCAGGTAAATATTTTCTCCGGGCCGACGAGCCCGCTCAGTTCATCTGCCAAAAGCTTTTCCATTTCATGGGAAAGCTTTTTTTCATACCCGTATACACCGTTTTCCAGCGTGTACGGATACTGCACGGCCGCACTGCCCGGCATCGTGCGGCGCATCCGCTTCAGATAGCCGGCTGAAATGCGGAATGTCCCCACGCTGAAGTCGCGCACCTTAGTCAGATCGATTTCCTCCTGCACGCGGCTGAGCATACTGCGGTACTGCGTCTGCCAGTCCGGCAGGCAGAGCATCGGGTCAAAGCAGAGCCGGACAGGAAATCCCCGCCAGATGCCCTCTGCGGCGCAGGCAATCCGCCGCCCCGGCGCCGGCGCGCCGTGCTCATATTTTGCCGCGGCAGCCTGCGGCGATATCGTAAACGCGTAGATCACATTCGGCAAAGCCGGTGCCTCCCAGATTGCCGGGTCCGCGGCCTTCGTGCGCAGCTCGATCGTCAGATTCTCCTTGCCCGCCGCATAATCAATCCACGCACGGCAGATCCCGGTAAGCTTCTCCATCGCCAGCAGATCCGTATCGTACGAAATGCACAGATACACCGGGAATTTCTCCAGCAGCGCATCCAGATGCGGAAAATATTCCTCCGTATTGACAAAAACCACCAGATCGCCGGACGGATACATGCCCTTCAGGTAGCAGTACTCGCAGTCGTAAAGGCAGTTCATCGTACAGGAAGTATAGTAAAAATGCTCATTTCCGAAGCTCTGACAGACCGGCGCACCCGGGAAAACGAAATTGTCCCGCCGCACCGCGAGAATCAGGCACCGCGAGCGCTGCTGCGCCGAAAAATCCTGCGCCGGCCGGTAAAAAAGGTCTTTATAGCTGTCCACGGTGATCAGATGTGCATCCGGAAAATGACGGAGAATTCTCTGCGTCCGGTCATACCCGGCCGCTGCCTTTTCCATATATATATGAGAAAAAGCCGGCTTATACAAGTTTTCTGCTGAGTTCATCGAGTATCCTCTTCCCTTCCTTTTTATCCCGGCACGGCAGACGCCCCTCTTCATAAAGCTGCCTGAGCGTCGTTTCAGCGTCCGTACCCGCGGCGCGGCAGTACATCAGCAGCTGCCCCAGCTGCAGACGCATCGTCTCACTCAGATGCATATCCTGTGCAAGCTTTGCCGGCACACTGCTCTGCGGTCTCACGGGATTTTCCGCAGCGGCAATGGCATCCAGCTGCGCGGACAGATGGCCGATCTGCTGCGCAAGGAGCCCGCGCGGCGTATCCTCCGCCGCATAGACGGCAAGGATTCTGTGCAGCAGGCAGTCATGTGACGCGGCGGAAATGAATAATAAAGCATCCTCACATTCAATTTCGCCTTCCGGCAGATGCAGCTCATACCGAAGGTCCGGGTAAAACTGCCGGCTGCCATAGATCCGGTCCGCCAGATGCAGCGTCCGGCTGCTTCCATAAGCCGCAAGGAATATCGCAAAGCTGTCTGCATCGGCTCCCTGTCCATCCAGAAAATGCCGCATCTCTTCTTCCCTGCTGCCGCCTGCTTCACCCATTCCGAGAATATGCACGCGAAGACTTTCTGTCTCCGGAAGATCAATATTTTGAATATTACTTATTAAATAATTCATCTTAGTTCCTGTTTTTCATTGTACTTTTAACTCTGCCGTGATATATTGATAATTATTATTTAACATTATACTATAAAAAAGAGAGAGAGGAAGTTATGGATAAACTAAACCAGGTTGTTACGAGCATTGACAATTTCGTCTGGGGACCGGTTATGCTGATTCTGCTGGTCGGCACGGGCGTTTTTCTGACATTCCGGACACATTTTCTGGCATGGCGCAATCTGGGCTTCGCCCTTAAGAAGACGCTGAGCAAGGAGGCCCGGCAGAAAAAGGGCAAAGGCGACGTATCGCCTTTCTCGGCCCTGACGACGGCGCTGGCTGCGACAATCGGTACCGGCAATATCGTCGGCGTCGCCACCGCCATGGCATCCGGCGGTCCCGGCGCACTCGTCTGGATGTGGATTTCTGCCTGTTTCGGCATGACCTCCAAGTTTTCCGAATGCATGCTGGCCGTTAAGTACCGCGAGGTCAACAAGCAGGGCGAGATGTCCGGCGGCCCGATGTACACGATGAAGAAGGCACTGCCGCAGCCGTTTGGCAGCATCATGGGCTGGCTCTTCGCATTATTTGCCACCATAGCCTCTTTCGGCATCGGCAATATGACACAGGCCAATTCCATTGCTTCATCGCTGAAAAGCACAGCCGGGATTTCTCCCGTGATCGTCGGCATCGTTCTGACCGTGATGACGGCCGTGATCATCATCGGCGGCATCAAGTCCATCTCCAGAGTTTCCTCTTTCGTTGTCCCGACGATGGCCGTATTCTATGTGGTTCTCGGCATTATCGTCATTATCGGCAATATTCAGAATGTACCGGCAGGACTGGTCATGATTTTCCAGTACGCTTTCAGCGTCAAAGCCGTGACCGGCGGTGTGCTTGGCTCCGTCGTTGCCTCCATGGCCAAGGCCGTGCAGTTCGGCGTGGCCCGCGGATGCTTTTCCAACGAAGCCGGCATGGGATCGGCGGCCATCACGGCAGCGGCAGCTACCAACGACGACCCGGTTGACCAGGCTTACATCAATATGACCGGTACTTTCTGGGATACCATCGTCGTCTGCACAATCACCGGACTTTGCATTGCTTCATCAGGCGTACTCGGAACCATCGATCCGGCTACCGGCGAACTGATGACAGGCTCTGCCCTCACGATTGCCGCTTTCGAATCCGTACTTGGCCCGGCAGGCGGCTGGTTTGTCACAATCGGCATCGCGCTGTTTGCCTTTTCCACGATTCTCGGCTGGGAATACCACGGTGAGAAAGCCTTTGAATATCTGACACATGACCGCAAGAAGCTCAATCTGATCTACAGACTGCTCTTCGCAGCCGTTGTCTACTGCGGCTCTACCATGACGCTCAGCCTCGCATGGAACTTCTCGGATATTGCCAATGCTCTGATGGCGATTCCGAACCTGATCTGCCTGCTGCTCCTGAACAAGGAAATTGCAGCGGATATGCAGGCGTATCAGCCTAAGGTCAGGGCAAAACGGGAAGCAGACAAAGCAGCCCGCAGGGCAGGACATGCCTGAGATCCTGCGCCTGTAAACCAGATAAATAGTAATAAAACACAAGACCGGACAGCACACATACAGTGCCGTTCCGGTCTTTACTTATGCTTCTCGCACCCTGCTTAGGTACTGCCGCTTCTCAGCCCTTCAGGCCGCGTGTCTGGCGGTCCATATCTTCAATTACGATATCGTAAATCTCACCGAGACTTCTGCAGTATTCCAGGACCTTCCATGGCTCGTTGGTATGAAAATGAATCTTGATCAGTTCATCATCACCGACCGCGAGCAGGCAGTCGCCCTTGAAATGACTGGTAATGTAATCTGAAATCTCATCCTCATCGAGGTTCTCTCCGTCGATGAGAAGCTGTGTATCATATCTGTACTGAAGCATCTTCTTATCTCCTCTGCAAAATTATAGTCGGCAGACAGACATCCGTCTGCCAGATTTATTTTACCGCACCAACCAGACTTTGTACATGATCTGTGTGATGTCTTTCCATGTAATCTGCAATACCATCCACCACCTCGGCTGCCGTACACGGATTATGGAAATTCGCCGTTCCAATGGAAACCGCGCTGGCACCCGCAAGAATGAATTCCAGCGCATCGGATGCACAGGTGATACCGCCCATGCCGATTACCGGCACAGAAACCGCATGCGCTGCCTGGTAAACCATTCTGACGGCAACCGGTCTGATCGCCGGCCCGGACAGGCCGCCGGTTCTGTTGGCCAGGGCAAAACACTGCCGCTCCACATCGATCTTCATGCCGGTGATCGTATTGATCAGCGAAATGGCATCCGCACCGCCCGCCTCTGCAGCCCGGGCGATCTCGGCGATGTCCGTTACATTCGGCGAAAGCTTCATGATGACCGGCTTTGCGGAAACCTTTTTGATGGCATTCGTGATCGCAAAGACAGCCTTCGGATCCGTACCGAACGCGATGCCGCCTTCCCGCACATTCGGGCAGGAAATATTGATCTCGAGCATGTCCACCGTATCATTTTCCGAAAGGCGCTTTACGCACGCAATATATTCTTCTTCTGAATGTCCGCAGACATTGACAATCACGCGGGTATCAAACTGCGCAAGATAAGGCAGGTCGCGCTCTTCAAACACATCAATGCCGGGATTCTGCAGGCCGATCGCATTGAGCATGCCGCTCGGCGTCTCCGCAATGCGCGGTGCCGGATTGCCGGTCCACGGCGTAACCGCAACACCCTTGGTGACAACGGCGCCAAGACGGTTCAGATCAACAAATTCACTGTATTCCGCACCGGAACCGAATGTTCCGGAGCAGACCATCACAGGGTTTTTCAGCTTCACGCCGCAAAGATCAATTCCCAGATCGATCACAGAACCACCTCCCTGGCATCGAAAACGGGACCGTCCTTGCAGACCCGCTTGTTATGTACATGTGAATGCGCATCCACGTCCGTGCTCTCGCACACACAGCCCAGGCAGGCACCGATACCGCACGCCATGCGTTCCTCCAGCGAAACCCAGGCAGTGATATGCTGCTCCATTGCCAGATCCTTCACCGCACGGAGCATCGGCTTCGGCCCGCAGCTGTAAATCACATCTCCGGTAATATGCGCAACCGCAATGGCATCCATGACATTGCCCTTCACACCGGCACTGCCATCTTCCGTGGCGGTCACAATCTCACCCAGTCCCTGGAAATCCTGCAGCAGAAAACGCTCACTCCGGTAGCCCAGAATGATGGTCTTGCGGCATTGCAGGGTCTTCGCAAGCGCGAGCATCGGCGGCACACCGATACCGCCGGCAATCAGCAGTGCATGCCGGCTGTCCTTCTCCTCCAGCGGATACCCGTTGCCCAGCGGTCCCAGAATCCGCACGGCATCACCAGCCCGCAGCTGCGAAAATTCTCTGGTCCCCGCACCCGCAATCCGGTAGACAATGCGCAGGCGGCCGCCTTCCCTGTCGATCTCACAAAGGCTGATCGGGCGCGGCAGAAGCCGGCTTGCATCGGCACTGTACAGCGAAATGAACTGTCCCGGCACCGCCCCGGCCGCAATCTGCCCGGCATCCAGCCACATACTGAAAATATTCTGTGCAATTTCTTCCTGCGAAATCACACCCGCATTCACATATCTCTTCATCTTCTCACCGCTCTCAGAGGACTGAATTAATGTCCTCAATCATATCCAGTACGGCAGCCCGCGACGCATCCGCGAAATTCTGCTCTCCGTACTTCGCATACTTCTCCTTCTTATAAGCCGCGATAATGCCGCGTGAAGAATTCACAATGGCGCCAAGGCCATCCTCATTGAAATTCGGTTTCAGATCCTGCGCCGTCGCCCCCTGCGCACCGTATCCCGGTACCAGGAAAAAGGTATGCGGCATCAGTTCACGCGCACGTGCCGCCTGCTTCGGCCAGGTCGCGCCAACCACGGCTCCAACCTCGCTGAAACCATACTGACCGATGGACCCGCTGCCCCATTCATTCACCTTGTCCGCGACAAGCTCGAAAAGCGGCCGGCCGTCAACCAGACGGTCCTGAAAATCAGCACTGGACGGATTGGACGTCTTCACAAGGACGAAAATGCCCTTCCCGGATTTCTCCGCCGTCTCCGTAAAAGGCAGAACACTGTCAGAGCCCATATACGGATTGACCGTGACGAAATCCTCGTCAAACCCGTTGAACTGGCTGGTGCCGATCTGCACCGGTCCCAGATGGCCGCGGGCATACGCCGCGGAAGTATTGCCGATATCACCGCGCTTGACATCGCCGATCACAATCAGCCCCTTCTCGTGGCAATAACGGATGGTGCGATCGAAAATAATCTCACCGGAAATGCCGAACTGCTCATACATGGCCGACTGCGGCTTTACGGCCGGCACAAGATCGCAGACCGCATCGATAATCGCTTTATTAAATGTCCAGATTGCCTGGGCTGCACCTTCCGGCGTCTCACCGTACTGTGAAAACGCCCGCCGCTGTATAAAGTCCGGAATAAAGGCCAGATCAGGATCAAGACCGACCACTACCGGCGCATGCAGCTTCTGAATTTTCTCAATTAACTTATCAATCATAAATCATTCCTCCGGTAACAATTAATAATTCCTCCGGACCGATCATAACACATAAAATATATTTGCCGCAAGGCTTGACAACTCGCTTTTCACGTAGTATATTATTACTTGTTGATGCGCGAG
>Ga0256404_1008385_pt1 | contig 15571 bp, 13 predicted proteins | sample RumenRJG_01DNA_FD_185990 | JGI IMG/M metagenome (GOLD analysis project Ga0256404, IMG submission 185990) | Bovine rumen microbial communities from Lethbridge, Alberta, Canada - RJG_01 | ecosystem: Host-associated > Mammals > Digestive system > Stomach > Rumen | place: Canada: Alberta | collected...
ATTACGTTGAAGAGAATTCTATTTGGGAGAAAGCCATCCTCAACCTGATGACAGAAAAGCAACGTGATGAAAAGTATCTTGCCGAACTTCGGTTTTTCAACTTCTTGCGTCATGTCCCACGCCATGCCCGTCCTGACTATTATCTTATATCAAAATTGCGAATGAAGGCAGCAACGGGAGACACAATAGATGTGATTCACCGGATGTATTATATTTATGCCGACGATTCAGAAACTGTTACCCATGCATTATGCTTGTATGGCCGTCCCACCTTTGACTTCATTGGCAAAAACAGGATCGTCAATTCATTCACGGGAATTTCTGAAGAATTGACAGCCTCCGGCGACTCGTCGATTCTCAGTCGACGTGAGAAGCAGGTGTTGACACTTATCGATTCGGGAAAGAGAAGTTACGAGATTGCGGATATCTTATCCATCAGCAAAAACACGGTTAGCCGTCACCGCCAGCAAATACTTGCCAAACTCCAAGTGAAAAACTCGATGGAAGCATGCCGTATAGCAAAGACTATGAAGATCATTTAGATCAATTATGTACAGATGACCAAAAACGACGAATGTGAAACTCAGTCCGAAACATTTCTCTTATCTTTGGTCAGCATTCACTGAATAGCCATAGAAATGCCAATGGAGTCGAAAGCCTACGTCCTTGGATTGCATAACAAACTCCTTAATTCTGTCAATAGCAGGCTTGGCCTTTGTCTTGGCCTCGTTTATCCAGTTAACCATTGAGTCCTCGCTTATCGAAAGATTACATACTTCAAGCAAGAAGTCGGCAATACGCCCATAAGGTAATTGCCCCGACAGATATGGGTATAGATAACAAGGTCATCCGGTTTGTCTTGCAGAGCAAGATTGTTCACTTCAAGATAACGCACAGCTTCTCCTTCAAGCGTGAAGCCAGTGCTCGCCATTGCCTTCCAATAATCATCGTCGATGATCATTCCCCAAGTGCAGTCGTCGAATTGCAGATTGCCGACAGCTTAGCCTCATCCGTCATGACAAAACATCGTTGGCAGTCGAGCATGGCAAAGAGTTTTTCAATAATGGGGTGATCCGACTTGGTGTGTCCAAACACCTGAAAGCTGTATCCTCCCTGACTTTCTGTTGACCAGCCAAAGCTAACGTGTTCTCTGACATCGGACCACAACGGGCTCCCGGTCAGATTTGTGCCCATCCGGGTCTGGCCTATCTCGGCCAACGCTCTCCAGCCACCTTCTGTCTCTTTCAGACGATTGAGGTTTGCTGCGCTGAGATCACCGACCAAATCTTTGTGTCTCGAATACCAATCTTCAGTGACACCGGCATGGCTGAATAGAATTTTCTTGTCCCCTACCCGGCCTTCGTAAGCTATTTGCAAAACTGGGCAAGCAGTAAGGAGCGACTTTATGTCGCTGACATGCTCCTTGCTTTTCCTGCTACCGCCTCCATAAACGGCAAAAATACTGCTCATATAGTGCGCGTCATGATTGCCGATAAGCATTGTTGTGCAGTCCCATAGCTCATGGTCAGTGATGAAGTCCATTATCTCGTGCCAATTGTCAATGGCATCTGATTCTGATATCCCTTCGTAGCGATAAGGGTCGAAGTAATCGCCAAGGAAGATAATGCGCTCTGCCTTGTCACAGTATTTCTCCATGGGGGTTCTCCAATATTTCCGTCCATGGATATCGGGGATGATGAGGTATTTGATATTCATACAAAGGCTCCTTCGTTCACGCACTAATTATAATTCCACTGTGCTCATCAAGCATACCCCGGCATCCGTCCTCAATGAGGTCGAGGGCAAGTTCAAAGTCTTCACCGTAGCCATAGTATGGATCGGGAACCGAAGTCCTTCCCTTATATTGGTTGAAGTAGTCGGCCATGCGAATAACCTTGCGGCGCTCAGCGTCGTTGTGCGCCTTACTGCAGATGTCATGGTAGTTTTCATCGTCCATGACCACGATGAAGTCAAAGTCGGCAAAGTCGTGACGGGCATCAAACTGGCGCGCGACATGGTTAATGTTGTATCCTCGCTTTGCGCCATGAAAGCGCATGCGCTGATCAGGCAGCTGCCCTACGTGCCAAGGTCCTATTCCTGCAGAATCGATATAAAACTTAGCGGTAAGGTCTGCGTCATCGACGTATTTCTGCATGATGGCGTTGGCCGCCGGGGAGCGGCAGATGTTGCCCAAGCAGATGAAAAGTATCTTAATCTTGTCCATAATCTTATTTAGCGTTTGTAAAAGTAGCAATTATTTTAAGACTAAAAGCACAAATGGGGTTTTTTTATTCTAAAAATTACTTTTTGCTTTTTTCCTCGTTTTCATTCTGTCTATCGTTTCAAAGCGCTTACCGCAGAAACGGCTTCAACACGATGGTAAGGAGACGGGAGAAAGTCCATCCTCTGCCTTTGTGTTGATCAGATCTATCAGCGCCTTGGCCATGCGAACCTCTCCGGGATGGACATATTTGTTTTCACGGGTCTCCATTTGTTCCCTATTAGCTGTATCTTTTCTTCTTTCAAGAGGCTTTTTTCGGTCAATCCAAGTGATCGACCCTATTGCGGTTAGGCAAACCAGTTTTTCACATGTCAAAATTAACCTATTCCGCGCTGTTATAACATAAATTGCCTATCGTACGGCAAACATCGTTAAAGATTGAGGGAAAATGATGCATTGCGCCGTCAAAAGACTATCTTTGCATTGCACAGTGTAAGGAAGAGCAGCTGCTTTACCTGCCAACAATGTAAAACAACAACCATTATAACAGAAAGGAATTGACATGAACATGAAAATCAACAAGGACATCAAGAGCTACATCCGAGACCTCACCAGTCTGGTGTGGAACTATATTCACTATCGCACCGCCTATCCCGCCAACGTCGTTCTCGCCGTTCAGCGTGAGTTGGCCTACAACATCTTTGAAGTTCCGGAAAACTGCCGTGGCTGCGACTTCTATGCACCAGCCCTCTTGCTCACCCACAACGACCAAGGCGCTGTCGTGCCCAACCGAACGATGATCAGAACCATTGCCAACAGGTATTACTGATAAAGCTTACACTTGAAAGGTAATAGATTCGTGTAACTGTCGACTTTTCACAGCCGACAAGTAAGAGACACGGTATCCCGCCGTGTAAGAACATGCGGCGGGACGCAGCACCTCCTGTTACAAACGCGTAAATAACGGTTTTGTCATATAGAAGAGAAATACATTCTTACCGGTTCCAGAAAACGGGAAACCTTTTGCGTACGCACAATATTTGCCGTCGGCGGGTTTTTACTGTAGAACACAAAGATGCGCTGCCGGGACCGCGAGAGTGCCACATAGAGTTTACGCGCATCCTCCGCCATGAGCTTCTGGTTGTTCTCATTGTGGTAATTGGGGATACGGCCGTCGACGACATCAAACACGATGACGTTATCAAACTCCAGGCCTTTTGCCTTGTGGATGGTTGAGACAAACACCTTCTCCTCCATCGTCGCCGATCCACACAGGTCGGCTTCCTTGAAGGTAGAGATTTCCATGATATGGTGCGCTAACTGCTCCATCAGCGAAGGCTCCTCCGCCTGATGGATGATGTCGGTTGACAGGAAGCGGAAGAGGTGGCCGACCTTTTCGATGGGTTTGATCCAATGAGCTTGCTCCAAGGCATGATAGAACTGCTGAAGTTCCTCCACCAAAGCCGGAGATCCTGCAGCATCCGCCTTCCTGACGTAGAGCCTGTCCTTGGACGAAAAGTAATAGTCCGCATAATTGCGGCGCAACCGCTCTGCATATTTCACGGTGGTCGGCTGCCGCAAGAACGTCTGCTGCTGTATCGCCTTTTCACGACCTTGGGTGAGACAATAGTTGACCAACGAGACTGTGGCATTGACATCATCGTCGGCTAAATGAGAGTTCTCCCCCTGGAGCCCCAACTCAGCAAGCAGCGCTTTCAGCTTGTAGACCTTGAGATCGGGGCGCAAGAGCCTGATGAGCTTCAAAGAGTCGAAGCATACAGGGTGGATCTCTTGCCAACGAACATCAGGCAGGTACCTTCTCAGGCTGAAATCCATGATATGATAATCAAACACGGCGTTATGCGCAAGCAACGGACAGTCTCGGGCAAAGTCGAGGAATGCCCGCAGCCCTTCCGCGGGCGTGAGCAACTTATTATGCTTACGCTCCTCAAGAATCGGGTTCTCGATGTCGCCAAGCATCTTAGGGATGGGACGGCTGGTCTGTAGATAGACGGAGAATTTGGCGACGGACCGTCCGTGATGGATTCGCTCAGCCGCAATCTGGATGATGTCATCCTCAAAGACGTTCAGCCCCGTTGTCTCTGTATCGAAAATGATCAGGTCTGTCTCTTCACAGGCCTGCAAGAATCGTTGCAGATATGGCGGGGTCTCACGCAGCAGATCGGACGGGGCAAGGGCTGCCATGCGCAGACGATGGACAAACTGTCGGGCAGAAGCGGCTGTGGCACATACTTTCAAGCCTTGAAGAATCAGTGCCCAGGCAAGCGCGTTCAATTCATTATTCAGTATGCTCAGATGCGCAATAAGGAGTTTCACCTCCGGGGTCGAGAAAAGATCCGTACCCGAGATTTTGAAATGAGGAAGACTGATTTGTGTAAGGGCCTCACTGACCTCGTCTGCATCACGGTTGGAATTGACAATGATTGCGGTCGTAGCCTGCGGGGTCTCTTCTAAGAGTTTCCTGGTCATTTTAGCTACCGATTTGTACTCGGCCCATATATTCTCCGTCGCACAGACGCGCAGCACCACTGGCTTTCCATCGTCGCGTCCACTTTGAACAGGAGAAGGCAACAATGCCGGATCGGAATGGAGATTGGCGATGGCATAGTCGTTGAGCATCTGCACGATCCGCGGGGGCTGCCGGTGGTTGACTTCCAAATGGTGTATATTTCCCTTGCATTCTTCCTTGAGGATGTTGAGCGTGTCCAATTTGGCCCCCATGAAGGAGAATATGGCTTGTTGTTCGTCCCCCAACCACATGCACATTCCTTTTCCTCCCTTGGAAATGGAAGAAAGTTCCTCTATTATCTCTAACTGCAGTCTGTTAAGGTCTTGCACCTCATCCACTTGAATCCACGGATAGCGTTTGAAAGAAGGATCATCCTTGAGCGCAGAATAGGTGAGTTGCAGGAGATCTTCGAAGTCGAGCAGATTATTTTGCTTTTTATAAGCAGTATAGGCATGTGCATACCGCATCTTCATGAGGCTCTGCTCAGCCTGGTGCTTGAGAATAACGGGAAAGACGGGTTGATTGATGAGATCGAGGTAATAATCCGTATGATCATAGACATCTGTCATCAGCGCTGCATCGAACAGCTTGTGCGTAGCCTTGGCGATAGCTTTCAGCGTAGCGATGTCCTCGGGAGTGACACACTCGGGATGGATTCTCAACACCTTAGGTACCCCGTGGATGATGTCGTACATCAGGTGCGAGAAGAACATGATCTGTGCATGCGCCCGTTTGCGTCGGAAGTCACGTCTGACGAGATTTTCGTCCTCATTAAGGTAACGCGCCAAAATACTGTCTGTTGTGTCGTCATCGATGATGGCGCTCTCCGCCGGAACGATACCATTGGCGAAGAGGAAACGGGAACAGAAGCGATGGACGTTTCCTACAAACACATTCTCCGTTTCTTTCACTCCCACCCGTTCATTGATACGTTCGCGCATGCCCCGTGCCGCACGGTTTGTGAAGGTGAGACACAACATATCCTCCGGCTTGACACCCTCAGCGAGTGCCTGACTGATCCGCTCGGCAAGGATCTGCGTCTTGCCACACCCCGGAGGAGCGAGAACAAGATGTTTGCCGTCTTTGAGTGCTAAGATCTTCTGTTGAGAGGCATCGGGCTGCCATGTAGCATGTGTTTGCATACGGGAACGATTATTAAAATGCGGGGGCGGTCATCTTTGGCCGCCCCCCGCGTAAGGTTATTAGAACAAAACTTTTTAGCAGTTGCACTTCCAGGGCTTGAGCTCCTTGAAGAAGTCATGACCCTTGTCATCAACGAGGATGAAGGCTGGGAAGTTCTCCACCGTGATCTTCCAGATAGCCTCCATGCCGAGCTCCGGATACTCCACGCACTCGATGCTCTTGATGCAGTCATGGCTCAGAATGGCTGCCACGCCACCGATAGTGCCGAGGTAGAAGCCGCCGTGTTTCTTGCAGGCCTCCGTGACGACATCGGTACGGTTGCCCTTACCGATCATGATCATACTGCCACCGTGGCTCTGGAACTCATCCACATACGGATCCATACGGTTTGAGGTCGTCGGACCCATAGAGCCGCAAGGATAGCCTTCCGGAGTCTTGGCCGGTCCGGCATAGAGCACGGGATGGTTCTTGAAGTAGTCGGGCAGCTCCTCACCGTTGTCGAGGCGAGCTTTCAGCTTGGCGTGCGCGATATCGCGTGCCACGATGATCGTGCCGTTGAGGATGACACGGGTCGAGACCGGATACTTCGTCAGGATGGCGCGGGCCTTGTCGATACCCTCGTCGAGGTTGATGACGACGCCACCGTTCTCACCCGGCTTCTGCAGGTCAGCGGGGATGAGGTTGCCGGGGTTTGTATCCATCTTCTCCAGCCAGATACCGTCGCGGTTGATCTTCGCTTTGATGTTACGGTCGGCAGAGCAGCTCACGCCGAGGCCGATAGGACAGGAGGCACCGTGACGGGGCAGACGGATGACACGTACGTCGTGGGCGAAAGCCTTGCCGCCGAACTGTGCGCCGAGTCCGATCTTATGCGCCTCTTTGAGGAGCTTGGCCTCGAGGTCGAGGTCACGGAAGGCACGGCCCGTCTCGTCGCCGGAGGTAGGCAGCGAGTCGAGATAATGAATGGAACCGAGCTTCACGGTGAGCAGGTTCTTCTCGGCCGATGTACCGCCGATGACGAAGCAGATATGGTACGGTGGGCAGGCTGCCGTGCCGAGGCTCTTCATCTTCGATACGAGGAACGGCAGCAGGGTGCCTTCGTTCTGGATGGTGGCCTTCGTCATGGGGTAGAAATAGGTCTTGTTGGCTGAGCCGCCACCTTTGGCGACCATCACGAAACGATATTCCTCGCCCTCGGTGGCCTCGATGTCGATCTGTGCCGGGAGGTTACACTTGGTGTTCACCTCGTCGTACATCGTCAGGGGAGCGTTCTGCGAGTAGCGGAGGTTGTCCTGGGTGAAGGTGTTGAAGACACCCTTGGAGAGAGCCTCTTCCTCGTCGAAGCCAGTCCATACCTGCTGGCCCTTCTCACCGTGGATGATAGCTGTACCGGTGTCCTGACAGAAAGGCAGCACACCTTTGACGGCGGTCTCTGCGTTGCGGAGCAGTGTCAGTGCGACGTACTTGTCGTTGTCGGAGGCCTCAGGATCGTTGAGGATAGCAGCCACCTGCTCGTTGTGTTTGCGGCGCAGGCAGAACTCCACATCGTGGAAAGCCTCTTGGGCTAACAGGGTGAGGGCCTCAGGAGTGATCTTCAGGATCTCCTTGCCTTCAAATGTTCCTGTACTTACGCCTTCTTTTGTCAGCAGACGATACTCGGTATCGTCTTCTCCCAATTGGAACATGGGAGCGTACTTGAAATCTACTGTTTTTGCCATAATTAGAAAAATTAAAAGCCCTTCCCCTTAATCCGCTCCCCAAAACCCCTTCCCCTTAATCCCCTCCCCAAAGGAGAGGGGTTAGTATGTTTCAAGGGATGCAGAGGACAAGGGGTTCAGGTCTAATGTTTGTATTATACTTTTTCTATTGTTTATTTATATTGCTTATTTATATTGCCTATTTATATTGTCTATTTATATTGCTTATTTATATTGACTATTTATATTGTTTATTTGTATTGTTTATTTATTATCTAAAATATATGTTTATTAATTGTTTATCTATGTAATCAACCCCTCCCCTTTGGGGAGGTGATTAAGGGGAAGGGCTTAGAATCCGAATATTTCTTTCGTCGTCACCTTCTTCACGGCACCCAACTTCTCCAACGCCTTCATATCGAGCTCCTTTTCGTCACCGAGGATGAGATAACGGTAGGGTTTGTTGGAAATGTTCTCACGGGCGAAGTTGATGACATCGTTGATCGTGAGTTTCGGCAGCGTGTTGTATATCTTCTGGTTGATATCGTAGCTCACGCCAAGTTTCTTGGCATAGAGCCATGCCCAGAAGACGTTGTCATACGTCGTGCGGTTTGTGGCAAGCGTCTTCATCAGACTCTGCTGTGCGAGCTTGAATCCTGCCTCACGGGCGGGGGTGTTGTTGAGCAGGTTGTTGAACTCGTTGATGCAGTCCATCATCTTGTCGTTTTGCGTGATGATGTAGGTCATGAAGCTCTCTGTGTCAGCATGCGGGTGTACGGCTGGCGCGTTATACTGAGCTCCGGCAGAGTAGGCCAGGCCACGTGCCTCACGCAGTTCCTGAAAGACAATAGCATTCATGCCTCCACCGAAATACTCGTTGAAGAGCGCTTCGATGGCCGCCTTCTCCGGTGTCCACTTCTTAGCCTCATCATGATACATGGTCATGTAGATATTCTTGGCATCGTAGGGAGCAATCCACACTTCCGTTTTGTTCGTTGTCTGGTGCTGATAGGGCTTGGCAGCAGGTGCAGTCATAAATTTCTTGGGTGTGACATGCGTGCTACTGATAATTCCGTCGACCTTCTTTAAGTCAGAAGGTCCGAAATACATCACGGTAGCCTTGTAGTTGTTGAGGTTCTTCAACTTGTTGAGCAGCGCCTGCGGATCTGTGCCGCGAAGCTGCTGCTCCGACATCGTGTTCAGCTGTGGATTGTAAGTGCCATACTCACCCAATCGGCGCAGGGCCGTGAAGTTAGCCCGCTGGTTCGCCTTATTGTCGGCGCGTGATTTCAGCAAAAGACCAACAAACTGGTCGTAGCTGTCCTTGTCCGCCTTGGCTCCCTGCAGCACTTCCTCAAGCAGCTTGACGGCTTCCGGCATATTACTGTCGAGTCCGCGGAGCATAATGTCGATGGCATCATCTGAGACGGAGACGCTGTACGAGCAAGCGAGCTTATAGAACAGCTGATTGAGCTTCTCATTCGTGAGCTTGTCTGTTCCGACATAAGAGAGATAATCGGCAGCTGTCTCATACTGGTTGTCGCTCTCACTGCCGAAAGGATAATGATAGGTGAGAGAGAAGAGGTTGTCATTGGTATTCTTCTTATAGAGATACTCGAGTCCTTTCTTCGTGTGAGTCACCGTAAGGTCGCGCTTGAAGTCGACGAACTTAGGCTGGATAGGCATCGGCTTCGATTCGACAACAGCCTTGAGGAAAGCACTTTGCTTATCGTTGTTTGTGGGTATCGGCGTTATCTGCGGCTTCTCAATCTTATGGATCGTCGTGTCGTTCCCCTGAATTTTGAATACCGTGACATAACCATCGGCAAAGAACCGGTTGGCAAAGTCGACAATCTGCTGCTTTGTCATCTTCGAGATCCGGTTGATCGCATTGACTTTATCGGCCCATTTCTCGTCGTTGATGAACGCATCGACAAAGCGGTTGGCACGTTTCTCATTACTGCGGAGGCTCTGGTAGAACGAGAGCTTCATGTTGTTGACGACCGAAGGCAAGAGGTCGTCGGAAAACTGTCCTTTCTTCAGCTTGTCTATCTCCTTGAACATCAGCTGCCGAACCTCTACCAGTCCCTGTCCCTCTTTCGGGGTGCCCTGCAAAAGGAAAATGCCGTAGTCATGATCCGACTGCAGTCCGGCTTCTGCGCTCATGACCTTCATCGGGTTGTTGAGATCGAGGTCGAAGAGTCCGGCCTTGCCGTTGTTGAGCAGATGGGAGATGACGTTGAGCGTATCGGTCTGCAAATCGGCAGCGGCACCGGTACGCCAACCGACGATGACGTTAGGTGCCTCCAAGCCTACAACGGTCGTGTCGATGTTGGCAGTAAGCTTAGGCAGCGGAGCATACTCGGGGAAGGACAGCCTGTCGTTTCTTTTCCAATCGCCAAAATACCGGTCAATGACCGCAATGGTCTTATCGGGATCAAAGTCGCCGGCCAGACAGATGGCTACATTGTTTGGAACGTAATATCTGTTGAAATAGTTTTTGATGTTCGTGATGGAAGGGTTCTTCAGATGCTCTTGGGTACCTATCGTTGTCTGTGTTCCGTAGGGGTGATGAGGGAAGAGTTTCTTGCTCAGGGCCACCCATTCCTTCTCTCCGTCGTTGGCAAGCCCGATGTTGTATTCCTCATAAACGGCCTCAAGCTCAGTATGGAATCCACGGATGACCATATTCTTGAAACGGTCAGACTGTATCCGGGCCCACGTCTCAATCTCATTGGCCGGGATGTTCTCCTGATAGCACGTCACGTCCTCTGAGGTGTAGGCGTTGCTGCCTTCTGATCCGATGGCCGCCATCATCTTGTCGTACTCGTTGGGGATATTATATTTGGCAGCGAGCTGTGAGATGGAGTCTATCTCATGATAGGCTTTCTTCCGCAGCGCCGGATCCGCGATGTGGCGGTAGCGCTCGAAACGGTTCTCGATGGAGTCGAGCAGCGGGGCTTCTGCCGCGACATTGCTGGAACCAAAATGGGTGGTGCCTTTGAACATCAGGTGCTCAAGGTAGTGAGCCAGTCCTGTGGTCTCAGGCGGGTCATTGCGCGATCCGGTCTTCACGGCAATGTAAGTCTGCAGCCGTGGTGTCTCATGATTGACACTCATGTAGACCTTCAGCCCGTTGGCAAGGGTATAGATGCGTGTGTGCATCGGGTCTCCCGCCACTGTTGAATAGTGGTAGCTCTTCTGTGCCTGCAAGCCTAAGCCGACCAGGACCGCAAGGGATAGAAGGAGGGTTCTCAAATGTCTCATTATAATGTTAAATGTTGAATGTTAAATGTTGAATGTATTGTGAATAATGAATAATGGATAATGAGAAATGGATAATTTAGTTCTCAAAATCTACCTCATGGTCGAGCTGTGAGATGAAGTTGTCAAGCACTTCAGGCTCCACATCTCCCATTTTGTATTCTTTCTCAGCATCCTTGCGTATCTCCGCAATCCATGCCCGCCGCGCCTTGACGTAATCCTGCCGGATATTGGTTACATTCTCCGGTGTGAGTTCCTGGAGCTGATAATAATCGAGGATGAGGCGGTAAGTCCATGCCCACTGATACTGCCGGTAATGGTCGTTGATGTCTTTGAACCTATTCAACACTTTGTCAATGGTGTCAAGGCTGCCATCCTTAATATCCTTGACCACCTTGTCTTCCTCTGTCCCGGGAAGGAGCAGCCCCGAGAGATCATGCCAATCGCCCTGTCCCGTTTCGGTATCAGGAGGTGTCAGCTCCTGATTCTGCTTCAATACTCGTTTGAGCACAGCGCCCATATAGATGCGCAAGGCTATATCGTAGTATTTGATGCCTTTTCTGAGCGAGGAGGCATTGATGACATATTCGTGGAAGTTGTAGGTACTCACGTCCTCGCCCGAGGCAGCTTGCAGATCTTCGAGAATCTTTTTGCCTTTCATGATCTCTCCCACCGAGAAAGGCGACAGCCAGTCGAAGTTGACGATACTTTTCTGTGCTCCCTTGGGTCTGACATCGCGTTTGGGCCATTTACGGATATCCCGGTACAGTCCCACGGTCGTGATGTTACGCCCCGGCGAGAGGTACATCGTGTCGCCATAAGCGATGAGGTAGGAGAAAGGGAGGTTACGCGTGTCGGGATGGTGCATCAGTTTTCCGAAGCACACACTGAAGGTACCAATCGTAGCCGGCATGAGGATATATGCGCCGCTTGCTGTCTTCGTACCGCGTTCGAGGATACCCCAGTGGAGGGGTCCCATCTTGTAGGCGTGGTTGGAGAAGTTGGTAGCCGAGCCAGCGTTGTAGAAGCTGAACTGTGCGCCGATGAGCAGCGAGCTCTTGTGGTGACTGGCTGTGAAAGGTCCGCAAAAAGCGGCACAGGCCTCGCCGTTGCTCATGAAACAGTTGGCGAAAAAGACACTCTGTGAGGCCGTAAAACCGTTGCTGATCTTACAGGCCTCACCCACGAAGCAGTCTTGCATCTTCACTGAGTTGATAAGACTTGATCCGTGATTGATGATAGAATTCTCGCAGATGACACCCGTACCGATATAAACCGTGGCATTGGGTGAAGAAAGAATGGTGACATCGCTCAGGCGAGCCGCTCCGCTGACCTCACACTCGTCACCGATGACGGCATTCGTGATCTCCTTGGTGTTGACAATCTTCACACCGTCTCCGATGGTGCCGCGGTCGGGAGATGTTGCCTTAATATCCTCGCTGATAAGCCGGCGCATGGCTGCCCAAAACTCTTTGTCACGGTTGTGACTGATCATTAGGGCGGCTATCTGGCTATTCAGTCCGTTGAATAGAATGATGTTGCCATCACCCACCTCGTTGAGCACCGAGATCAGGTTGCCCTGTCCGTAAGTAGCGCCTTCTGTGGTCTCGATGGTCGATACATTGGAGATGTAACAGTCATTGCCGATGGTATAGTTGTTTATAAAACTCCCGATATTCTCGATCAGGCAGTCGTCACCGACACTGACGTTGCGCAGCGTGGCGTTGTTGATCCCCGAATGCTTACAGAATCCGGGTGAGACCTCCACGTTTTTGCTGAAACAGCCTATCTGCACCTCGCCGTAGAGCACGACACGATGCATATACTTGGGCACAAAGTCGTCACTAACCGTGATCGTGCTCCAGTCCTCCGCCCAACAACCGTTGTCGTCAAGAATATTGATTTCTTCCTCCGTTAAAGCCCTGTATGACATAATATTGCTTGTCTAACTACTAACTCTTAACTTAACTCCTATCTCTTAACTCTTAACTTAACTCCTAACTCTTAACTCCTATCTCTTAACTCCTAACTCCTATCTCCTAACTCTTAACTCCTCAGTCTTCTTCCGGATAGAGAAAGTCGTTATAAGGATATTTCTGTACGTGAAGCTGTCTCACTTTCTTATAGAGCACGTCGCGCAGCTCATCAACATTTTCTTTCTCCCTTGCCGAGACAAAGATACAGTCATCGCCCAAGCGCGCCATCCACGTATGACGCAGTTCGTCTAAAGTGATGTTCTCCTTCGTAGCCGGTGTGAGATCCTCAGGATCCTTGTCCGTCCAGTGATAGTTGTCTATCTTGTTGAAAATAAGAATTGTCGGTTTGTCAGCACATCCAAGGTCTTTCAGCGTATTGTTGACGACCTCAATCTGCTCCTCGAAGTCGGGATGCGAGATGTCAACGACATGCAACAGGAGGTCAGCCTCGCGCACCTCGTCGAGCGTCGACTTGAACGAGTCGACCAGGTCGGTGGGTAGCTTGCGGATGAACCCCACCGTGTCGGCGAGCAGGAACGGCAGATTACGGATGACAACCTTTCTGACGGTCGTGTCGAGGGTTGCAAAGAGCTTGTTCTCAGCAAAGACATCACTCTTGGCCAGAAGGTTCATCAGCGTCGACTTGCCCACGTTGGTATAGCCCACGAGCGCCGCGCGTATGAGCCGTCCGCGGTTCTTTCGCTGTGTGCTCTTCTGCCTGTCGATCTCTGCTAAGCGTTTCTTGAGCAGCGACATGCGGTTGAGGATGATACGGCGGTCCATCTCCAGCTGTGTCTCACCCGGTCCGCGCAGTCCCACGGAGCCTTTGCCGCCGCCCGATCCCGAGCCGCCGCCCTGACGCTCCAGGTGGGTCCACATGCGCTGCAACCGGGGCAGCATATAGCGGTACTGTGCCAGCTCCACCTGCGTCTTGGCGTTGGCGGTCTGCGCACGCATGGCAAAGATGTCGAGGATGAGCGATGTGCGGTCGAGAATCTTCACGTGAAGCTCGTTCTCGATATTGCGCAACTGCTTCGCCGAAAGCTCGTCATCAAAGATGACCATACCTATCTCGCGGTCGTTGTCTTCCTCGTCTTTGATATATTGGTGTATCTCTTCCAGCTTGCCTTTACCTACATACGAGGTCTGGCTCGGGCCGCCCGCTTTTTGGGTAAACCGCTTCACGGTCACGGCACCCGCCGTGTCAGCAAGAAACTCCAGCTCGTCGAGATATTCCTTTGTTTTAGCCTCGTCCTGCTGCGGTGTCACCAGTCCTACGAGAATGGCGGTCTCCGCTTTGTTGGCCTCGGCCTCAGAGTATTCAAATTCCTTCATCCAGTGATCTTAAAGTTTTGAAGAGTCTGCAGACCCTTCCTTATTCGTTATTTTTCTTGCAAATTTAGATAAAATTCTCGAGTTATACGCCAATCGGGATAAAAAACTTAATTGTTTTCCTCCCCGAGATGCCGACAACATGGAAAAACCAAGGCCCGCATCGGGGGCACTGGTTTTTCTGTGGAATGCATCAATAAGCTTGGTCACCATCTTAAAGAAAGAATACATCACGCGGCAGCACCATTCATTACGACCTCACGGAGCAGGAGAGCCGGCTGATGAACAGACTCGAAGACAATGAGGCGGAGTTCAACGAGGCGAAGGTGCGTCTGTTCAAGGAGCATGTTGTCCATGACGAGACAATAGCCATCGTAAGAAACCTACAATATGACAGCGTCGGTGTGTTCCCGAGCTATGTAAGTAAAGATGATGTACCGAACAAGATCATAGCGTTTGCTGGTCAACACGTCCAACTGATTCTGAAACTGATGAGTGCACTGTCACACAATACCGGAAGCAGCTTCAACCGTGAGTTTGAGGTTGGCGGACGACGCAACCGCTGGGAAGACATCGATGGTTTGTCCGCCTTATGGTATGCTGCGTCAGCTTCCAAGGCTGGTAAGTTCGCTGAATCGCAGGTGTGGATAGACAAGGGACTGTACCGTCAGATTGAGGCCTTCAACCTCAAATGTGGCAAGCCCGTTCCGACCAAGCATGTCGTCAACGCCATCCTGCGGATGTTCATGGATGAGCATAAGACAGAGATTCAGAAAGCAGTAAAGAGAACATGATGGAAACATCTTATCATTCCATAAGTGCCATTTCAGTTAAGAAGAGGCATTTGTTGTAGCGCTAATAGACGTACAAAATTTATTTTAATCTGTATATTATTAAATATCAGCGAGGTAGCAAAGTTGTGCAAATTAAAGAAATAGATATCCTTTATTTGCTGCATTGACAATTATTGCTTAACTTTGCCCAAATTTCAGACTCATGAATAACAAAAGTCTTATCATATTACTTGTGTTGACTGTGTTTCTTGTTACGGGTTGCAAGGAAACACACAACAGAGCTATTGACATAGCATACCAACTAACGGCAACAGCACCGGATAGTGCCTTGTCGGTACTTGATGGAGTTAACCAGGCGTTACCAGAACCTATGCTAATTAATTATGAGCCGTGGCTTGACAGTTTCGAGTCACGGTTCTGTCTTTTGAATAAATTTTCTTATGAGATCTTTTGTTTTTTGTTTCTTTCTATGTATGTCCATTTTGCCAATAAGAGCTCAAATCGACACACTGAACATACAACACTTGAAAGGTGTAACTGTAAGTGGTCAATATATACAACAAGCAGCCGACCATTACAATTGCATTCCTACGTCGAAACAGCGTAAACATTCG